>Ga0070663_100000316_pt1 | contig 25011 bp, 15 predicted proteins | sample KBSC63metaG_FD_65646 | JGI IMG/M metagenome (GOLD analysis project Ga0070663, IMG submission 65646) | Corn rhizosphere microbial communities from Kellogg Biological Station, Michigan, USA - KBS C6-3 metaG | ecosystem: Host-associated > Plants > Roots > Rhizosphere > Soil ...
GTGGCCGTCGAAGCCGACGACGGCGTAGTCCGGCAGGCCGGGTTGCTTCTCGACCTCGGCGAGGAAGTGATCGAAGTCGTACGGTGTTGAAGCCAGCGGCCGCGTGGCGAACCAGCCCGGCCCCTGCTGCTGCAAAGACGCCGACAGCTGCGCCGGCACGGGTGGAAACGGCAGGCGCTCGCCCTCGAACAACGCCTGGGCTGAGGGCGAGGCACTGCCAGTGCCCGGTTCATTCGCAGATTCATTCATGGGTATGTATCTCACCAGTTGTTGCTCCAAGCACCTGCATTGTTGCCTCGGCGTGGGGCCTGTTGTTGGCAAGCGCCCGCTCGCGCTCGCGACCGACGTAACTGTTTTGCGCATTCAAGAGCTGCTGCACGCTCGGGTCGCTCCATTGCGCCGGCTCAATGACCCAGCCGGCTAATCGCAAATGCTCAATGTGATTCATGAGGCCTCGGTGGCGCGAGATCGCCGCCTTGATCTCCGCTTCATTCAGCTTGTTCCCAAGCATCCAACGGATGTCCCTTGTCGTGAGCGCATTGATTGTGCGTTTCATCTCGGTATCGACCACGGGAGGAAGTCCCGTGCCGTGGAATGCTGTGTCCCTGTCATCGATCGCCTGGATGTCGGCCGGGTCGGTCAGGTTCCTGCCGAAGCACTGGTCGTTGTCGATGCCCATGACCTTGGCACGACCATTCGGCTCGATATTGATGAAGTAGTTGTTGGCATGGCGATCACCTTCCCCAGTCAGGTGGTCAAGCAGCTGCAGCTTGGTCACTTCCGCGCACACGTCCGCACGGGTAAAAACGCTCGCATCAACCTGTGCCGCCGGCTTTCCACGCGCTCGCTCCATGATCAGACCCAAGTCGGGATCGGCGATGCCGCGCCCGGTGTCTATCACCGCCAGCCGCGTGTCTACGATCACGTCGAGGCCGAGCGTCCTCACATAGGAGACCGTCGCGATGTTGCGCAATGCGGTCTGAGGGTCTTCCTTCGGAATGCCGGCAGACGCGGCAACCATCCCTTGCTTCGTTGCGCCGAGCGGCTTGAAGATGCCGTCGAACACACTGCCGTCGGGACTCCTGAGCCTGACCCCGAAGACGGTGTTGAGGCTGCCCGATCCCAGCCTCGCGGGCTTTTCCAGCACCTGGGTGTTGGTGAAGGCGGGCAAGGTTTCTGGCGTGATCCTCAAGTTCAGACGCTTGTAGAGGTGATCCAGATGCATGGCTATTTGGTCAAGCACCTCCAGCAGCAGCTTCCGATCCTCCGGCAGAATGTTTTGGCCCAGGGTTTCTTTCACGATGGCCGCGCGAATCGTGTCGGCGGCCTCCCAGAGCTCAACTTTGTCGACTTCGGCCAGCGCCAAGACATCGGCGAGAACCAGCGCTTCGAAGGTCTCCCTGCGTTTGCCCTCAATGGGTTTGGGTGTCCCATGCACGCGTGCACGCCACTGCTCGGCTCGCGTGGCGGGATGCTGTCTCGCCGCGCGCTCCCTCAACCGTTTCATTGCCGCACCGCCATTGGGCAGCGAAGGGGGCAGCGGTTGCGTCCGCTGGGACCGCTCGGCCTCCTCCTGCTGACGCTCCATGGCGAGCAACTCTCCCAACATCGGACCGCCCACCCGTTGGGGTTGCTCGGCTTCATGTTGCCCCTGCGCATGAGTCTCTTCGGCGGCCAGTTCCTGAATCTCACCGTGCAGCTCGGTGCTGGGCGACGCGTGCAGGTTCGCGGTAAACGGCAGCGGCGAGCGAGGTCTCATTGACGCGTCGGCTTGTCCGGCTCGGGGGTTAAGCTCCACGGAGCTCGACAGTCGTCTCGCGGCATGGGGGATTGTTGTGCTTCCGCTTGGATCAGTGGGTGCCCATTCGCCTGGGCCGCCTTTTGGGCTGTCAACTATTCTGCGCATGTCATCTCACAAACTGCGTTCATGGATGCAGCGTGGCATGGGATGGCCGGGCTACTGGTGCAGTACCCGAAGTGCTGCTGCAAAACACGAAACTCGATCACACGGCGAGCGCGACTCGAAAGTCGCTTCTGACTGCCGGAAAACCATGGAGTGATGAAACATGTACCAAGAGCATCTGAGTGAGGATGAACTGAATTCGCTGCAGGAACCTGCTTCTGAGACTGTCCGGCCGCCGCACGTGCTTTGGCCAGAACTTGTGGACGAAGTTCAGCAGTCCATGCAGTGCGCCATGCCGACTGAAAGTGCACAGGCGCAGTCTTTGGCCCGGCGATGGATGCGGCTGGCGAACCAGATGACTCGCGACGACCCGGCGCTGGCCAGCAAGCTTATGGCGGTGCAAATGAACGACTCGCATGCGCAAGACATCGTTGGCATTACACCGGCAATGCTCGCGTGGATCTCGCAGGCATATGCGCATGCGCGTTGCACATTGTTCTCAAAGTACTTGAGTCCGCAGCAGACCGAGGAGGTGCGTCGGCGGCTGCTTGCCGGCATATCGCGCGTGGATGCGTGGCCGGCACTGGTGGCCGAATTGCGCGCCCAAATGAATGCCGGTATCGACCCACGCGCCGCCCCCGTGCAGGCCATCGTGCAGCGCTGGCAGCAGTTGTTTCGTGACAGCTTCTGCGGTGACGACGAGGCACTGGAGGCCCTCATGCGCGAGGCCATCATGCGTGAGCCTGACCTGCGTCTGGGTGTCGGCGTGGATGATGCTTTGCTGAGCTATCTTCAAAAGGCTCATGTGGTCGGGCATCTCATGCCTGAGGAAAATGCCGGACCCAAGCCGAGCGCGCTGATGGTCGCGATGCAGCGCGCCGCGCATCAGTTGCTCGAACAGCCGCTGGTCCTCGACGATCCGCTCGCGCTGTCCATCATCGGGACAACTGAGGCGCAGTCGCTGCGTGCCGACCTGAACAAGTACCGCCACCCGATGGCCCAAGGCCTGCGCAGCTCGGTCGTGGTTCGAAGCCGGCTTGCCGAGGACGAGTGGGCCAGCGCCGTCGAGCGCGGCGTACGACAGTACGTGATATTGGGGGCTGGCCTGGACACCAGCGCCTATCGGCACCCGGATGTTCCAGGCCGCATCTTCGAGGTCGACCTGCCCGCCACCCAGGCCTGGAAGCAGTCCCGGCTAAGCGATGCCGGCATTGAGATACCGTCATCGCTCAGCTATGTGCCCGTCGACTTCGAAACTGTCAGCCTGGCTGAAGGGTTGGCTTCGGCAGGCTTTGACTTGCGGCAGCCAGCCTATTTCAGTTGGCTTGGAGTCACGATGTACCTTGAGCAAGAGGCCGTTGTCGACACATTGCGCTTCATTGCCGGCTGTGCCAAGGGCAGCGCCGTGCTCTTCGAATATGTGATGCCGCTTGCGGGTTTGCCACCAATGATGCGCATTGCGATGGAGCAGGTGGCAGCACAACTGGCCGAGCGCGGTGAGCCGTGGAAGAGCTTTTTTGAACCTGACGTTCTGGCCAGCACGATGGCGGCATTGGGCTTTCGCCACAGCCGCACCTGGACCCCGGACGAGCTGAATCGTCGCTATCTCGCGGACCGTACTGACGGACTGCACATCGGCCCAATTCCGGGGCGCCTGATGCTCGCACTTGTCTGATTGCCAGGGCCGAACTGGGCGGTATCGCTCGGCGCATGCCATCAGGGACTTTGTCGAGGTGGACCGGGCCTGCGACCTAGAATCATTTCGTCGCAGGTTTCATTCCAACGCGCTTGTCATGTCGCGTGCGACTCGATTCGATGTCACGTGGGAGGCAGCCGATGACGGACAAGAGCACCGCTTGGGACAGTGCGTTTGCAAATCTGTTTTCCGGCGGCGGAGAGATGGGCGCCATCATGCGCTCCACCGATTGGTCCAAGACAAAGCTAGGTCCGGTCGAAGACTGGCCGAGAAGTCTCCAAACCATGCTGGGCGTCGTGCTAGGCAGCCGATTCCCCATGTTGCTTTGGTGGGGGCCCGAGCTGCTACATCTCTACAACGATGCGTACCGCCCCATGTTGAGGGACAAGCATCCCGCATCGCTCGCCGCTCCCGCCGCGGAGATCTGGGCGGAGGTGTGGGACGTCGCCGGACCAATGGCCCACAGCGTTCAGCAAGGAGGCTCCGCGACGTGGACGGAAGACCTGCAGTTGTTCATCAACAGCGGGAGCATGGCCGAGGAAACCTACTTCACGTTTTCGTACAGCCCTGTTCCAGGGGACGACGGATCGATCGGAGGTCTGCTCAACACAGTCCAAGAAACGACCGCGAAAGTGCAGAGCGAGCGCCAGATCCGAATGCTGCACGACCTGGCTGCTCGCGCAGCCGATGCGAAAACCGAGGACGAGGCTTATCGAATCGCGGCCGAGGTGCTGTCTGCGAACGAGCTGGACCTGCCTTTTGCGCTTCTGTATGTTCTGAATGAGTCCGACGACGCGCAACTCGTCGCTGTGAGCGGATGGAACGAGTACGACGGCCCGGCCAAGCCCGGCCACGTGAGAATTCACAATGCGCAGGATTCAACTTCCTGGCCTTTTGCAGAAGCCCTTGGAAATGCTCGTGAAGTTATCGTCGAAGATCTCTGCTCGCGCTTCGGTCAGCTGCCTGTGGGCCGATGGAACGCGCGGCCAGAACGGGCGATTCTCCTGCCGCTTTCCCGAGCCGGCCAACCGCCTTATGCGTTTCTCGTGGCTGGCATCAGCCCGCATCGCGCGCTCGACGAGCAATATCTGAAGTTCTTTCTTGCTACCGCGGACCAGGTAAACGCAGTCATGGCGAACGCGCGCGCCTACGAAGCAGAGAGGAAGCGTGCCGAAGCGCTCATCGATATCGATCGGGCCAAAACCGACTTCTTCAGCAACGTGAGTCACGAACTCAGGACGCCATTGACCTTGATCCTCGGCCCGACCGAGACCCTGTTGAAGCAGACTGAACTCGTGGCCGACACGCGACGCCAGTTGGAGGTCATTGCGCGCAATGCACGCACACTGCTGCGTCATGTCAATGACTTGCTCGACATCGCCAAGCTGGAGGCCGGCAAGACGGCGGTGAGTTACGCGGAGGTCGACGTGGCGAGACTGCTGCGTCTGGCGGCCAGCCACTTTGAATCGCTGGCTACCGAGCAACGCATCGCCTTTCGGGTCGCGGCCCCGGAGATTCTTCTCGCACAAGTGGACATCGAGAAGGTGCAACGAGTGCTGCTGAACCTTCTCGCCAACGCGTTCAAGTTCACTCCCAAAGGCGGCATCGTGGCCTGTCGCCTGGAGAGTCGCGAATACGGCGTGCGCATCTTGGTCGACGACAGCGGCCCGGGCGTGGCGCCAGAATTTCGAGATGCAATCTTCGAGCGATTTCGACAGGCGGAGGAGGGCGCTGCACGGCAATACGGAGGCACCGGTCTGGGCCTGGCAATCGCACGAGAGTTTTTGCAATTGCAGGGCGGCACCATCAGTGTCGAGAAGTCTCCTGCAGGCGGCGCTCGTTTCGTGGTCGAGTTGCCCCTGCATGCACCGCCGGGCGTGTCAGTCAGCGATCAAGGCGACTTCTCTGCAATCTCTGGCGGGCAGGGCGGTCTTTTCACGGCAGAGCTCACGCCCATAGCCGGCATGAAACGTGACCCCGGCGAATCGAGCCGTCAACTCGTGCTCGTGATCGAGGACAACCGTGAAATGAATGACTTCATCGCCGAAACTTTGGGCGCGCACTATCGCGTGGCCTGTGCCTACGATGGCGCCGAAGGGCTTGTGAGAGCGCTGGCGCTGAAGCCGGCCCTGATCGTCAGCGACATGATGATGCCCCGGATGACTGGCGCGCAATTGGTACGAGGTCTGCGCATGCATTCGGTTCTAGACGCCGTGCCCATCATGATGCTCACCGCGAAGGCCGATGACGAGCTGCGCGTGACTCTTCTTCGCGATGGCGTGCAGGACTATCTGACCAAACCCTTCCTGCCGGACGAGCTGCTGGCGCGAGTCGCCAATCTGCTTGCCCCCGATGCCGCGCGCCAGTCACTGCGCAGCGAGCTTGCGCATCGCAACCGGGAAGTGCAATCGCTGACGATGCGGCTACAGGAACTCGAAGCCGCGCTCGGCGAGCGAGCGCAACCGGAGTCACGACGATAGATGTGGGCTGTTGTCGCGGCTGAGCACTTGACTGGACGAGCAAGTCCAGCGTTCGCAGGGGAAAACCGGGTCCCCATGCAAGTTAGCCAATGCGGACTTCGAGCTGCTGGTGACCATGGTTCGACACGCGTCGGAGAGGAAGCCGGGGGGGGGAACCATCCAGTGGGTACCGCCCTTCCATGTCGCGGTGGGCCACGTCGAGCTGGATGCCTCATCAGAAACCCACCCGTCTGGACAACCCTGCCGTCGCAACCCTTCTACCAGGAGTGAACGATCCAATGAGTGGCCTCCCCGGTGGGGTAAAACGTTCTCTTTGGCCCCGTGCAGTTGACACCCGGATAAACATCCACTCGGTACCTCTTGGTCGAATCAACCCGCACCTTGGTCAACTGCCCACCCGGGATGTTGTGGGGCCAAGGGTCCCGATCGTCAACGTGTAACTGGGCACACCAATAGGCGGTCCTATTTTCCACTTGCACTACATGGATGCGCTTGACCCCAACGCCGAACGTTTGGTCGACGCCAACATTTGATGCATGCGCAGAGGCGACGAAGCCGGCGGCAGCCAGCAGGAGCACCAATGCAGTCGCGGATTTGAAGGCTTTCATTCGCTCGGTCCTCACAAGGTCAAAATTAAATGGATGGGGCTCGCCCGGCTCAACTTGTTTCCTCCTCCGGGTTCATTCCGACCCGCAGGATCCCTGCTTTGCTTTGTTCGCTGCAATACAGGCCAGGCACAGTACTTAACGCAAAGGAACCTGACACCCGGACATTCGTGGGAGCGGGTAACCGCTAAAAATTTCCGCTCGAGGCGGACCTCCTTGCCCGATCCATCAGCCGAAGTCCTCCATGCCGTGAGCCCTCGCCATGATCCGCCCTGCAGTCACTTCACTTGGGGCGCAACGGCGCCGCATGGCGCAGATCGAGATGCTCCGCGGGCTCCTGAAGGATTGAACCGCCATCGTGCTTTTAGATTTGGATTTGGCTTTAGCTCGCTCCAGAGGACCGCAGCCCGCGCCTGATCGACGGCGCTGGCTTTGCTGGCGCCTTCTTCACTTCCGCTCCGCGGACTTCGAAAGAGGCGCTCTCCGCCACCTTTCCCATGGCATCGATCAGTTCGAGCCGATGAGGGCCCGGCCACAACGACCATTGAACAGTCGCCGATGCCGAACCGATGCGCTTGCCATCCATACGCCAGCTCCAGCTCGCTGGCGTGCCGCTCACCGCTGAGACGCGCAGCCGCTGCAACTGCTGAGGAATGTCAGGATCAAGCGCCACGATGCTGCGATCGGCGGGCGAAGTGATCAGCGTGCGAGCGCTGCCGCCGGCAGTCGCAGGCGTCACCACCGACTGCTCGGTCCCGCTCAGAAAGAATTCATCCCGCGGCGGTTCGCCAAGCGACTCGAACCGCACCGCATGCAAGCTCACGCCGCTCGGTGCCGTTGGCGCGCGCCATCGCTCAGCAAGAGCAAATTCACGGCGATGCAGTTCGTCCATCACGGCACGCCACACGGGTGCCGCACCGGTCACGCCGGACACGTCCCACATCGGATCGCCGTTCGCGTTGCCGACCCATACGCCGACGCTGTAGCGGCGCGAGAAGCCAACGCACCAGTTGTCGCGCATGTCTTTGCTGGTGCCGGTCTTTACTGCCGCCCAGTACCGTGCAGCCAACGCGTTGTCGAGACCGAAGGTGGGCGCTCGCGCTTCACGGTCGGACAGGATGTCGGACACCACGAAGCTGGCGGCCGGGTCCATCACCGGCGTAGGCGCGGCCACGCGCTCGCTGGCCAGGATGCGCCAAGGCGAGGATGCACCGCCGTTCGCCAACGCGCGGTATGCGTTGGTGAGCGACACCAGCGTCACTTCAGGCGAACCCAGCGCCAGGCTGTAGCCGTAGAAGTCGCCGTTGTGCTGGAGCTTGAGCCCCAAGGCGCGCAAGCGCTGCGCAAACCGTTCGGGCGTCACCATGACCAGCGTGCGCACCGCCGGCACGTTGAGCGACGACCCGAGCGCCGTGCGCAAGGTCACCGGGCCCTTGAAGTGGTGGTCGTAGTTCTGCGGGATGTACAGGCCGGCCGATGTGGTGAGCCCGACTGGCGAATCGTCGATCACAGACGCCGCAGTGAGCCAGCGCAGCTCGAGCGCGATCTCGTACAGGAAGGGCTTGAGCGTCGAGCCGGCCTGGCGTGGCGCGATGACGCCGTCCACATCTGCTGCCTGTGACAGTCCGCCGCTAGAGCCAACCCATGCAAGCACGTCGCCGCTCGCGTTGTCAAAGACGACGACGGCGCCGTCTTCGACATGCCGCTCGCGCACTTCGGCCAGGTGTCGACGCAAGGTGTCGCGTGCGAAGCGCTGCAGGACGGCGTCCAGCGTGGTTCGCACGGTGGGCGGCGCGGACGCTCCGGATGCTGCAGCCGCCGCCACCAAGCGCCGGCCGATGTGTGGCGCAATCTGAGCTTCGCGGTCCAGCGGCTCACCGCCCCGGGACGCCAGCACCTGCTGCGCATAGGTGTGAAGCGTCGTACACGACTCGCGTCGGCCCTGCATCGTGAGGACGGAACAAGCTCTCTTTGCCACCTCGGCAGGCTTGGCGCTTGGCGCGCGGATGAGGGCAGCGGCCAGCGCAGACTCTTCGGCATTGAGCCCGCTCGGGTACTTCTTGAACAATGTTGCCGACATGGCCGAGATGCCCACCAGCTCACCGCGAAAGCCGACGAGGTTGATGTACGCCTCGAGAATCTGATTCTTGGTCCAGGCATGTTCGAGCTGCCACGCCGTGCGCACCTGGCCGGCCTTGGCCGACATGCTGCGGCCGCCTTTTTGTGTGGCGAGGTCGGCATAGAGCAACCCGGCCAGTTGCATCGTGACCGTCGATGCGCCCCGCGTGCGGCTGTTCCACAGGCTGCCCCACGCCGCCGCGCCGACGCCGGACCAGTCCACTCCAGAATGTTCATAGAAGAGCTTGTCTTCGGACAGCAGCAAGGCTTGCCGAAACGCAGGCGACACCTCGGCCACGCTCACCCACTCAGCCCTGCGCTGCTTCGGGTCGGACCGCACCGTCTGGATCGGCACGCCGTTTCGATCGAGCACCACGGTGTCTGACGAACGATAGGCCGCTTTCACTTGCTCGAAGCTTGGCAGCGCCCAGGCGTTCGCCTTGGCAAAAAAACAGGCCAGGGCGAACGCTGCAATGGGCGACGCACGCATCTTCATCGCGGGGCTTGCTCGACCTCGATCACGGCTGCACGACCACCGCCGCATTTGGCGCTTCGCCGAACATCTCAGGTGCATACATGGCTTCGACGTGTGTGGCGGGCAAACCGAAGGTGCCGGGGTTGTTCAGCCGCACCGTGTACTCGACGCTGAAGCTGCCCTTGGGCAGGTAGCGGTAGTAGGCCCGGAAGGCCTCGAAGCTGCGCTCCTCGTAGGCGAGCCAGGCACGGCTGTCCTGCTTCTCGCTGCTGCGGTTGATCTGCTCGTCGCGCCCCAGGCCATTTCCGGTGATGGTGCCGCCGCCGGGAATGGGGTCGTTGATCACCACCCAGGTCATGTCGGCCTGCACATCAAGGTCGATGTGTACGCGCAGTACGTCGCCGCGGCTGTACTGGCCCGGCGCCTTCTGCTCGATCGGCGTGACGGTCTTGGTGATGCGGTAGCCACTCGAGAAGGGCGTGACCACCGGCACCGCGGCCTTGCTCGTGAAGGTGATCCAGGGCCTGCCGCTGCCTTCGTGCGCCACCTTCAATGTCGTGTCTGCCTTATTGCCACCGACCGCGAAGCCCGCCGGCCAGCCGAGGGACACGGTGCCACCCGCGGCCGACTTGGCCCAGTCAAAGGACTGCGGCGCCGCACCCTCCTCGAAACCGACTCGCGTGCTGCCGGCCACCGGGTCGCGCTCGAAGCGCTTGGAGAATGCCTCCATGGCGATCGAGCCCCAGGCGTTGGACACGGTGGTCGACCAATGGCCGTATTGCTGGCGTTGCAGTGTGCCCGTGACCAGGCGAGGCATGTCGTCGTTCCACGCCGGCTTTGCCAGCACCGCGAGGATCATGCGCGTGCTGTTGACGTCGCCGTTGACCATCAACCACCACCAGCTGTCGTCCCGTTCGGTCGAGAAGCCCAGCCGTGTTCCCTGCACGTTCAAGCGCGCGCGAAGAATCTGTTCGGCTTCGGCAATGCGTTTGTCTCGATCAGGAGTCTCCTTCACACGGTCGAGGATCATCAGCCAGTCGATGACGGCGCCAGTGGGCCATTGGTTGGGCAGGATCTGGATCGAGTCGAGCAGCTTGGGCCTTACCTTGCCCGTGCGAGACAGCGCTTCGAGCGCTGCGATCTTGCGCACCTCGAGGTCGCCATTCTTCAGAAAGGCCGGCGTCCAGAAATCGCGCTTGGTACGGCCCTCAACGAAGGCGATCAAGCCGTGCTCCATCTTCGAGCGCGTGTCGTCTGGAATGGCGAAGTCATAGCCCAGTTTGCTCACCTCGTCGCTGGCCGAAAGCAGGTAGGCGGTGAGCGAATCGCTGCCGGTGCTGCGCCAACCGGTGGCTGGCGGGAAGTAGTTGGCGAGGCCATCGTCGTCGAGGTACAGCGGCAGGCGCTCGGCCACGCCGCGCCAGACGTTCACATCGCGCAAGCCGATGGCCACGGATGCGCGCTGCTCGATGCACGACCATGGGTAGCGTTCGAAGTACTCGCGCACACCCTGCAGTCCGTCGCCCAGCCTGGGCTTGAGCGTGACCTCGATGCCGCCACGCAAGTTGCCTTGGGATGTCGCGACTGCACTGGCAGGTGGCGCGATCGGAATCGCGACGTTCTTGTCCAACTGCATCAGCGTGGCCTGCTGCACGCGCACCGGAATCGCCTGCGTCACCGCCTGTTGGATCTTCATGCGGTCACGCGCACTGCCGGCCTCAGCCGAGACAGTCCATTCGACTTGCTTGAGGTTGTAGGGAACCTCCACATCCCAACCGGTTTCGGCGGCGCCATTGGCGTCGATGTGAACTTTCTGGGTGGGAAGTGTCGTGGTGCCCATCTGCGCGCTGAACTGCGCATCGACTGCGTTGCCTGTGGTGTTGCGCAGCGTGAACATCGCGCGGTATCGGTCTCCCTCGCGGATCAGGGGTGGTACGCCGGACACGATCTGCAAGTCCTGAGTGGCGCGGATGCTGGCGCGGCCGGTGCCGAACATCGCGGCATTCTTGCCCTGGACCACGTCGGCCACCGCGACGATTCGGAAGGCCGTCAATGAGTCGTTGAGCGGCACGCTGACCAGGGCTTCGCCGTTGGCATCCAGCGTGACGCGCGGGTTCCACAAGAGAAGCGTGTCGAAGAGTTCGCGTGTCGGGAACTGCCCGCCGCCGCCCCCTGCCGGCGCGGCCTTCTTGCCATAGTGACGCTTGCCGATGATCTGCATCTGCGCGGTCGATGTCTGCACGCTGTAGCCGCGCTTGCGGATCATTGCTTCGAGCAAGTCCCAGCTGTCGTTGGGCTTGAGTTCGAGCAAGGCCTCGTCAACCGCGGCCAGCGTGACCTCCGTGCCGGCAGGCGCAGGGCGACCGTCGGGCGTGCTCACCTTCACGCGCACCTGACTCGTGGCCCGAATCGCGTAGCTCGCCTTGTCGGGCGTCACGTCCACCTTGAGGCGATGGGCCGCGATGCCGACCTCGATCTCGGCGATGCCGTACTTGAAGGCCGGCTTGGACAAGTCAACCATGGCCGTGGGCGCCTGATAGGACTGGCCTTCATCGCGATAGGACTGCCACCACTGCGAGGGCGAACGCCAGCCCCAGGTGAACAGCGAATACCACGGCACGTCGCGCACACGGCCTCGTACCGCCAGCACCGAGATGAAGACATTGGGCGCCCAGTCGGCCTTGACTGGAATGTCGATGGTCGGATCGCGTCCGTTCAATTCCACGGTAAGTGTTTCGATGATGCCGTTGCGTTCAATGGCCACCAGCGCCGTCGCGTGCCGGAAGGGGCTTCGAACCTGCAGCCTCGCGGTCTGGCCGGGCTCGTACGAACGCTGCTCGGGGATCACGTCCATGCGGTCCTGGTTGTCGCCGCCGAACCAGATTTCGCCCTGACGTGTCACCCACACCGACGCAGCGGCCTGCGCCACGTGGCCACCGCTGTCCTTGGCCTGCGCAATGAGTTCGATCTCGCCGGGCGCCTTCATCTGCGGATCGCAGAACACGAGCCCGCGCGAATCGCTGGTGCCGCTGCAGACCTCGCCGAGGTCCTCATCGGCATTGCGGTTGTCGTAGGCATAGAAGCCGCCCACCAGGCGACGCCGTGTCGACGAGGTTTTGTGCGCCACCGCACGTACCGACACCGACACGCCGGCCACCGGCCGGCCAGTGGTGTCGAGCGTGATCACCTGCGTGGCAACCTTTTGCTTTACCGACACCCACGAGTCTGTGCGAAGGCCCACGACGATGCCTGACGGCCAAACAGGCAAGGTCTGGCTCAGGGTCTGGATCTCGCCGTTCGGGTCGGCATACGTCGCCTGTACCAGCAGTTCGCGTGCGCGCTTGCTCTGCGGCAGCTTTGGCAGCGTGACTGTGCCCGCGCCGGTCTTGTCCAGCTTGAGCGGCAGCTTGTTGGCGACGAGCTGCGAGCGCTCATCGCGCGTCTGCACCGATTGGCTTTCGTCATCTTCATCGACGTATTCCTCCGAGAAGGGTGACCGCGAATCCGGGTCGGTTGGTTCACGCGGCGGCTCGAAGCGAAAGCCCGGGAACCGATTCGCCCGCACAGCAGCCGCGACGTTGGCGTCGCGCATTTGCGCCGACACTCGCACTGCCATGCCCGCCGCGCCGCCACCGTTGCCGTAGTTCAACTGCACGCCGAGGGCCACGTCTTGCGGCTCGATCAACGCAGCCTTGGGAGGAATGATCCGCCCTGTCATCACGGGCAGGCGGAATTCTTCGACCCGGAAGCTTCCCGTGGCAAAAGCCTGATGCGCCGTTGCGAGCACGATGTTGTACATGCCCAGCTTGGCGTCGGTTGGAATGGCGAAGGTGGTTTCTGCATAACGCCCCTCGCGCCATGTGAGCGGGAAGGTGAACTTCTGCCCTGAACCTTCATGAATGATGCGCACCTCGCTCATCAGCTCGCCAGGGGAGGTGAGGCTCAGGGCCAGCATCTGTTCAGTGCGCGCATGGTGTTTCATCGATACCGTCTGCCCGGCGCGCAACAAAGTGCGATCGAGCACCGAGTGGTATAGCTGCTGCGACGTCATGCCGTGGTTGCTCGCACTCACGTGAAAGCGCCACGACTCGATACCCTGGTTCCAGGTTGACCAAACGAAGGCCATGTCGGCCCGGCCGGCAGCATCGGGCTTGCGCGCGCTGACGAAGTAGCCGTGCTCGCGCCCACCATCGCTGTCGCCGCCATTGCAGTACTGCCAATCCAGCGGCGGAAGTTCCTTGTTGACCAAGGCCAGGCCTTGCTTGTCGCTGCGGCCCGTCCACATCACTTCGCCACGGCAGTCGGAGATCTGCAACTGCGCATCGGCCACCGGTTGCGCCTTGTCCAGGGTGGTGACCCAGACCGCAGAATTCACTGCACCCCACTTGAAGTGCACGCCGAGGTTGGTCACGAGCACGCTGGTGCGAACGTACATCGGGGCCGTGCTGTCCAGCAGCGCGGCGCCGAGCTTGGGAGACTCGATTTCCACGACGTGGAACCCGGGTTGAGGCATCGGAATTCCGATGACTTCGAAGGGGCGTATGTCCTTGTCGGCGGTCGGCGGCAGGCTCAGGCGGCTCGCAGTCTTCTCACGGTTCAAGAGGCTCACCGATCGCGTCTGCACGGTGTTGCGCATGTACTCGTTGTCGTCGTCGTTCTCCGCGTCTTCGCCGTATCGCTTCGACTTGCGTGCGGGCTTCTTCTTGTCCGCCTCGGGCAGCCTGATGCCGAGCTCGCTTTCGACCGCTGCGCGCGCCAGCCTGTTTTCGTCGTAGCGCTTCACCCGCGCCAGCCACTCGATGATCGAGACGTCATCCTGAACCCGAAGGTCGCGCACGCCGCCCGGGGCCACGCTCAGGCGTTTCATCGCCAGGTCGCCTTCCACCTGCCGCACCGTCACGGGCAGCGTCGGCTCGGCGTTCAGTTCCAACACGCCGAACGTTGCCGCCGGGAACTTCACCAGAGCCGGTGCTTGCGTCGTCTTGGTCGTCAAGGGGAACAGGTCGGCATTGCTGAGCGGACGACCGGCGTCGTCGCGCAGTTCCTTGGGCAGTTCAATGCGCAGGCTGGCGTTTTCCGGCAGCGGTGCCGGGAATTGCACGGCGCTCACGCCGCTGTCCGACGGGTCGCTCGTCACCTCGCCCTTGGTGCGGCTGAAGATGAAGAGAAACTTGCGCAATGCCCCTTCACCGAAGGACAGCAGCTGTTCGCTGTTCTCGCCGCGCTGCTGCTCGATTTGCGGCTTGCGCGTGCCGTCGGGCGTGACGAGCACGATGCGCTCGGCGAACTTGCGTGGCACTGGTGAAGAAAATTCCACACGCATCGGCTTGATCGGCAAGCAGTCGGAGCGCGAATTGACCCGCTCGCAGGTGAAGCTCGCAGCAAAAGGTTTGCGCACCGTGTATTGAATGCGCCGGTCTGCGCTGTTGGGCACGCCCGACGGTGTCGCTATGCCTGTGCCCCAGACTACCTTGACCGTCGATTCGTTGGGCAGCGGCCGCTCGCATCGGACCACGACCACTCGCCCCTGTTGAGGCACCAGGCTCACGGCCTTGATGATCGCGTCCCGATTCGGTCCAGTGACCACCTTGAGGCCAAGGCGCTCGCCGATGCCGCTCACCTCGCAGTAGCCATTCTTCTCAATGCTTTCCGCCGTGGCTTGGCCGTTGAGCAGGAAGACGAAGAACTGTTCTTCCTCGATTGGCGAACCGTTATCGGGTTGTGGGTAGGCGCGCACGATGGATGGTCCGCCCGTGGTGAACTTGTACTGTGGCGGGCCGGTGACCGCTTCTCCAGCAATCGACTTCAGGCCGGGCTTCAGATTGAATTCGCAGCGCACGCCAGCTGGTACGTCTTGCGTGAAGTCGTAGACCCAGGTCTTGTCGTCTACCCAACGACCGGTGCCTGTCACTGGGGTCGTATTGGCGCATTTCAGTTCGAACGGCGCCGGCAGTCGGGGATCGCCGAAACGAACCATGGAGTCCGAGAAAGTGGCTCGCGCCTGCCGCACCCGTGCTACCTCGCCTTGGGGCGAAAACGTTTGAACGGTGGCGGCGCATGCTGTGCTCGCCATCAGTGCGAGTAGCAGGCCGGTCAACCATGTTGCCGCGCACGTCTTCGTTGCTTTGCCGCTTGAGTGTGACGCAGCTCGCGTCCTCGTCCTGCATCCCGCCGATTGCATTCGTCGCTCCCTAAGCTCTTTGGTTCTTGGCGCACCGTCAACGCGGATGCGCCGATGCGCCGATGCGCAATGTAGGTGACTGCCGGTGAAGTCGCCAATGGAATCCATGAAGCTGGCGCGAAAACCAGCCATGATCGCGATCTCTTGCGGGCGTAAGGCTCCGCACAACTTGGTGAGGTAGCGGCCCCATTACATCCGCGAAGGACCCGATTGCATCCGTGTGTTCGGGAACACATTGGCTGAGAACATCGGCAGGGGCCGGCCATCAGCTGACCGCGAAGCCCTTAGCCAACAACCTGCTTCAGACTCGCTGCGGCCTTGGAGTCTCAACAGCTGTCATTCGCGGCTGCTAACCGACGGCCGAGCGACCAGCACGGCTGAACGACGGCATCATTGGCGCCCGCATAGCGCAAGTCCTCCGCAGCAGCGGTGGGCGGATGAAGATGAAGTAGCTGCCGAGGCATAGCAGCCACACGCCGCAGGCCACGAACGGCCAGTCTCCAAGACTGCGTCGACCTCGAGGTTCCACTCTCAGCCTCTCACTCCACGGTGACAGTCCGCAGGCGCAGAGCGTTGCCGATGACACTGACCGACGACAGAGCCATCGCGGCAGCGGCCACCACCGGCGACAAGAGCAGTCCGAAGAACGGATACAGCACTCCAGCCGCGAGCGGGATGCCCGCGACGTTGTAGGCAAAGCTCAGGAAGAGGTTCTGGCGGATGTTCCTCATCGTCGCATGCGATAGCGTCCGAGCCCGGACGATGCCCATGAGGTCGCCTTTGAGCAAGGTGATGCCAGCACTTTCCATCGCGACGGCTGTTCCCGTTCCCATTGCGACCCCGACCGTCGCCTGGGCGAGCGCGGGCGCATCGTTGACCCCGTCGCCTGCCATCGCGACGACCCGCCCTTCGCCCTGCAGTCGCTTGACCACTGCAGCCTTGTCTTCCGGGAACACTTCGGCAACCACGTCGTCGATGCCCAGTTGGTGTCCGACAGCTTCCGCCGTGGTCTTGCCATCACCCGTCAGCATGACCACTCGAACACCAGCAGCCTGCAGCGCCTTCAACGCCTGAGACGTCGTCGCCTTGATGGGGTCGGCAATCGCGACAAAGCCGGCCAGCTTGCCACCGATGCTGACGAAGATGACCGTTGCCGCCTTCTGCCGCTGCGCTTCTGCCGGGGCTGCGAGACCGCTGGAGTCGATGCCGTGCTCCGTCAGGAAATTGGGGCTTCCGGAGACAACCGTCTGTCCATCCACTGTTCCGATGACGCCCTTGCCGACAGGTGAGTCGAAGTCGATGACGGGTGACAGGGCGAGCTTGCGTTCCTGCGCATCCATCACGATGGCCATGGCCAGCGGGTGTTCGCTGGCGCGCTCGACACTCGCGAGCTTCTGCAATACCTCATCGGGGGAGAAGCCTGTTACCGGCTCGACGTGGACGACCTTCGGTCGCCCCTGCGTCAACGTGCCGGTCTTGTCGACGACCAGCGTGTCGACCTTCTCCATCTTCTCCAAGGCCTCGGCGTCCCGGATGAGGACACCGTACTGGGCACCCTTGCCGACACCGACCATGATGGACATCGGTGTGGCCAACCCCAGCGCACAAGGGCAGGCGATGATGAGCACGGACACGGCAGTGATGAGCGCGTAGCTGAATGCGGGCGACGGACCCCAGACGAGCCATGCGACGAATGTCAGCGCGGCGACCAGGATGACCACCGGCACGAACCAGCCCGCGACCTGGTCCGCCATCCGCTGGATGGGAGCGCGGCTGCGCTGGGCCGCTGCGACCATGTGGACGATTTGCGAGAGCAGGGTGTCGGCCCCCACCTTCTCCGCGCGCATCACGAAGCCGCCGGTCTGGTTCAGCGTACCGGCAGTGACCTTCGAGCCGACGGCCTTGGCCACTGGCATCGGCTCGCCGGTGATCATCGACTCGTCGACGTTGCCCTTGCCCTCGGTGAGCTCGCCATCCACCGGCACCTTCTCGCCAGGCCGCACGCGAAGGAGGTCGCCGACCTGGATGGCATCGACGTGGACGGTTTCGTCGTGGCCCTGCGCGTCCACCTTCACGGCGGTCTTCGGCGCCAGCCCGAGCAAGGCCTTGATGGCCCCAGAGGTCTTCTCGCGTGCGCGCAGCTCAAGGACCTGGCCCAGCAGCACCAGCACGGTGATGACCGCCGCGGCCTCGAAGTAGATGGCCACCGCGCCATCGGCCATGCGCAGGTTCGTTGGGAACCACTGTGGCGCCACCGTTGCGACGATGCTGTACAGCCAGGCCGCGCCCGTGCCCAGTGCGATGAGCGAGAACATGTTGAGGCTGCGGTTCTTCACTGAGGCCACGGCGCGGACGAAGAAGGGCCAGCCCGCCCAGAGCACCACCGGCGTTCCGAGCAGCAGTTGAATCCAGTTCGACCACTGCTGCCCGAAGAGGTGGTTCAGGTTGGTGACGTGTCCGCCCATCTCCAGCGCGAAGACCGGCAACGTCAGCGCCGTGCCAATCCAGAAACGTCTCGACATGTCCCGCAACTCGGGACTCTCTCCCTGGTCCGCCGTTGCCACGACCGGTTCCAGCGCCATGCCGCAGATGGGACAGTTGCCCGGCCCCAACTGGCGCACCTGCGGGTGCATAGGGCAGGTGTACTCGGCCTGGCTCCGGTCGACCTTGGGCGCGAGTTTGGCTGTTGTCGGCGCGTGATGGTGGTCGTGGCGTGCGTGCGCGGCGTGGTCGTGGTGCGCACCCTGCATCACGGTGCCATCGGGCATCACGTGAGTCCCGTCGGCCTCGTGATGCTGATGAGTCGAGGCCCCACCGTGCTGATGGTGGGAGTGGTCGTGGGGCGTGGTGGAGGTGTTCGACATCGCGCTCTCCTGTTCTTGTTGGCAGTGTCGACCTTCCAACCATTGGAAGGTCAAGGGGCGCGCTATCGAGCGGTAGCGACGGCAACTGCAAGCCAGAGGCCGAGCGTGGCCAGACAAGCCCAGCACAGCCAGAACAATGCCCGCTCCCACCACAGGGGAGGGCCCTGTCGGCTCTCGAACCGGTACTTCAGCGTCATGCCCACGCCGTGAACGGCGGCGCCACCGACGAGCAGTGGCAAGGCATAGGCCCGCAGCCACTGCGGAAGGACAAGCGCCATCCAGCGCCCAGGACGATGGCGCCCAGGCCCGACGCCAGTTCAGCGCCCTTGGTGGCTGCCGACCCGCCGTGCATCGTCGTCCTTCGGGAACCGGGGAACGAACCGCGGCGTCACCGCCGCGTACGCACGCCACGCCTCGCCAAATGCCTTCTCCGAGTCGCGCTCCTCCGAAATGGCCAATCGCACGTACATCACGACGAGCACCGGGAACATCGCCAGCGTCAAGAGCGTTGGCCACTGGAGCAGGAATCCGAACATGATGGCGACGAAGCCGATGTATTGCGGATGGCGCACGAACCGATACGGGCCCGTCGTGGCCAGTTGATGCCGTCGCTGTGCGTGATAGAGCACGTGCCAAGCGTTCGAGAGCAGCATGAAGCCCGCGAAGAGGAACACGAAACTCAGGAGATGGAACATGCCGAAGTGCGGGTTGCCATGCTGCCCCGTCACCAGCCACCAGAGGTGCCCGGCATCGTGGCCGAAGAGGTTCACCCCGGGGAACTTCGAACCCAGCCAGCCCGAAAGCAGGTAGATGGTCAGCGGGAAGCCGTACATCTCCGCGAACAAGGCGACGACGAAGGCCGAGTACGCGCCGAAGCTGCGCCAATCTCGAAGGGTCGTCGGCTTGAAGAAGCTGTAGGCGAATCCGACGAAGATGACCGAGTTCAGGATGACCAAGCCCCATAGGCCGTAGTCATTGCTTGGGGCGTTCATCGTCGGTCCTCCCGGTGTTGCCATGGCCGCCGTGATGGTGGTGGCCGTGATGCATGAACATGTGCATCAGCGGACACGCCAGCAGAAATGCGTACGGCAGGAAGCCGAGCACGTGGGCGCGATGCTCGGTGAACAGGAAAAAGCCGCCAACGGCTGCAACCACCAGGAGCGCAATGCCCCCGCGCGAGCGCAAGAACGGAGGCGGGTCGTGGTCGACGTTGTTCATGGCGAGACTCCAGTCGGGTGCCGACTACCTGGTCGCTGGGGGCTTCATCCCCTCGCGGTCCATCATCATCTGCATCATCATTTCCATCATGTCCATGCGCTTGCCCATCATTTCCGTGCCCATGGACTTCTCGCCGCCCATTCCACGCATTCCCATCCCGCCCTTGCCTGCGCGCATCTGACCCATCATGGCCATGCCGTCCTGCATGAGCTTCATGTGCTCCTGCATCAGCTTGGCCCGCTCTTCCGGGGTCTTCGCGGCCATCATCTTGTCGTGCATCTCCTGCATCGACTTCATCATCGAGTCCATCTGACCCGGTGTCGGGGCCTCAGGCGCAGCCGCCGCGGCTCCCGGCGGGTGATGAGCGGCGTGGTCCTCCTCCTTGAGGCCGGTGGCGCAACCGGCAAGAACGAAGGGACTGATGAGTAGGACAAGTGCAAGTTTCATTGGAAACTCCGAGATTGGCGGTAGCGAGCATAGGACCGAGAGAGACGCGAGCGGCTTGATGCCAATCAATGTGCGAGCGTGCAGCGCGCCTAGATTGCAGACGTGGCTGAGTACTGCAAGGAGGTTCGTCATGGGCACCCTCGTCGTTGCCTTCCGCAATCAGATCTCGGGGCGGCTTCGTGGAGGCCGCTGCTGGTTATATCCATCTGGGCGTTCCTTGCGGGCACATTCTTTGTTGGCTGCGCATACGTCGGTCTAGACTGCCGGCAGTTCCTTCTACACATAGGTCCAGCGATGCTGAACATCGGCCAAGCGGCCACCGCCTCGGGCGTGTCGGCCAAGATGATTCGCCACTATGAAGAGGTGGGGCTGTTGCCAGCGGCTCAGCGCACCGACTCGGGCTACCGGCAGTACGGTGAGGTCGACGTGCAAACGTTGCGCTTCATTCGGCACTCGCGCGACTTGGGCTTCTCTCTTGCGCAAATCGCTCAGCTGGTGAGCCTGTGGCAGAACCGCAGCCGCCCGAGCCGCGAGGTAAAGGCACTGGCCAAGACGCACATCCGAGAGCTCGAGGAAAAGGCGCAGGAACTGCTCGCCATGAAGGCCGCGCTCGAGCATCTGGTGCATTGCTGCCGAGGTGACGAGCGCCCGGAATGCCCCATCATCGATTCGCTGGCCGACCAAACCGCGCCGGTGCAGGCGCGGGTCGGCCACGCGCACGTGGAGAAGTGAAACACCAGCCAGCGTCGCACGGTCGCACGGTGAGCGCTTGACCTTCCCACAGGGGCAAGGTCCAGACTTGGCTAAAGCGACGTTTCCATAACATTCATCGGGGACAAATCCTCTCCTGCTAACCTAGCGGTCATGAAATCCTGGCGCATCTGGCTCCTGCTGCTGCTTGCGGCGCTGCTCCCCATGCGGGGTGCAGTCGCGGCGGCCATGCTGTGCCCGGTGGCCGGGTCTGGCATCCAGATGGAGCTGGCGATGGTCGACCATCCGACAGCTCATGAGGTCATGGACCATGCGATGGTCCATGACCATGGGTCCTCTCACGACCATGCGGCGGGCGACCACCACGATGGACACGACCACACCGCCACGGACAGGTGCAACATGTGCTCGGCGTTCTGTTCGCTCACGCCTTTGGTGAGCGAAGCGCCGACCGTGGCCAAGCCGCTTGACCCCACTGCGGCCAAGTTTTCCGAGCTTTGCGCTCCGCCGCCGAGCTTTTTCTCGGACGGGCAGGAGCGTCCCCCACGAACCGTTTGACCCATCAAGGCCTCTGCGGGAGGCCTGACGGGGCTCGTGCGTCCGCATGACGGACGACGCGAGTGTCTCCTGGCTGTGGCAATGCCTAGTGTCGCGTCAAGCCACAAGTGTCGGCTGCTCGCTTGCTCTAGAAGCGCATTGCGGCGTTGCGCCCTCCTCGCCATAGCACGGCTATGACTCGTCGGCGCGCCTTGCACTGCGCTGCGACAGCGGCGCGATCAACCGACACTTGTGGCTTGACGTGACACTAGCCGATGACTCACATGGTTCCGAACAATGAACAACCTTTTCTCCGGGCTCGCGTCTGCGGTGGCGCAGCGTCTGGCGGCCACAGACCTCGGCGCTAGCCGACGAATGTCACTACATGCAGGGAGGCAAGCCATGACGGGGCTTGCTGCGGCATCTGCTGCGCTCGTCCTGGCCGGCTGCGCTTCCTTCTCTCCGGATGGTGGGGCAGGGTCAGTCGGTGAACTGACCAAGGAACGCACGGGCCAGACGGTCGCATTCCAGCGCAACCAGGCCGACGTTGATACCGCTGCTCAACGAGTCGCCGAATTGCTCAAGCAGCCACTGACGGCCGACAGCGCCGTCGAGGTGGCGCTGCTGAACAACCGCGGGCTCCAGGCGAGCTTCTCAGAACTCGGCATCGCCGAGGCGGACCGCGTGCGCGCGGGCCGCCTAGCCAACCCGAGGATTGGTTTCGGCCGCCTCAGCGGCGCAGGCGTCACCGAGATTGACCGTTCGGTGATGTTCAACGTGCTCGGTCTGCTGACGATGCCGGTCGCCAGCGAGGTCGCACGGCGTCAACAGGAACAGGCGCAGTACCGCGCTGCCTATGACGCAGTCGGCGTTGCGGCAGACGCTCGCAAGGCCTTCTACGGTGCAGTGGCGGCACAAGACCTCGTGAAGTACTACGAGCAGGTCAAGGACGCGGCCGACGCTTCCAACGAACTCGCCCGACGGATGCTCCAGGCAGGCAACTTCAACAAGCTCGCACAGATGCGCGAGCAGTCGTTCTATGCGGATGCGACAGCCAACCTGGCGCGTGCTCGGCATCAAGCCTTAGCCGAGCGGGAACGATTGGTCCGTGTCCTGGGGCTGTCTGGCGACAAGCCGCCGTTCACGCTTCCGGAGCGCCTGCCCGACCTGCCCAAGGCGCCGCTCGAGCCCAAGGACGCCGAGCAGACGGCCATCGACAAGCGGCTGGACGTGCTGATGGCCAAGCGCAGCGTCGACGCCACAGCGAAGTCACTGGGGCTGACCAAGAGCACGCGCTTCATCAACGTGCTCGAGGTCGGCTACGCGAACAAGAGCCAGACCGGCGAGCCGCGGCAGAACGGCTACGAAATCGAGCTGGAACTGCCACTGTTCGACTTCGGCTCGACCCGTGCGGCCCGTGCCGAAGCGACGTACATGCAGGCGGTTCATCGCACCGCCGAGGTCGCCGTGAACGCGCGTTCGGAGGTGCGCGAGTCGTACTCGGCGTATCGGACGGCCTACGACCTGGCCAAGCACTACCGAGACGAAGTCGTGCCGCTGCGCAAGCGCATCTCCGAGGAGAACCTGCTTCGCTACAACGGGATGTTTGCGAGCGTCTTCGAACTGCTCGCCGACGCGCGCGACCAGGTCACGGCCGTGACCGCTGCCATCGAGGCGCTGCGCGACTACTGGGTCGCCGAGACCAACCTGCAGAGCGCGCTGACCGGGCGTTCGCCGAATGGCGTGCCCGCGATGAGACCGGCCAAGGCCGCTGCCGCTGACCATTGAAGGAATTCCAGATGACCAACCGCAGAACATTCTTCCGAGCAGCCGGCGCGACCTTCCTCGGCGCAGCAGCCGTGAGCCGGGCCGGCGCAGCCCTGCTGCCCGAGGCCGTCATCCAGACGAGCGCCGCCACGCAGCCGCCTCCGTCACCGCCGAACGGCCGGCCCTTCAATCCCATCGTGACGTTGAACGGCTGGTCGCTGCCGTGGCGCATGAAGGACGGTGTCAAGGAGTTCCACCTCGTCGCCGAGCCGGTCGTGCGCGAAATCGCGCCAGGGATGAAGGCCAACCTCTGGGGCTACAACGGTTCGAGTCCCGGTCCGACCATCGAAGCCGTCGAAGGCGACCGCATCCGCATCTTCGTCACCAACAAGCTGCCGGAGGTCACGAGCGTCCACTGGCATGGTGTGCTGTTGCCCTCGGGAATGGACGGCGTCACCGGCCTCTCCCAGCCGCCCATCGGCGTGGGCAAGACATTCATGTACGAGTTCGTGCTCCAGCGCCCGGGCACCCACATGTACCACCCGCACGCAGATGAGATGGTGCAAATGGCGATGGGCATGATGGGGCTACTCATCATCCACCCGAAGGACCTGAAGCAGTTCCGTGTCGACCGCGACTTCGGGTTCATCCTCAACGCCTACGACATTGAGCCGGGCAGCGCGACGCCGAGCGTGAACACGATGCTCGACTTCAACCTGTGGACGTGGAACAGCCGTGCGTTCCCTGGCATCGACCCGTTCGTCGCGCGCACGGGAGAGAGGGTGCGCATCCGTGTGGGCAACCTGACGATGACCAACCACCCCATCCACATGCATGGCCCCCACTTCGAGGTGACCGGCACCGACGGCGGCTGGGTTCCCAAGAGCGCGCGTTGGCCGGAGGTGACGACCGACGTGGCGGTCGGCCAGATGCGCGCGTTCGAGTTCGACGCCATGGCAGGCGACTGGGCCATCCACTGCCACAAGTCGCACCACACCATGAATGCGATGGGCCACGGCGTGCCCACGATGATTGGCGTGGACCACCGGGATGTGGCGAAGAAGATTTCAGCCCTGGTCCCGGACTACATGGTCATGGGCGACAAGGGCATGCATGACATGGCCGAGATGGAAATGCCTTTGCCCGACAACACGCTGCGGATGGTGACCGGCACGGGCCCGTTCGGGCCTGTAGGCATGGGCGGGATGTTCAGTGTCGTGAAGGTCCGTGACGACGTCGCACGCGGCGACTTCAAGGACCCTGGTCCCTACAAGCACCCGGCCGGCACCTTGGCCAGCGAGTACACGGGCGAGATGCCCACCACCACTCGGGCGGCCGCACCGAAGGCTGACGCCAACACCCTGCAAGTTCGCAAAGCCAGCGGCCACGAGCACCATTGAAGGACCCTCCCCATGAAGAAGTTCAACGTACTCACTGCCATCGTCCTGGCCGCAACATCTGCAGCAGCGCCTCCTTCTACGCTCACGCGCAGACCTCGATCGAAGGTCTGCTCTGCGCAGCTTGCTTGAAGGACGGCTTCTGGCCGCGAGTGTGAATTTGCCAAGGTCAATCAAAGTGATCCTTGGCGCGCGAGGCATCTCAATGCGATGGGCAGCTTAGGACATGGCCCAAAACAATTTCCCGTTTTGTGGGCGCAGGTCGGGCGCGCTGCGGCGTTGCTCCTCGCTTGTGTGGCTCGCCACACGGCGCTCGGAGCGCCTTGCATCGCATCCCGCCCCGCGCCCACAAAACGGGAAATTATTCCGGGCCATGTCCTTACCGGCGCGGCTGCGAATTCACACTCGCGGGCAGTTCCCACCATTAGTGGCCGACAGCTTTGTGCTCAAACACATCCGTCGATGAGTGCCTAGTGTCGCGTCAAGCCACAGGTGTCGGTTGATCGCGCCGCTATCGGAGCGCAGTGCAAGGCGCGCCGACGAGTCATAGCCGTGCTATGGCGAGGAGGCGCAACGCCGCAATGCGCTTCGAGAGCAAGCGAGCAGCCGACA
>Ga0070663_100000322_pt1 | contig 24823 bp, 16 predicted proteins | sample KBSC63metaG_FD_65646 | JGI IMG/M metagenome (GOLD analysis project Ga0070663, IMG submission 65646) | Corn rhizosphere microbial communities from Kellogg Biological Station, Michigan, USA - KBS C6-3 metaG | ecosystem: Host-associated > Plants > Roots > Rhizosphere > Soil ...
CGTGGCCCGGCAAACTCAGCCCACCTTGACGCGCCTCACTGTCGTGCGGGAACCGCCCAGCGGCGGTCGACGCGGTCACAACCTGGCCCGTGCTGACCCGGCCACCAAGCTGGATCCTCGCGTGGACGGTGCAGGCGACATGCAAGGGGGGAAGTACGCGGTGGCCGCGGGCGAAGCTCGCTCACGCAGACTCCGCGTCGGTGTCGGCCTAGGTGGCGTTTCCTGGCTCGCTGGCCGGCTGCTTCGCCTTCGTCACGGTGCAGCGCAACGCAGCTCGTACATCCGCCACGCCTCGTTGAGGAACAGCACCGCAGCCGCGGCGGCCGAGCCGACCTCGGCGAAGCTCGCGGTAGCCGCCCCGGTCAGCGTGCCATCGGGATGCTGCTGAACCTGATTGGCCCGGATCTGCCGTACCCGGGCCGAGGGTGTGGCGTGCGCATGGCCGCTTTGCAGCCGCCACAGCAGCGAGGCCCCGTGCCGGGTGTCGGCGTCACCGCGGCGATCAGCATGCACGAGCTCACTCACCGTCTTGATCATCTCGGTCATGTTGATGCGCCACCCGGGCACCGTGTCTGGATCGAGCCCGGCCGCCGCAGCTGCGGCTTGCAACTCCACAAGTCGCCGATTCAGGCCCTCTCGTGCGGTCTCGACGTCGTCGTCGAGACCGAGTTCAGCAGGCGTGTCGACCAAGAGCAGGTTCATGCTCTGCCGCAGGTCGTCGCGCACGAGCTGCAGCGCGTGCTCGATCCGCTCGGCCCGCAGCCGCGGTTTGAGCACCCACAGGGCCTGGGTGGAGCCCATCAGCGCGCTGCGCAACAGCGTGAAGTACGACGACGGGTAGAGGATCCTGCTGGACGTCAGCCCGACGCGGAACAGCTCGAGGTGCTCAGCAGCGGTGACGATGCCGCCGTAGGCCAGGTGGGACGGTGGCAGGCGACCGTAAACCTGATCGTCTCGCGCCAAGCTGCTGCCCGGCACCGGCATCGGCGGCACCTCGACGGTGCGCTTGAACCACGCCTCGATCGTCGGGAACATCCTCTCGATGCGGGCCAGCCACGCCCGCTCCTCGTCCTCGGTCGGCATGCAGCTCCCCTTCAACTCGAATGACCCATCGTCGCCGCTTCGACCTTCGCCCTGCTGACGACACGCGCCCCAAACGGTTAGTGGGCAGTGGACCTGACGGCACTTGCGCCGGAGCTTCCCCGTGTCGTGGTCGACAGCTGTGCAGATCGAGCACTCCGAGGTCATCGGGCTGCAGGACAGGCGGCAGGGCGTCGGCGGCGAGCGCCAGAGCCCGAGCGCGCACCTGGAGGGGCCGAACCGTCGCCCGCTGCACCGAGCGCGGGCGACACCTCGCTAACGACCCGGTGACCAGCAGAGATCTCTTTGCCGAGGTCCGGAGCCTGATCCCGGCCGCCGATGACCGTGGGCTGCTACGGCCGGGTTCAACTTCCTCAATGTGCAGTCAGCCCGGTGTGCGAAGTAGAGCTGCAGTTCCGTCACTTCGGCTGGTCGGGCACGTTCTCGGCGCGGACAAACACCCGCGTAGTGATGATCTCGCCGGGCTTGCCGGGCATGCTTGAAGCCACCACGCCCTCCTCGGTGTTGGGCGCGTCGGGAATGCCGCCGAGAAAGACCACACTCTCCGCGGCCGTCAGCCCGTCGGGTCGGAAACCTCCGCCGGTCACGACAGCGGAGATCGGGCCGCTCTGACCGGGCCCGGGCCCGTACAGCGTGACCTCGCCACGCTCCGCCTCGTCATCAAGGCCTTCGACGGTACGGGAGACCCAGTACCGGGTCGTGGTGTGCTGAGTCATCGGGACTGCTCCGGTTCACGCTGCGTAGTGGTGTGCACCTGTTACGGCCTGGCCGGCGAACCCCACTGCTTCGGACCGAGGGCGCATGGGCGACATCGAGCGCCCGACGCCAACGGCTCTTCGTGTCCGCCACCTTAAGTCGTCATGAGCACGGTCGGGAGCCCACCACGCCTGTTCACGGGGGTTCAGTCCGGCAGCGCTGCATCTCGGAACCGCTACCGGTCTCCAGAACTGTCGGTGGTGCGGTGTATACGAAGGGTCAGCCCGTCCGTGCTTTCGGAGGAGACCATTGATGCCCGACGTGCCGGTATACCGACGCGATGAGGTGCCCCCGCACCTGATGACAAACCAGCAGCTGCGCGTTGCGGGCCGTCGGGCCGGCAATCCTGAGCGGCCGGATGGCTACGTGCTGGTCGAGTTGTTCGATGCCCGCACACGCGACGAAGAGTTCGTCGAGGACTTCGATCGGCGCGCGGTCGACCGGCACCGGGCCGCGCTGTGGGCGCAGGAGGTGCTCGACGACCCGAACACCGTGCTGCTGGACACCGAGTCCACCGACTTCGACGGCCGCCTGCTGGAAGTCGCGGTCGTGGCCGCCACTGGGGAGGTGCTGCTGGAAACCCTGGTGAATCCCGACGGCGAGCCGATCGCGGCAGAAGCGGCCGCCAAGCACGGCATCACCCCCGAGATGGTGTCCGCTCCGGATGTGCCAGCGTTCGCCGAGCTGCACGACGAACTGGTACAGCTGCTGTCGGGCAAGCGGATCGTGTGCTGGAAGGCAGCGTTCGACCGCGGCCTCCTCACCGCCGAGGCCGACCGGCTGCTGCCCAGCTGGAGCACGGCCGCCACCACCGACTGGGTGCCAGCCCGCTGGGAAGACGCGATGGCTCGACACGCCGAGTGGGTCGGCGAACCTGCGCTTGAGGGGGCGGGCTACCGGCGGCATCGGCTCGACGGCGAGCACCGCGCACTCGGTGACTGCGTCACGATGCTCGCCCGCCTACATGAAATGGCCGCCAATCCCGAGCTTCCACCGCCGGCCGAGAAGGCGGGCGCCTGGAGCCCCGAGGATGACGCCGAGCTGACGGCAATGGATCAAGCCGGTCGGACACCCGCACAGATCCACGCGCGGACCGGCCGGACGGAGGCCGCGATCCGCTGGAGGCTGTACAAGCTGGGGCTGGCGCCGTTCCCCGCCGACCTCGCCGGCGAGCACCGCCCTGAGCCGAAGCAACCACCGGCGTACACGGTCGAGGACCTGCGCCGGGTCCACCCGAATTCACACAAGCGCTGGACACCTGACGAAGAACAGCGACTGGCCCAGCGGCGCAGGGAAGGCGCGACCGTGGGCGAGCTGGTGGCGGAGTTCGGCCGCAACCTCAACGGCATCACCGCCCGGCTGGAGCTCCTGGGTCTGCTCGACGCGCGGCAGGGCGATTCGCCAGCAGGAGCGTCGGCTACCACCGGATGACCAAGATACGGACACACGGTTGGTGGTCCTGCCAGGGTTGCAGCCGGACATAGCCTGTCACGGCGTGCTGGTCCGTCACGCCGGCGACGTCGACTTCTATCACGGGGTCGCGGAAGCGCACTTCGCCCTGCGTCGGAATCGCAAGCTGCGTGGGCGGCTCTACGGCGAGCAGCGTGCCGCCGAGCAAGGACTCCGACCCCGGGCATCCCCATGGATTTCGCGCCAGCCGAACCATCGATCACGTTTGCATTGAGACGACGCAGGAACTCCTCGGCCACCTGCCGAGCGCCCTGCAGCTGCGCGGGGTCGCTCCGGGAGAACGGTGTCTTCGACGTCGTCGGGTCGCCGGTGGACGGGACCTGCGAGCTCGCCGCCGCGGTGTCGGGCGACCGATCGTGACGCAGGAAGAAGCCCGGCGCCACGAATCCGGTCACCAGGACCACGGCGACGAAGAACCCGGCAGCGACCAACGAAACCCAGAGCGCGGTGCGCCGCCGCCGCGGTGGCACCGGGGCACCACCTGGATACGGCGCGCCGAATCCAGAGCCGACAGCACCCGGCCAACGGCCGGGTCCACCGGCCGCAGATGCAGCTGCGGGGCGCGGAGGGCGCGGTGCGTGCGGCTGGTACGACATTGCGGTGTCCCTCCTCCTTGGTCGGCGTAGATCCGCAGGATATGACGAAAGCGAAGCGTGTTGCAGGACGTTTCGGCAGCTACCGAAGCCGGTAGTCGCAGACCACGCGCGCCGTCGCCGGACCTCATCGGCCACGGCCGACTCCCCCACGCCGCTCGGACCGGGCGACAGCGCAGAACACCCGATCACCCGTCCCGCCCACTTCCGTTCCCGTCGGGACGCGCCTGATCGCCTGTTGTAAACTACGGAGACTCGTTCCTCGCTCACGCTGTCAACGCTTCGGGAACTTTGACCCCGGGTGGTCTCTTGGGTTCGAGTACTTGTCGCAACACTCCCCTGGTAGAAGTGGGCGTGCTGATGGCGAGGCGTGGCAGGAAACGACGGCTGGAGATCGAGACACGGTACTGGGAGCGGAACTCCAGCTCGCCGACCTGGGGCCAGCGAGCTGCGGCGTGGGCGCGCAACCGTCGCCCGAGGGAGATCTTGGTGGACTCCGGTCGGGTGGCCATGACCGACATCGTGCCTGACCTGGATCCTGGGCGCGCCTGACTCCTCGATCATGAAACGAGCCGTGTTGCGATGCCCGTGGTCCAGGCGGCGCGGAATCCGGAGTCGGAGGTGCCTAATGGTGCAGTCGGGTATTGGAACTCTCGGAATACCCAGCCAGGATCTTCTTGCGGTGAAGTACGTCAACACCGCCCACCCGGACACGGCTCTGCCCGCCCTGAGGTGAGCTGTGGTCCGGAAAGGACCAGCAGGCGCTACACGGCGCCGCAGTGGCAAGTTCTGCCAGCAGGATCCGGACGACCCGATTACCGCCGGACGTGATCGCGCGGACCGTCATCGTCGCGCACAGGCTCGCTGGGCTATCGCTCGATCGGGGCACCGGGAACGCAGCCGGGAGCATGACCGCGTATAGGCGTCAAGGACACCATCCCATGGCGAGGCATCCGACCAGGTAGCGCGCCCGTACCGCGAGGCGGCCGTCAAGCCTCACGGCATGTCAGCAGGATTCTTCGGACCGCTTGCGGAACTGCTGTTCGGTGACCTTCTCGTGGCTGCTGGGCTGCTTGCCGAGGAGCACCTCGGCGGCGCCGAGGGCGGCCAGGTCCTCGGCCGTGAACGTGATCGTCAGGGTGGGCCGCGCGTGGGCGTAGCCGGTTAGGCCGTACGCCTGCCCCGGTGTCAATGCCGTGAGGCCGCCGTTCGACACCGACCACCCCGCCGGGGGTGTCCCGAACAGCGGCATGCTGTCGGGTACCCCGGGCCCGGTGCGCTCCAGCCACCGGTTGGGGCCGCCGGCCGCGACCGTGGCGGAGCCGCTGTTCGAATAGAGGGAGAGAGTGTCGATCCGGAAGCCGGGGCAGGTGGCCAGCAGGACCGTGGGGCGGCCCCCGTCCAGGCGGAGGGCGACCAGCGGCTTGGCGGGCGGGGAGCAGCCGGCGACACCGGCCAGGGTGGCGAGCACGGCAAGCGCGCCCACCACCCTCCCGACGAAGCGGGTCCGTGGTGTCACCAGCACAACCCGATTATGCAGTGGCCCAGCGGTTTGAGCCACGACGGCCGGAGCGGCTTGTCGTAGGTCCAGTAGCCGCCTTTGTACGGGTTGGCACCGATCTCCCACGGGTTGCCATTGCTGTCCGTGCCGGTGAGCAGGTACGACAGCGCCGTCCCGGAGAAGTACAGGACCAGGAAGGGGACGGGGTCGAAATGCTTCCACTGATCGGAGTGTCTGGCCTCGTGCTCCAGCAGGTCGGGCCCGTACGTCGTGGAGTCGATGCCCCGCTGCCGCAGCTTGGCCCGCTCCAGTGCCTCCCAGTGGAGGTCATCCTCGAGTTCACGGGGGTTGCCGGGGTAGAGCAGGTAGTCGCCGATGGTCATCGGTCGGCCGTTCGGCGTGTGTGCGTTGTAGCAGATGATCTGCTTCGCGGCGGGCACGCAGTCGCCTCCCCATATCTCCGCGGCGATCCGGGCCAGCTTGTTGTTGTCCTCGTTGCCCGGTCGCGTCGGCGACATGCCGGGCTGAGGCACGTTCAGCGGCGGGGGCTCCGAAGCCTGCTCCTGCCGGTACAGATCGATGTAGCGCTGCAGCGCGGCGTCCGCGTCGGCCTGCGCGTCGGCCGCGCTCTTGCCGGCGGCCTTCGCCGACGCGTACGCGGCGTTCATCGACGCGTACGCGTTGTCGGCCGCCGTCTTGGCCTTGGCCGCCGAGGCCGTGGCCTGGTCGGCCGAGACGCTCGCCGCCTCGGCGCTGGCCCGCGCCGATGCCGCCGCGTTGCGGGCCACCTGCGCGGACTGCGCGGCCTGGGCGGCCGACGCGGCGGCCGACTTGGCCGACTGGAGCGCTTGGTCGGCGTAGGCCGCAGCCTGATCGGCCGAGTCGCGGGCCTGCTGGGCGTACTGGTCGGCCTCCGCGGCGGCGTTCCGGGCGATCGCCGCAACGCGTTGCGCGTCGGCCGCGTCGGCCTGGGCCGTGGCGGCGATCTGCGCGGCCTCGGCGACCAGCCCGGTGACCCGGCCGACGTGCGTGGCGGTCTCCGCGTCACGCCGGGCCGCCGCGTATTGCCCGCGAGCGAGGAAGTCGGCCAGCGCGGCGCGCGGGCCGGAGAGGGCGATGTCGCCGGCGGCCTTCACCTCGGGACCGCCGGCTGACATGACCTGACCGATCTTGATGCGGTTGTCCTGCGCCTGCGCGACGTACCGCCCGGTGGCGAGGAACGCCTGGCGCTGGGCCGCCGTGCCGTTCAGCGCGGCCTGCGCGGCGGCCTTGGTGGCCGGGCCGCCGGAGCTGATCAACTGCGCGATGGTGAGGCGGTCGTCGGTGGCCTTCCCTGGATAGTCACCGGTGCGCAGGAACTCCTGGATCTGGGCGTGGGTGCCGTCGAGCACGCCCTGCGCGGCCGTGCGCTGGGCGTCCTTGGTGGTGGTGGAGGCCACCGCGATGACCCGGTCGCGGTCGTCCTCGAGCGCGGCGGTCTCCCGCCCGGTGGCCAGATAGGCGCGCATCTCGTCCTCGCCGCCGGCCAGGGCGCCGGCCGCCGCCGTCCGCGACCAGCCGCCGCCAGCCTTCATCAGCCGTGCGGCGGCCTTGCGGCCGTTGCCGAGCACGGTGGCGGTGTCGGCACCCGGTGCGCTCGCCGCGGCCAGCCACTGCCGGGTTTCGGCGTCGATGCGCGCCTGCTCGGTGGCGTCGGCCGCGGCCGACGCGTCGGCCGCGGCCTCGTCCTGCGCCGCCTCGGTGGCGTCGTCGATGCCCTGCTGGCGGTAGTTGGCCAGGCGGGCGGCGTCGTCGTCGCGGTTGGCCTGCTCGACGGCGGCCGCCTTGTCGGCGGCGGCGGTGGCGTCGTTCGCCGCGGCGGTGGCCGCGTTGGCGGCCGCGGTCGCCCGGGCGGCGGCCGTGGCAGCCTCGCCCGCGTGCAGGGCGGCCTCGTCGGCGGCCTGGGCCGCCGCGGTGGCGTGCGCGGCCGCGTCCGTGGCCGCCTGGTACGCCTCCCGCGCCGCGCCGGCCGCGGCGTTGGCGTACTGCTGCGCGGCGCCGGCCGCCCGGGTGGCAGCTGCGGCCTGGCGGCGGGCGGCGGCCGCGGCGGCGCGGGCCCGGGCCGCCTCGTCGGCGGCCACGTTGGACTGGTTGCCGGCGTCGGTGGCGGCGTCCGCGGCGTCCGCCGCGTGCTGGCCGGCGCTCGCGGCGGCGCTGGCCGCGCCGCTGGCCGCGCTGGCCGCGTTTCCGGCGGACAGCGAGGCGTCCGCGGCCAGCAGCGCCTGGGCGGCGACGCTACGCGCGGTCGCCGCGGTCTGGCGGGCCGTGTCGGCCTTGGTCACGTCGCCGGCGGCCGCAGCGGCCGCGTTGTAGGCGTTGGTCGCCGCCTGGCCGGCGCGGGCGGCGGCGGAGGCGGCGCGGGCCGCCGCGTTCGACGCGAGCCGGGCGGCCGCGCTGGCCGCGTTGGCCGCGCCGACCGCGGTGCGGGCGGCGTCGGCGGCGCGGGCCGCGGCGTCGGCGGCGCGGCCGGCCGCGTTGGCGGCCTTGGTGGCCGAGTCCTTCGCGGCGGCCGTCTCGGCCGCCGCCTTGACCGCGGCCTCCCTGGCGAGCCTGGCGGCCTCGACCGCCTGGTCGGCGGCCTCCTTGGCGGTCTCGGTCTCCTCGGCGGCCAGGTCGCCGGCCTGCCGGGCCTGGTCGACGAGCCCGGTGAGGGTGCTGACCTCCTGGTCGCGGGCGCGCGCGACGTCCTGCCCGTAGACGAGGAACTCGCGCACGTCCTGCGCGGTGCCGTTGAGCACGGTCTGCGCGGCCGCCTTCACCTCGGGGCCGCCGGCGTTCATGACCTGCGCGACGCGGACGCGGTCGTCCTGGGCACTGGCGGCGCCCCAGCCAACGGCGAGGAAGTTGAGTAGGTCGCTCGCCTGGCCGTTGAGCGCGGCTTGCCCGGCCGCCTTCACCTGGGCACCGCCGACATTGATCACCTGCGCGACGCGGACGCGCAGGTCCTGGCGCAGCGGCTGGGAATAGCCACCGGCGAGGAAAGCCTGGATGGCGTCGGCCGGCCCGTCCAGCGCGGTCTGGGCGGCGGCCCGCACCGACGGGCCGCCCACGGCCTGATATTGCGCCACCTCGGTGCGATCGTCCCAGGCCTTGGCGTCCGCGTAGCCGGTGGCGAGGAAGGCGGCCAGGTCGGCGTCGGAGCCGAGCAGGGCCGTCTCGACGGCCCTGGCCACCGCGGGGCCGCCGGTGGTCATCAGCTGGACGCAGCGGGCGCGGTCGGCCGGCGTGGGGGCGTCGGCGTGGGCCGGGGTGGCGATCAGTCCACCGGCGAGAGTCAGCAGGGCGGCCGTCGTCGCGGCGACCATCGATCGGGAGGTCCTCATGTCAGCTCCCGAACGGATAGCGCAGTTCGAGGATCGTGGCCGATCCCCGGCTCTGGCCGACGCCGACCGCCTGCCACTCGCCGGGCTCCACCTTTTCGGTCTCGACGACCGTGGGATTGTCGTGGGTCTCCACCTTGGCCGCAATGGTGCGCCCGTTGTCGCCGCGGACGAAGTAGACGTCGGGGATCTCCATGGTCAGGTAGCCGGCGGCGCCGGTTGCCTTGAAGCAGAAATTCGGCCCCGCCGGGAAGTCGGGCTTGAGGCTCTGCACCAGAATCAGGTCAGCGGGCGGCACGTCCGGGTTGGCGCCGCAGTCGGCCAGCACGATGTGCCCGTCGCCCTTGATCAGCTTGATCCCGCGCTGGGTGAGTACCGTGTCGGCGCCCGGATAGCTGTAGTCCTCGACGATGGCCTGCGCCGGGTCGAGTGCGGGTGGGTTCGTGGTCAGGAAACTGGACACGTCGGCGTCGGAGCCGGGCAACACCTGCTCAGCCGCCACCTTGACCTGGGCCCCGCCGTCCTGCCACAGCAGCGGCACCTCGCCGCGCGCGGTGAGAGTGGTAGATGGTGGCGGCGCCGGCGGGGTGTCCGCCGCGGCGCGCGGCGCGGCGGACACCCCGAGTTGCGCCAGGAGTGCCAGCACCGGAATAAGGATCAGGCCGCCACGCGACCATAAGCGAAATTTACTCATCACATCCCCCTCATTTTTCGGCGGATTCAGGCACGAAGGCACAGATCCGCCGGTCAACCCCTCATTGGCACGTAACAAGAAGCCACCGGCTGTCCGCCGGGCAACGCTGTCTGCGGCACCTTGAGCCTGCCGACGCTGTGGAACCACAAGGCTGGCGAAGTTCACGTCGACGCTCGACCGATCGCGGGTAGCCATCAATTAACGGACGTGGTGATCACGGTGCTGCGCTCGCTCTTCCACCCGGCCGGGCTCTGCCAACCAACGGTGGACCACAGCGGCGCATTCAGGCCGTCGGCCGTGCCATTGGTCAGGAACAGACTGGTCTGACCCCACGAGTAGCTGTAGAAGGCGGCGACGTCGGTTCGTCCGTCACCGTTGAAATCACCGGCGGTGAACTGGACACGGTCGTTCTCCCAGTTGCCGGCGCCGCTCGTCCACTTGTCGCTCACCGAGAAGCCGCTCGCCGTCCCGGCGAACAGGAATAGCTTGGTCTGACCACCGCCGTAGTAGTAGAACGCCGCGATGTCGGTCTTGCCGTCACCGTTGAAGTCGCCCGGCAGATACTTTGCCTTGGCGTTGTCCCAGCCGGAAGCGGGGCTCTGCCAGCCGGTCGTGGACCACAGCGGCGGGTTCAGGCCGTCAGCGGCGCCGTAGGTGACGAAGGTACTCGTCTGGCCCCACGAGTAGCTGTAGAAGGCGGCGATGTCCGCCTTGCCGTCACCGTTGAAGTCACCGGCGGTGAACCGGACCCGGTCGTTCTCCCAGTTGCCGGCCCCGCTGGTCCACCGGTCGGTTACCGTGAACCCGTTCGCAGTTGCGGTGAACAGAAACAGCTTGGTCTGGCCGCCGTCGTAGTAGTAGAAGGCGGCGATGTCGGTCTTGCCGTCGCCGTTGAAGTCGCCGGCCACGTACTTCGCCCGGCCACTGTCCCAGTTGCCCGGCCCGCTGGACCACTGGACCTGTTGCGGGGCAAGACCGTTGTCCGTGCCGTGGGAGACGAACAGCGTGGTCTGCAGGCCGCCGTAGTAGTAGAACGCGGCCACGTCGCCGTGCCCGTCGCCATCGAAGTCGCCGGTCACGTACTTGGCCTGGTTGTTGGCCCAGTTGCCGTCTCCGCTGTTCCACAACGTCTCCGGGCTACCGGAGACGCCCGTCGCCGCGCCTCGCCAGCCCAAGAAACTGGTGTTGGTGTTCAGATTGTCGTACCCGGCGACGATGTCATCGCGCCCGTCGCCGTTGTAGTCACCGCCGCGACCGCCGTGCGTGGCGTGCTGGCCGATCCAGTCGGCGAGATCGTCCACACGGGTCTCGACCGCGCCGGCGCGGGTCTCGGTCTCACCGAAACACCCGTGCTGCCACGAGGTACTGGAGATCGCGACGAGTTCGACCCGTCCGTTCGCCTCCCGCAGCGCGGGTCCGCCCGCGTCGCCCTTGCAGATCGCGGCGTCGCTGGTGGCGCCGGTGACGGACACGGTCGAGGCCTGCACGGCCTGCACCGTGAACGCCGCCGCGTGCAGCTGGTTCGGGATCCATTCGGTGGCCGTGCGCCCGTATCCCGCCACCCGCAGCGTGTCACCGGCGGCCGGGGCCGTGATCCCGATGGCGACGGGTGCGATGTCCACCCGCGTCTGCAGCCGGGCCAGCACCAGGTTCCGGTTCTCATGCGGCACCAACTCCACCACACTGACCCCTCGCCCCTTGGTGCTGGACAACACGGTCCGGCCGATCGTCGCCGTCGTCGCCTGCTTCGGCGCACCCGGCGTGACCGTGCCGCCCGCCTCGGCGAAGCAACTGCTGGCAGTGAGCACCCACTGCGGCGTGACCAGCACGCCCGTGCACGCCCGCCCAGCAGTCTCGATCTTCGCGACGAACGCCAAGGAATCCTCCGGGACAGTGCCGCCGACGACCGCCACCGCCAGTGGAGCCATGCCAACCGTCACTATCGCCGTCAGAACAAGTGCGCGCACGGATCTCCGACGCCCAAACACGATATTCACGACCATTCCCCTCTAATTTGCTTGCCTCGCCACGGAGGCCGCGCCCACGTCCTGGGCATGTAGCAGTCCTCAAATTTCAATGTGCGTAGCGGGGCCACTTTTGTGGCCGCCTGTGGCCGACGCCGCTCTGGCGCCCAACGCCATGGCCATCGCCGCGCTGATGCGCAGACATCTCCAAATGGCCGCGTCGGACCTGCCTCGGCCGGTCGAGAGCACCACCTCGAGGTGCTGTCCGGCTGCGCCGGCACCTTGCGTGTCGAGGTGAATTGACGGCAGCTCAACCGCCTAGTTCTGCCGCTTCGCCGGCGCGAACGCCATCCCTCGGTCTGCGGTCTCCATGACCGGATTGCCGCTGACCTGCGTCAACACGGCGGCCGCGGACGGCGACGGCCGCCATCGACACCACCGCCGCGACGGCACCCATCTCAGACCGCTTACAGGCTTTCCTCGCATCGGGCCTCCCCCTTCGCCCTGACCACACCCCGCGCTTCGATGCTAGTGATCGACGGGAACGCCGCAGGGTCGCTGGAAGGACTATGGCGAATATCGGAGGCGACGCGCCGACCAGCCGCAACGCGTCCGACCGGTCTCACCGCGCCAAACCGGAGCGGCAGTTCTGCCGCTTCCGGCGGTACAGCCGGGCCGTGCAGCGCGCGGTGGTTACGCCCATCGGCGGATTCTCGTCCATGGCTCGGACAAAAACGGTGAGCGAGGGCACTATTACTGTCAGGAGGAGACCGGGGATCGCGGGGGGCGACCGGATGGATGTGGATCCGGCCGCGCTGTCGGCACAGGTGCGCCAGCGGCGCGGCGAATTGGGCATCACGCAGTCCGAGCTGGCACGGCGGGCCGGGATTGGCATCCGCACCTTGCGCGATCTCGAGCAGGGCATCGTCCGCAACCCACGGACGGCATCCGTCCGCCAGCTGCTGGCCGCACTGGCGGAGCCGGCACCCCACGCGCTGTGGATCGGTGTGCTCGGACCGCTGACCGTCGAGTGCGACGGCCGGCCACTGGCGCTGGGCGACACCCGCGAGACGAGTCTGCTCGCGCTGCTGGCGTTGACCGCGAACCGGCCGCTGGCGCTCGCCACCGTCGTCGAGGCGCTGTGGGACGGCCGCCCTCCCGCGTCGCACATGGGACTCGTGAACCGGTATGTGCGGCGGCTGCGCCAGGCACTCGGTCCGGCGCTGCGCCTGGCCACTGTCCGCCGCGGCGTCTACCAGCTCGACCTCGAGCCGGATCAACTGGACCTCTTGCAGTTCGACGAGTTGACGGCGCAGGCACGAGCCGCCCACGACGCGGGCGAGCTGGACGTCGCGCACGACCGCTATGGGCGCGCCCTGGCCTGCTGGCGTGGGTCCGTGCTCGCCGGGCACGACCGGGTGGCTTGGGGTCCCGTCGCAGCGGCGGTGTCGCGCCGCCGTCTTTCGGCGACCTTGGCTTTCGCTGACGTCGGACAGCTGCTCGGCCGGCACGAACAGACCATCACCCAGCTCGAGGCCGTCCGCGCCGACGAGCCGCTGCACGAAGGCTTGCACGCGCGGCTCATGACGGCATTGGCGGGCTCCGGGCACCAGGCGGCCGCGTTAGAGCTGTTCGACGACCTGGGCGCCCGCTTGTCGGCAGAGCTGGGTGTGCAGCCCGGTCCCGAAATCCGGGCCGCACAACTGACGGTGTTGCGGCAGGAGGTACCGGCCGTATCGCCGGTGCGGCCGGCCGGCCGCAACTTCCTGCCCCGCGACGTGCCCGATTTCGTCGGCCGGGCGGCCGAGATCGACCACCTGGCCGACACGCTGCGGACCGCGAGCGGCCCCGGGGTGCATGTGCTCTGCGGGATGGCCGGGATCGGCAAGACAGCGCTCGCCGTCCGGCTCGGGCATCGTCTCGCAGATTGGTTTCCGGACGGCCAGCTGTTCGTCGACCTGCACACGCACAGCGGCAGACACGCACCGCTCACCGCGCGAGCGGCGCTGGACGCGCTGCTGCGGCAGCTCGGCGTCGACGGACACCGCATTCCGGACGGGATCGACGACAGCGCGGCACTGTGGCGATCACTTCTGGTCGGCCGGACCGTTCTTGTGGTACTCGACGACGTCGCCGACGCGACCCAGGTCCGTGCCCTGCTGCCCGGAGGCGGCACAACCTGCCAGTTCCTCATCACCAGCAGAAACCACCTGACCAGCCTCGACGCGATCGACCTTCTGCCGGTGGACGTGCTGTCCGACGCGGAGGCGGCTGACCTGTTCGCCCGGGTAGCCGGCGCCCGGCGGGTCGCCAGGCAGGACGCGCAGGTGCGCGAGGTCTCCCAGTTGTGCGGATTCCTGCCACTGGCGATCCGCATCGCCGCGGCCCGACTACGGGACCGTCCGTTGTGGACGATCAACCACCTGTTGTCGCTGCTGCGGGACGAGCACCGCCGGCTGCCCGCGCTCAGCGCCGGCGACCGCAGCGTCGGCACCGCGCTGACGCTGTCGTACCGGCATCTCACGCCCACGCAACAGCGGCTGTTCAGGCTGCTCGGCGACTTCCCCGGGATCGACGTCGCCCCGGACGCCGTCGCTGCGATCACCGGCTCGGGGACCGAGGAGACTACCCGTGCCCTGGAGGATCTCGTCGACGTGAACCTGTTGGTCCAGCCGGCGCTTGACCGGTACGGGTTCCATGACCTGGTCCGGGATCACGCCCGCGAGACCGCCCAGACAGAATCGACCAGCCTTCGGAAGGCTGCGACCGCCCGAACCTACGGGTTCTACATCCACACCGCCGCGCTGGCCGCGGACCTGCTGGAGCCGACCCGGAAGCGATTCCCGATCACCAGCACCCGACCAGCACGGTTGCCTGCCATGAGCACGGCCACGGACGCGCTGAGGTGGTTTGAAGCCGAACGACTCAATCTGACCGCGATCGTGGCCGCCGCGGCCGCTCGTGGGCACCACGAGCAGAGTTGGCAGCTCGCGCAGACACTGTGGCGATACTTCTTCATTCGCGGGCGTCTGCACCTGCTGATCGAAACCCACCGCACCGCACTGAACTGCACCCAGGTATTGGGCGACACTCCAGCGGAGGCGGAGATCCGCAAGAGCCTCGGCCTCGGCTACTGGCGGCTGGGACGTCCAGACGAAGCGATAGACCAGCACCACCGCGCACTCGAACTGGACCGCGCCAACCACGACATCTGGGGCGAAGCCAAGACCCTCAACCACCTCGGATTCATCCACGCCCGAGACGGCGACCACGCCACAGGCCTCGCCCACCACCAACGGTCCGCGCAACTCTACGAACGGGCCGGCGACCGCTGCGGCACCGCGCGAGCACTCGTCGGGCTCGGCGACCTGCACTACCACGCAGGCCGCGGCACCGAAGGCGCTGCCCAATTCCGCGAGGCCCTCCAGCTCGCCCGCGAGGTGGGCGACCGCTGGGGCGAAGGGCTGGCGTCCATCGGACTGGGCTTCACCAGCCCGCCACCGCAGAGCCGACAGCACTTGGAGCACGCCCTGCGGCTGACCCGCGCCACCGGCGACCGCTGGGGTGAATCCATGGCGCTCACCGGGCTGGGCATGATCCTGACCGACCCCGACGAGGCCATCAACCACTACCGCCAGGCGATCAACCTAACCCAGGAAGTCGGCGACAAATGGTGGGAGCAAGTGGCCGCCGCCGGCCTCACCCGCCTTCGCCGGCACCTCAGCCACCACATCCCGGTCGGGCACGCCTGACCAGTCAAGCGACACCAAGACAGCCAGCTGTACCACGATTCGGTCAGCATCCTGTACCGCGCACCGGCCACAGCCGCCGCCAAGGCCGGCAATGGGCACGCCGACACAGCGCGACCTGTAGAGAGGACTTCGCCATGGAGCATTTCGTGCTCGGGCACTGGCTGCTCGTGCTCGCGTACCTGACGTCGGTGGTCGGCTGCGCGCTCGGCTCGGCGAGCGCGGTCCAAGCCCGCTACGCGACCGTCCCCCGGCACCGCATGCGGTGGCTGGTGCTGGCCGCCGTCTCGATCGGCGGCGTCGGCGTCTGGCTGATGCACTTCGTGGCCATGCTCGGCTTCAGCACCCCGGGCATGCCCATCCGCTACGACATCTTCCGCACGGTCCTGTCGGCGATCCTTTCGGTGACGGCGGTGTTCGCGGGGCTGCTGGTGGTGTGCGGCCGCGCGAAGTTCGGCTGGTGGCGCCTCGCCCTCGGCGCCCTGTTCACCGGCCTGGCGGTGAACCTCATGCACTACACGGGCATGGCGGCACTGTGGGTGAAGGGCGACTTCGGCTACGACGGTGTCCTGGCGGGGCTGTCGGGGGTGTTCGCGGTGGCGGCGACCGCGGCACTGTGGTTCGCCGGCTTCCTCGACCGCCTCCCGCTGCGCCTGCTGGCGGGCTTCGTGATGGGCGCGGCGGTGACCGGCATGCACTACACGGACATGGCGGCGGTCCGGATGACCATGGACCCCAACGCCCCCGACCCGGCGGGCGCGGAGGTTCTCGTTCCTGTTCCCAGTGTTCGTGCTGGCGGCGATCGCGATGCCGCTGTGCGCGGTCCTGATGGCACCGCAGGCCGATGTCGCCGAGGAGCCGGAGCCTGTCACCGTGTGACTAGTGCGTGGGTGGGGTGGGCGGCGCCGTCGCGGCGGGCGAAGGCGCCGGGGGTGGATCAGGTCCATGACAAACGGCTGGAACCCACCGATGATGACCGTCGCCACCCCGCCGGCGAGGGCGACGGCCACCGAAGAGCCCCAGGCGCTCAGCCACCAGAGGTTGTGCACTTCGGCCAGCCGCGTGGACCTGATGCCGAATCCCCTGAGGACCTCGCGGTCGGCCAGCAGGCCGAGGGTCAAGAAGACCGCGAAGTCCTGCGCGACGCCGAGAGCGACCTGGCGCCAGTCGGTGCCGCCGCGCCCGAGGACGCCTTCGAGCACGGCCGTGCCCGCGATGGCGACGAACAGCCAGGTGGCCTTCGCCAGCCCGGTGGGGCCGCGGAACAGGGGGAAGAAATATCCGAACACGAACCCGAACCCCGCCCACTTGAGCATGAGCGGGCCGACGGCGGTCAGGACAGCGAGCACGGGATACGGATCCTGCGGCAGGATGTCCAGCCGCGTGCCCAGCAAGCCGAGCAGCGTCCACGGTGCCCCCAGCGCGGCGCCGACGCCAGCACACCACCAGGCGCGTTTCCCCGGCCGGCGGCTGTGGAACGAGCCGAACACCAGTTGTTCGGCCGGGACGCCGAGCCGGATGGAGGTCCTGGTGCCGAAGGCGTGCTGCTCGAGCTCGGTCACCCGGCTGAGGCCGGCCTCGAACCCGAGCGTGCCGTCTGCGACCTTGTCGCGGACGTCCTTCCGCACGCCGGACAGGGCCCGGCGCGCGGTGCCCGCAGCGGTCAGCATGCCGAGGACACGTCCGCGCCCCCGGCAGTCCGCGGCGAGGACCACGGACGCGTTCGGCACCTGCGACACGGGGAACAACGCCCAGGCCAGCAGGCCGGCCCCCGCGACGACGATCGGCGAAGCCGAGCTCACCAGTGAGTAGCCGGTGATCGCCAGCAGCGTGGCGGCGATGCCGATCCAGCGGTGCGCGCGCAGAGTGGGGAGTCCAGTCACCGGCTGGATTCCCAGCCGGCGCAACGTAGTCACCAGGGCCACCGTGAGGACGAGCCCGAGTATGCCGTCGAGCCGAAGGCCGAAGGACAGCAGGTCATTCCAGCCGGTAGTGCCGTCCGGGTAGCGCCACGGGATCGCGACGGCGAGGCACACCACGGTCACGGCGACCGTCGCCGGTCCCTTCTGTTTCCACTGGAACGCGCGTCGCACGAGGAACCCGGCGTGACGCCCAGCACGCCCCAGGCCGTCCTGCCGGCGACCAGGACTCTGTTCGAGCACACCTTGCTGCAAACCGCCGGCGTTCACCGGCGCCACGCCATCGACACCCTCGCTGCGGGCGGGTGGACCAGCCCGGTCGTCGCAGCGCTGCGTCGGGTGATCCGGCACGAGGACACCGCGACCTGGCTCCGCTGCCGTGCCCTGTTCGCCATCAGCTTTCCTGCAGGACCGCGACCGCGCCGTGGAAAGCCTGATCCGATGGTCCTGCGAGGACATCAAGCGGCAGATGGACATCCACTTCAAGGACAAGCCGGGCACTCCGGTTCCGCCGGCCCTCGCCGCCGACATGCACGCCGCGCTGTTCGCTGCCGGCGACTGCTTCGGTCCCACCGGCGCAGAAGACGGAGCCCGACGGCTACGCACCGCACTGGACCCCACGCTCAGGGACCTGCTGCGAAAGAGCCGGTCCGACAAATCCCTTATTCGCGTCGGCCGCGCGGCGGCCTATGCCATCGCCGTCACCGCACAGCCCGGCGACGACTCCAAGAACCTGTTAGGGCTGCTCGCTGACCACGACGACCGGGCTGTCGTCCGGCTCGGGAAGTGGGCACTGCGTCGGTTCGACGACCAAGGCGATGGCGGCATCCACCCCCCTGCACCACCTGACGTTCTGAGTGAGACACCGCCCCGTGGTGGACCAGTCGTGGACGGCACGATGCCCAGACTGAGGCCAGCCCGACGTGCTGCTGGAAGGACAGTCCACTGACCAACCGCACGGCCCGGAAGGGCTCCTTGCTCTGCGAGAACAGCCTCGACGACCTCTGACCCTCGTGGCCGCTGGCCAGACTGGTGAGCTCGCGTATTCAACTATCGCGGGTTCGCCATGAGGACTGCTGTGTGTCATCGTCGGGCAGACCCGATCACAAGACAGCCCGGCGGCACCCCTGCACGGCCAACGTCCCCCGGGCGCGTCATTTCGGATCATCCGGCAGCACGAACGTTCGCCGATACCCTCCAGTCGGTGAGGCGGCCTGCCGGGTTCGCCGTGCTGCCCGGCAAGCCTGGCCGACCAGCAGCGGGTCGGGGGGATACCCGCATTGCCGGACGACGTCCACCGACGAATGGCGAGGACACGGGGTATCGACCAGAGTCGAACGGCTCTGGTCGTCGCAGTCGTACGCCGGAGTACCGAACGGGCTGCGCCCACCAAGGGCTCAAGCGGGCCGCGTCCGCGCCAGACCCAGGCGGGGACAGTCCCGCCCGAACGGCCGGACAGCTCGACCGGGAACCCGCCGCCTTGATCCGGCACAAGTCAAGCATCCACATCGGACACAACCGCGTCGACGTCGAGATCTTCGTCGGATCCATTTACGCGCCACCGCCGCAGACCGTGAGCCGGTGACATACCTGATCGGCTCGGCTGTTCGGGGGACTTCGTCGTCTGAAATGGCGTAACACGTAACCACGGCAATCGGATCGGCGACCTGTGCCAGAGGACCGGTCGAAGAAGGTTGAGGGGTACGGGGATGGCGCGCACCACGTGGTGGCGAGTGGGGTTGGCGCTGCTGCTGGCGGCAGTACTGGTGTCGTGGCTGGTGGGTTATGGCTTACCGGATTGGATGCTGGCCAACCAGGACCCTGTGCGCAATGTGCTGGAAGCGTTGAGCTGGCCGGCCAGTGTCCTGGCGTTCCTCTGGATCGCGGTCCCTTCCGTCCTCCGGTGGACGCGACGCCCAGACGGCGGCCCGACGCCCTCCGGTTCCGAGGGAGAGGGACTGCCGCCGGTCACCTCGATGAGGTCCCACCACGGCTCGGGTATCACCATCCAGGCGGGCCGGGACATCCGCGGCAAGAACGTCGTCACCAGTGTCCCGCCCCCCGGAGGCGAACCGCCGGAGCCGGCACACCCCGCATCCGACGAATCCGAGGGCTCAGCATCGGCGGAAACGCCGGTAATGCACTCGCACACAGGTTCTGGCGCGACGATCCAAGCGCAGCGGGACATCCGCGGTGGGATCAGGATGGGCACGTTCCTCAACATCCCGATGCCCCGATCGGTACGCAATCTGATCATCGTGGTGTTGGTGGCCGCGCTGGTCGGCGGTGCCGTCGCCGCCGTGGTGACGTGGGTTCTCCCGGAGTTCGCCCCCACCTACAAGACCGAGTTCCTGGTCGACTTGTCCGCGACCGGTGCCGACCCGTCGGCGGTGGCGGAGAGCCGCGACTCCCTGCGGAAGGCGATCGGGAACACCGGTGACGACGACGCCGTCGCGCTACGGACCTTCGGCGGCCAATGCGGCACCGACGGCAACACCGACCAGGTGGTCGGGTTCGGCACGGGCCACCGCGACGACATCGGCACCGCGATCGGCGGAGCCGCGGTGAGCGGCGCGGCGACGCTGGTGCGGGGCCTGATCGGGGCGACCGAGGACTTCAGTGCCCCGTTCTCGCAGAAAGCCAAGCAGGTCAACCGGATCGTGGTGGTCACGCGCAACGGCGTGGACGCCTGCGACGACGACACCGGCTACGTCCAGCGGGAGATCCGGGACCGGCTGGCCTCCTCGGGTCTGGCCGTCGAGTTCCGCTTCGTCGGCTATCGGCTCGCCGACAAGGACCAGCCCGTCCTCGACCGCTTGGCGGAAAGCGCGTCCGCACCACCGCCCGTACTCGCCCAGGACCCCGCGCAGCTGCAAGCGGCACTCGACTGGATTGCCAACGTCGAACCGGTCCTGCGCTCGGCGCACGACGTCGTCGACACCCTCAACCCGGTCGCCAAGCAGCTCAACGACGCCGCTCAGGCGATCGTCGACGGCCGGCTGGACGTCGCCGGACGGGCCTTGGACGCGATCAAGCCCGCCACCGCCGACACCGAGTTCGCCAACCTCGCCAGCCGCGCGAAGACCCCGGACGCCATCGAAGTCAACAACCGGGCCATGGACCTACGGGAACGGCAGAAGAACGCGGTCCCCGCCGTGCGGGCACTACTCGACCTCGCCAAGGCCGGCAAGCCGTTCGGTACCGAGCTGACGGCGTTCCGCCGCGACGCGGACCTCTACAACAGCGACGTCGACACGTTGAACAAGCTCCTGGCCCGGATGCGGGCCAGTGGTCCGGGAGGACACTGATGAAGCGGCGTGCGGTCTTGATCCCGCTGGTAGCCCTCCTGGTCGTCGCGGCATGTGCGGCGGTCTACTTCTTCGTCCTCTCGGGGCCGTCCTACCGGACGGTGGTGCTGGTCGACACCTCGGCACCCGGCACCGGTCTCTCCCAGATCGCGGGCGCCGTGCGGGCAGTCGCCGGCAACAGCGGCGACTCCGACGCCTTGAGCGTCCGCCGCTTCGGCGGCGAGTGCGGCACCTCCGGCGACACATCCGAGATCGCCGACAGCCCGGACAAGGTCGCTCAGGCCGTCAGCGCGCTGTCGCCGTCGGGCAAAGCCACCATGGTCGACGGCGTCACGGCGGCGATCGACAGTTTCAGCGGCCTGCTGACCCGCCGCGGCAGCATCCGCAACCGGATCGTCGTCATCTCCACCTCAGGCATCGACGCCTGCACCAGCGACCCCGCCGGCGCACGCAAGTCCATCGACGACCGCCTGGCCCAAGCAGGGCTGGATCTGGACATCAGAGTCGTCGGGTTCCAGGTCCCCCAGGACCGGAAGGAGGCACTGGCGAAGTTCGCGTCCAACGCCGCGTTCGCCGACAGCGCCGACGACCTCAAGGTCGTCCTCGACCGGCTCGTCGTCCCGAACTCACCTGACGCAGCCTCGATCAGCCTCAGCCCTCCACCGCCGGAACCGAGCTACGCCTTCCTGACCGCCAACCGCCTGGGTGTCGTCCGCGGGACGAAGGTGGTCGCGGAGACCGCCGGCGAGTTCACCTACGCGAACCCTCGGTACTCCACGGACGGGCTGTTCGTGTTCGCCGTGACGCCAGCGGGCATCGCCACCATCGACGTCCGGTCCAGTGCCACCAAGGTGGTGCCCTGTGGAAGCTGCCAGGACGCGATCGCCCAAGGCGGCAGCGTGATCAGCTGGCTGGCCGGCAACGTCGTGACCACCCTCGACCTCGCCAAGGCGGGCGCCAAGGCCACCTCGGGAGTCACCGTCCTGCCCGACCGCAAGGTCGACGAAGCCAGCCAGATCCTGCCGCTGCGGATCCTGGCCGGCAAGGACGGGAACACCCTCGTCGCCGCGCCCGACGGCGTGTCCGCCTACGGCGGAGGCAACGAGATCCTCTACCTCGTACAACGGGGTGGTCAGGTGACCCAGCTCGGCGTCGCCGAGGGCAACGTCGCTATCTCCGGGATGACGTTCTCCCCGGACGGGCGCTCGGCGGCCTACATCTCCGCAGGTCACGCCGGAGCCTGCTACACCCGCTCCTCAGTCGTCCTGATCAACCTCGCCACGAAAGCACAGAAGGAGACACCCACCGTGGGTGACCCGAACGACGACGGGTCCGGCGTCAGGGACCTCTGGTACGACAAGGACGGAACCCTGAACATGATCTACACGTCGTGGCGATGCGACTCCAGCGGCGGACCCCAGACGGTCACTCTGCCCGAAAGCCACTGGCAGCTCGGGAACTCCCAGTGGACCCGGCGAGACGTCGGCTACGCCCGCCAAATCTCCCCCGGCTTCCGCGCGATCCTGGGCAACCCCGACCCGCAAGCATTCACCAGCGAGCTGTACTCCGAGGTCAACGGCACCCGCGCCAAAATCACGGACAACGTCATCGCCGTCGCGGTGCCGGGCTGACAACGCTCCTCTACTCGGTTGCGTGCAACGTGGTGCGCGATTGCCTCAAGGCAATGGGGTTCGGACGGAGCTGGACTATCGGACGTGCTGGACGAGGCCGAACAGGGCACCGGTGGGGTCGCGCAGCCCCACATCTCCATTGAGGAGACCGCATCCGGCACCTTCCGCGCGTTCCGTGTGGGATCTCCCAGCCGCGACCGGCTCCAGCCAGCTTCGTCCGTCTCGCCGCGACCGCCCGACGCCGAGGCGAACGTGCCCTGTCGGCCCGGGCCGTGGCAACAGTGCGCTTCGGCAACCGGTCGTCGAGGAAGTAACTGTGCGACGCCTGAAGACGATGAACGATTCGCCGGGCTGCGCCTGGAACGGGAGAAGGGGTGCTGCTCGATGGGGAAATCGGCGCGGGTGCTGGGCTGGGAGTTCGGGCGGACGGCTCGCGGGATGAACGCGCTGCTCGAGCAGTACGGCTACCTGCACGGAGCCCCTGGCGCTTACGGGCTCACCGAGAAGGGGCGGCAGTACGCGCAGGAGCAGCATCACACGCGCGGTACGGGCGGATACGCGCACTACAACAGGAGCTGGGACACCCGCACCTGGAACGACGAGACGGCAGCGGCGCTGAGGGCGGACATGGAAGCCGGCCCCGGAGATATCGGCGAAGATCCCGCGTGCGTGCCTCTGCCTCGACATCTTGACGCTCCCTCAGATCCCACCGAAAGCAACGCTGTCGGCTGCGACCCTGTCGTGGTCTGCGGCTGCGGTGGCGATGACGATCCGCAACCCAGTTGGGCCGAGTTGGCAGCCCTCGGAGCCGTCGTCGCTGCTCTCCACCTCGCTCCTCATGTCAAGCCGTTCTGGAACAACACGGTGAAACCCGCCGGGAAGAAGCTGCGAACCAGGTTGACGAAGCAGGACCAGGAGCCGAGCGAGTCCGCCGACTCCTGACGCTCCGCGTGCACCCCGTGTCTTCCAGTGCCTGGTCGCCGATGCCGAATCACTGCCCTCGCTGCGGCATGCACTGCAAGGTGATCCGGCGGCTGGTGACCGGCCGCCGGCGCGACGACGGCAGTCCTCTCCCAGACGTCGGGACGTGCCTTGGCGCACTCCGCCGCGCCCTGGCCTGAAGGACAGCGGAGTCCGACCCGCTCTCAGGCATCGGCATGTGGCGGGACGACGTCGCCGCACCGCGCCCTCGTGGCCGCCTCGGTGGCTGGGGATCGACAGTGACCGCTCACGACGACCTGGACGACTGATCCGCGTGCTGCCGGATCGAGTAACTTGACCGCTCGCCCCGGCAGCAGGTTCCGGGCTACTCGCGGCGGAAGGAACATGGGAACGAAGACCAGCGCTAAGCGATGATCACGACGTGACCTGCTGTTTGCGTGTTGACCCCGCCCTGCGATGTGGTTCTGAGGTTCGACGCAGTTCCGCCGCCCGGTCACGGGGATGGTGTGACCTTGGGCGTGTCGCGGAAGGCACGGAGGTAGGCCGCGCCGGCCACACCCAGCAGCAGCCCGTACCCGCCCGCCGACCAATACAGCATCGCCCCGGACTTCACGTAGTGGACCAGCATGTAGCCGGTGTAGAGACCCACCAATGCCCACGGCACCAGGTAGACGACGCCGAGCAGGATCCGGTACGGCCACGGCGCGACGGTCGGGTTGACCACGTGCTCCCCGGCCCGGGAACCGATCCCGTCACGAAGGTCCTGGTCCATGCCGGTCTGCCGGAACAGCGCATCCTCCACGACCAACGCTGATGCTCCGCGCCTGCCCTGCAACGCCACCAGCAACGTGCTGTAGAGCATCCCGAGCCACAGCGGGATGGGCACCAGCGCCGCGGCCAGCCTCGGCAGTTGGGGCACCTTGTCCAGGAACGCCACCGACGCTGCCGCGTAGGCCAGCACCGCGCCCAGCAGCGCGATGTTGATGTTGAGCAGGGTCACGTTCTCGGATCGCTCCGCCTGATACAGCGATCCCAGCGCCGCGACCTCGGTCGCGTTGCCCTGGTCACCGGCCGGTGCTGTCACGGTGGTACCTCCTGGTGGTGGGGTGGTCGGGCAGAGCGGCAGGCGGATTTCCACGATCGTGCCGCTGCCGGGGTGACTCTCGACCGTGACGGTTCCGCCTACCTCGGCCAACCGCGCCGGGAGGGAGTGGGACAGGCCGGTACCGGACGGCGTGGTGGCCGGGTCGAAGCCGCAGCCGTGATCGGTGACGGTCACCGCCAGCTCGCCGCCCTCCTCGCCGGTGGCCAGACCCACGCCTCCGCCGTGCCAGCGTGCTTGGCGACGTTGTTCAACGCCTCGGTCACCGCGTGGGTGACGGCCTCGACCGCCTCCGGCCCCAGCGCATCGGGCAGCCTGTCGGAGCTGTAATGGACGTCCAGGTCGTGCGCGCCTTGGAGGAACACCGCTTCGGCCAGCGCGGCGTCGAGTTCAGGCGCCACGTCGGCGGTGATGGTGTGGGCGACCGCGCGCAGGTAGCGGGCGTCGCGCTCGCACTTCGCCCGGATCTGCGGTGACAGACACTCTTGGCGGGACACGACGGTCAACGTGGTCAGCACGTTGGTGTGCAGCAGGTCGTACTGGCGGACGCGTTCCCGCGTGCGGGCCTCGGCTTCGCGCGCCTGTAAGGCGCCCTCCGCTTCGGTGTCGGCCCGGCGCGCGGTACGGAACTTCGGCGGCGCCGCTGGCCCGGCGCAGGCCGGCCGCGATGGCGCCCCTGGCCCTGCACGCGTGGCCGGCGCTGACCGTCGCCGCGCTGCTCGCCCGCCGCCCGG
>Ga0070663_100000324_pt1 | contig 24761 bp, 24 predicted proteins | sample KBSC63metaG_FD_65646 | JGI IMG/M metagenome (GOLD analysis project Ga0070663, IMG submission 65646) | Corn rhizosphere microbial communities from Kellogg Biological Station, Michigan, USA - KBS C6-3 metaG | ecosystem: Host-associated > Plants > Roots > Rhizosphere > Soil ...
TGTTCGTGATCCCGTGGGGCAACCACTGGATCGTCGGCACGACGGACACGGACTGGGAGCTCGACCTGGCCCACCCGGCGGCGACGAAGCACGACATCGACTACATCCTCGAGCACGTCAACACGGTCCTCGCGACACCGCTGACGCACGACGACATCGAAGGTGTGTACGCGGGGCTTCGCCCGTTGCTGGCGGGGGAGAGCGAAGAGACTTCGAAGCTGTCGCGCGAGCACGCGGTGGCCAGGGTGGCCCCGGGGCTGGTGGCGATCGCGGGCGGCAAGTACACGACGTACCGGGTGATGGCGGCCGACGCCGTCGACGCGGCGGCGGTGGACCTGCCGGGCCGCTCCCAGCCGTCGATCACGGACAAGGTCCCCCTCCTCGGCGCGGACGGTTACCACGCGCTGGTGAACCAGGCGGACCACCTGGCCGCCGAGCACGGTCTGCACCCGTATCGGGTGAGGCACCTGCTGGACCGTTACGGCTCGCTGGTCCACGAGGTCCTGGCCTCGGCGGAGGGCCGCCCCGAGCTGCTGAAGCCGATCGAGCACGCCCCGGACTACCTGGGCGTCGAAGTGGTGTACGCGGCTTCGCACGAAGGGGCGCTGCACCTCGAGGACGTCCTGGCCCGCCGGACCCGCATCTCGATCGAGTACGCGCACCGGGGCGTGGACTGCGCCGAGCAGGTGGCCGCGCTGGTGGGCGAGGTTCTCGGCTGGTCACCCGAAACGGTGAAGCACGAGATCGAGGTCTACCGCGCCCGGGTCGAGGCGGAGCGCAAGTCCCAGTCCCAGCCGAGCGACGAAGCGGCAGACGCCTTGAGGTCGGCGGCCCCGGAAGCGCGGGCGGGGATCGTGGAGCCGGTGAGCTGAGCGGACCTCAGGACGTCCGGTGCCAGCGGATCAGGCGCTCCCCGGTCGGGGCGGGCTCCGGCTCCGGGCCGACCAGCGTGAACCCGCAGCGCTCCGCCACGACCGCCGAGGCCGCGTTGCTCTCCTCGTACCGGTAACTCACCTCGGTCAGCCCCAGTCCGCCGAAGCCGAACCGGAGTGCCGCGTTCAACGCCGTGGTCGCGATGCCCTTGCCGCGCTCCGTCGGGTGGACCCAGATCGTCGCCTCCGCGTAGGAGGCGTCGAGGTTCAGTTCGCGTAGCCCCACTTCGCCCAGGAGCCTTCCCGAGGTCGGCTCCGCGATCGCCCACGAACAGCGCTCGTCACCCGCCCACTGGGCCGCGCGCAGGGCCACGTACTCCGTGGCCTCGTCCAGGGTGCGCAGGCGGTAGTTCAGCACGTACTTGCGGTGCGTCGGGTCGGCGAACGCCTCCATCAACAACGGGCGGTCGTCGATGTGGCGGTCGGCGCGCAGCTGGCGCAGGTAGTAGGTGCCCGCGTTGATCTCCACCGGTTCCACTCCGCCCAGCCTAGCCAGGCCGGGCGCAGCGATCACGATCGGCGGCGGCGGGCACCCGCGATCATCGCGACGACCAGCGGCAGCGCGACCGAAATGATCAGCAGCCTGCCGCGGGACAGGATCAGCACCGCGATCGCCAGGACGATCGCGATCGGCACCGCGCCCGCGGTCAGGAACCGCACCAGTGCGTTGTCCTCCGTCGACGCCACCGGGACGCCCGGCGCGGAAACGCCGTTGAGCAGGGCGCTCGGGCGGGGCGAGGGCAGGTCGTCGAACAGCGGGACGAGCTCGCTGACCCGCTTGGCCGCGGTGACCTTCGCGGACCGGGCCCCGTACTCGTCGATGTCGAGCCGTCCGGTGCGGACGTGCTCTTCGAGAACGTCCAAGGCGTCCTGGCGTTCGGCGTCGCTCAACCGAATGTCACTCACGGCGGGCTCAGCGGTCCAGGCCGCGCCGGTGGTCGCGGAAGGAGTCGCGCAGCTCCCGCCGGCGCTCCCGGTCACGCAGGTGCCGCTCGCGGCGGTCGCGGTGGTGCTGGTCGTGGTTCCAGTCGTGGCCCCACATCGACTTGCCGAACACGGCCAGCCCGATCGGGACGAAGATGATCGGCCAGTGCAGCGTGCCCGTGGCGATCAGCGCGATCGCGGCGATGAAGGCCAGCGGCACGATCGCGGCGAGGAACCGCTGCGGTGGCGACCAGTTCTCGGGCGTCCCCGACGGCCGGGGTGCCGGAGCGGCCGCCGGCTCGGGCGCCGCGACGGCCTGGGGGACGTCCTCGTACCGGGGGTGCGGCGCGGGGAGGTCCGCGAAGAGGTCGACGAGCTCGCCGCGCGTCTTGGCCGCGGTGATCCGCGCCGAGCGCTCGCCGTACTCGTCGATGTCGATCCGCCCCGCGCTCATGTGCTCACCGAGCGCGGCCAGTGCGGACTCGCGGTTCTGGTCGCTGATCCGCAGCTGCGGAGACGGCACTTCGGTCACGTAGTCGATGGTAGGCCGCCACGGGGGCGGCCCACCACGACATCTGTAACGAACTGCGCTACTTGATCTCGAGCAGCTGTGTGCCCTGCGTCACGGCGGCGCCGACCTCGACCGAAAGTCCGGTGACGGTGCCTGCTTTGTGCGCGGTGACCGGGTTCTCCATCTTCATCGCCTCGAGGACGACGATCAGCTCACCGGCTTCGACCGTCTGGCCCTCTTCGACGGCCACCTTCACGATCGTGCCCTGCATCGGTGCCGTGACGGCGTCGCCGCTCACCGCGGCCTTGGTGCCGCCGGCGCGCTTGCGCGGCTTCGCCTTGACGGCGGTGCCGCCCCCGCCGCCGCCTTCGAGCGCGAACCCGCCCGGCAGCGACACCTCGAGCCGGCGCCCGCCGACCTCGACCACGACGTTCTGCCGCGGTTCCTCTTCGGCGGCCTCGACGTCCGGCGCCACGAACGGCTCGATCTTGTTGTCGAACTCCGTCTCGATCCAGCGCGTGTGGACGCTGAAGCCGTTCTCGTCGCCGATGAACGCCGGGTCGTTGACGATCACGCGGTCGAACGGCAGGACCGTCGCCATGCCTTCGACGACCATCTCGTCGAGCGCGCGGCGGCTGCGCTCGAGGGCGTTGTTCCGGTCGGACCCGGTCACGATCAGCTTGGCGAGCATCGAGTCGAACTGCCCGCCGATGACGCTGCCGGACTCGACGCCGGAGTCGACGCGCACGCCGGGCCCGCTCGGCGCGACGAACTTCGTGACCGTGCCCGGCGCGGGCAGGAAGCCGCGGCCGGCGTCCTCGCCGTTGATGCGGAACTCGATCGAGTGCCCGCGGGGTTCGGGGTCGGAGGTGATCCGCAGCTGCTCGCCACGCGCGATCCGGAACATCTCGCGCACCAGGTCGAGGCCGGTCGTCTCCTCCGACACCGGGTGTTCGACCTGCAGCCGCGTGTTGACCTCGAGGAAGGAGATCGTGCCGTCGACGGCGACGAGGTACTCGACCGTGCCGGCGCCGTAGTACCCGGCTTCCTTGCAGATCGCCTTCGCGGACTCGTGGATGCGCTTGCGCTGTTCGTCGCTCAGGAACGGCGCGGGCGCCTCTTCGACGAGCTTCTGGTGCCGTCGCTGCAGCGAGCAGTCGCGGGTGCCGACGACGATCGCGTTGCCGTGCATGTCGGCCAGCACCTGCGCCTCGACGTGCCGCGGCTTGTCGAGGTACCGCTCGACGAAACACTCGCCGCGGCCGAACGCGGCGACCGCCTCGCGCGTGGCCGATTCGAACAGCTCGGGGATCTCTTCGCGGGTACGCGCGACCTTGAGGCCACGCCCACCGCCGCCGAACGCGGCCTTGATGGCCACCGGCAGGCCGTGCTCGTCGGCGAACGCGACGATCTCCGAGGCGTCCTTGACCGGCTCTTTCGTGCCCGGCACCAGCGGCGCGCCCGCGCGCATCGCGATGTGGCGGGCGGTGACCTTGTCGCCGAGGTCGCGGATCGCCTGCGGGCTCGGCCCGATCCAGGTCAGCCCGGCGTCGAGGACGGCCTGGGCGAAGTCCGCATTCTCGGAGAGGAAGCCGTAGCCCGGGTGCACCGAGTCGGCACCCGACCGCTTGGCGGCGTCCAGCAGCTTGTCGAAGTTCAGGTAGCTCTCGGCGGCCGTCGTGCCGCCCAGCGCGAAGGCTTCGTCGGCCAGGCGGACGTGTGGTGCGTCGCGGTCCGGGTCGGCGTACACCGCGACGCTGGCCAGCCCAGCGTCCTTGGCGGCTCTGATGACGCGTACCGCGATTTCGCCACGGTTGGCGACCAGGATCTTGGTCACCGGACCACCCGTGGTTTCGCCGACCTGCTCGGCCACCCCGCACCTCCTGCGTCCGACAGCTGCATTGCTGACCGCCCACGCGGCATCTCGGAAGTCTACGGATATGACGTCGCGAGTCTCTTGAGTGAGAGCTGAACCACGCTCACACGTGGTGGCGCAGCTCCTCGGGCAGCGGCGAATCGAGCACGATCACGTCGTACGGGTTCGCGTTGTGCACCTTCGGCAGGTGTTCGGTGTTCACCAGCACCCACGGCTGGTGCTCGCCGCAGCAGTCGATCAGCCGGTCCAGCGCGGTGAAGGCGACCAGCGCGGTGCGGCCGTCCGGCGTGCGGCGCAGCTCGATCGACGCGCCTTCGGTTTCGGCGCTGACCGGACCGGTGGGCAGGTACAGGGCGGGCGGCAGGTTCGGGTTCGTCACCCGGACAACATAGACGGACACCCTCCGCTACCTGTGACCCCGTCGGGTTGAACCCACCACATCGCGACGGGGCGCTGCCGACGTGCGGCCGCGAAGCGGCTTACGCTCTGCCTTATGCGGACTACGGCAGCGCGGACGCCCCGGTCGGCGCTGCTCACCGCGGTGCTGGCCGCGGTGGTGACCTTCGGCGCGATCGGCGCGGTCTTCCTGCTGCGGCCGGTGCCCGAGGCGGCTCCCGGCGGCGCCGAGCCCGCCGCCGCGCCGGTGCCGCCCGCGGTGACCTGCGGTGGCGGCCCGTGCCGCCAGCTCGCGGCGGTGACGGTCGGGGGAACGCCGGTGGTGCTGCTGACCGACACCACGGGCGGTTCGGCCCGCCTGCGCGTCGGACCCGAGCCGGGGACGGTGTTCGAGCTGTCGATCGCCCAGCTGGGCGTGCGGCTGGACCAGAACTCCCTGCGCTGCATCGACGGCCCGGCCCCGGCGTGCCTGGTCCGCGGCGACGTCGGCGACGACGGCACGGCCGCGTACGGCGAACTGCTCGTCGGCAGCGGGGGAGTGTGGCGCGACTGGGGCAAGCCGTTCTACGCCGACGCCGGGACGCTTTCGCTCTACGACGTCACGGCCGACGCCGGCCCCGACGTGATCGTGGTCCGCCACGACTGCCCGGAATCCGCCGCCGGCACCCCGAAGTGCGCGGCGGCCCCGGTGCTCGGCGAGGTGTACGACCTGTCCGGCGCGTCGGTCGGCTGCACGCGGCGGGTGACGTCGCCGTCGGACCTGCGCGGCTGGCCGGACATCCGCCTGACCCGCGCCGACCTCCGCGCCTGCCCCTCCTGAACGGCGTGAAGATCAGGCGGGCGCGGGTTCCGTGTGACGCGCCGAGGTGCCGTCGTCGCTGTGCTCGGGGCGGTCGGTCGGGGCGTTGAGGACCTCGTCGTCGAGGAGGCCTTCGCCGCGCGCCACGATCGTCGGGACCACGATCTGGCCGGCCACGTTCGTCGCCGTGCGCATCATGTCCATGATCGGGTTGACCGAGTAGATCAGCGCCAGGCCCAGCGCCACCTGCTTGGCGTCGAGGCCGATGAACGACGTCGTCAGCGTGAACGCCGTCAGCCAGCCGGTGGTCCCGGCGGTCGCCAGTGCACCGACCACGGCCACCACGACGATGCCCGCGTACTGCCAGAAGTTCAGCGACACCCCGGCCAGGTTCGCGACGAAGATCGCCGCGATCGCCGGGAACACCGCCGCGCAGCCGTCCATCTTGGTCGCGCTGCCGAGCGGGGTCGCGAAGGCCGCGTACGCCGGTTGAACGCCGAGGTTGACCGCGGACTGGCGGGTCAGCGGCAGGGTGGCGGCCGAGGACTGCGACGCGAACGCGAACTGGATCGCCGTGCCGGCCTTCGCGAAGAACTTCAGCGGACTGACCTTGGCCACGAACTGCAGCAGAATCGGGTAGACGACGAACAGCACGAGCAGGCAGCCGACGTACACCGCGAGCGTGGTGGAGAACAGCGGCCGGAACAGCGCGTCGCCGTAGTTGGACACCGCCGCGCCGATCAGGCCGATGATGCCGATCGGGGCGAGCCGGACGATCCAGCCGAGGTAGCGCTGGATGATCTCGAACACGCTCGTCGTGAAGTCGACGAACGGCTTCGCCTTGTCACCGAGGCTGTAGGCGGCGGCACCGATCACCAGCGCGAGGAACAGCACCTGCAGCGTCTCGCCGTCCGCAAACGCTTTCACGAAGTTCTCGGGCAGCAGCCCGTTCACGAAGGCGCTCCACGAGCCCCAGTGGTCGACGCTCTTCGCCGCCTTGTCGGCGTTCTTTGCGGTCGCTTCGACACCGCCGAGCCCACCGGAACCGGGGTTGAAGATCCGGCCGACCGCGATGCCGATCAGCGACGCGATGAACGACGTGATCGCGAACCACAGCACGGTCTTGCCGCCGAGGCGCGCGGCGGTGCGGCCGCCGCCGAGCTTGCGGAGACTGTTGATGCCGACCACGATCGCCGTGAAGACCAGCGGGATCACCGCGATCTGCAGCAGCGTCGTGAAGATGGTGCCGATCTGGTCGAGGAGATCGGTCAGCCAGCCGGCCTCGGTCTGCCGCGCGACGACGCCCAGGAGGGCGCCGACGACGAGCGAGCCGAGAACCGCGGCCGCGAACACCCGCGGCTTGGTGTATGTCCGGACGAAAGACACGGGGCGACTCCGGTGCTCGAAAGTTTCCACTCTTGCCGGGTAAAGAGAACGTTAGGCAAGAGAGGACTCTTCCGGATCACCCGAAGGTGTGGTCCCTTTCTCAGGATGCGAGAGGCTGCCAGAGGTCCACGACGCTCACGCCGACCTCGGCCAGCAGCCGGCGCGTCAGCGGCAGGCTGATCCCGATCACGCTCGTGTGGCCGCCGTCGAGTCCTTCGACGAACCAGCCGCCCCGCCCGTCGATCGTGAACCCGCCGGCGACGTTGAGCGGCTCGCCGCTGGCGACGTAGGCGTCGATCTCGTGTGCGCTCGGCGTGCCGAACCGGACGGTGGTCGATTCCCAGCCCGCGGCCTCCTTCGCGCGCGTCCCGCCGTCGAGCCGGACGACCGCGTGCCCGGTGAGGAGTTCACCGGATGTTCCGGCCATCGCGGCCCAGCGGCGGCGCGCGATGTCCGGGTCGCCCGGCTTGCCGACCATCTGCCCGTGGATCGAAAGCATCGAATCGCAGGCGACGACGACGGCGTCCGGGTGCGCGGCGGCGACCTGGTCGATGACCGCCTCGGCCTTGGCCGCGGCGAGGGCCTGGACCAGCTCGGACGGCGACGGATCGGTCAGGGCGGCGGCGACGGCGTCCTCGTCGACGCCGGAGACGAACACGGCGGGGTCGAGGCCGGCGGAGCGCAGGAGGGCGAGGCGGGCGGGGGACTGGGAGGCGAGGACGAACTGCACGTCTGAAACTTACTTGACCAGGCGGTCGTGACCGAATTGTGACCGGCGCCACTCGGCGGGAGAGCTAATTTGTTTTGGCTCGCAACTTATGGATCGACGGAACGTCACGGAGAGAACAATGCCGCTCCTCCGCACCACGAGATCATTGCGAACCATTGCCTTGGCCGGTCTGCTCCTCGCGGGCACGGCTCTTGTCCCGGCGGCATCCACAGCCGCGACGCCGCTCTACCGGAACGCGCGGGCCTCGGTGGCCGACCGCGTCACCGACCTCATGGCGCGGATGACGCTCGACGACAAGGTCGGGCAGATGACCCAGGGAGAGCGCGGCTCCGCGACCCCCGCCCAGGCCACCGCCGCCCGGCTCGGCTCCATCCTTTCCGGCGGTGGCTCCACACCGTCGCCGAACACCCCGCAAGGGTGGGCGGACATGATCGACGCCTACCAGCGGGCGGCGACGTCGACCGGTCTCGGCATCCCGATCATCTACGGCTCCGACGCCGTGCACGGCCACAACAACGCCGCCGGCGCCACGATTTTCCCGCACAACATCGGCCTGGGCGCCGCGAACGATCCCCAACTGGCCGAAAAGATCGGCGCGATCACCGCCCGGGAAACCGCCGCCACCGGCGTCAAGTGGGCCTTCGCGCCCTGCCTGTGCGTCGCCCGCGACGACCGCTGGGGCCGCACCTACGAGTCCTTCGGCGAGGTCCCCGCCAACGCCGTCGCGAACTCGGTGGTCATCAAGGGCCTGCAGGGCGGTGCGCTCGGCAACACGACGTCCGTTCTGGCCACGGCCAAGCACTTCATCGGCGACGGCGGCACCACCGGCGGTGTCGACCAGGGCAACACGCAGATCAGCCTGGACGAGCTGCGGCGCATCCACCTGCCGCCGTTCCAAGCCGCGGTCGCCCACGGCGTCGGCTCGGTGATGATCAGCTACAACAGCTGGAACGGCGTCAAGGACCACGGCAACAAGGCCCTGATCACCGACCTGCTCAAGGGTGAGCTGGGCTTCTCCGGGTTCGTGGTCTCCGACTGGAACGGCATCGACCAGATCGACGGTCAGGCCGGCTTCACCGCGGCGGAGGTCAGCCAGTCCGTCAACGCCGGGATCGACATGGTCATGGTCCCCAACGACTACGTGAAGTTCGTCAACACGCTGAAGGCCGAAGTCTCGAACGGCCACGTCCCGATGTCCCGCATCGACGACGCCAACCGGCGGATCCTCACGAAGAAGTTCGAGCTGGGCCTGTTCGAGCACCCGTACGCCGACCGCTCGCTGCAGCAGGACTTCGGCAGCGCGGCGAACCACGCGGTGGCGCGGCAGGCGGCCCGCGAGTCGCAGGTGCTGCTGAAGAACGACGGCGCGCTGCCGCTGGCCAAGGCGAACAACAAGATCTTCGTGGCCGGGAAGAACGCCAACAACATGGGGAACCAGGCGGGCGGCTGGACGCTGACCTGGCAGGGCCAGAGCGGCGAGCGAGTCATCCCGGGCACGACGATCCTCGACGGCATCAAGGCCGGTGCCGGGAAAGGCACGGTGGTGACCTATGACCGTGCGGGTGGCGGAATCAACTCGAGCTACCGGGTCGCGGTCGCCGTGGTGGGCGAAACGCCGTACGCCGAAGGGCAGGGAGACCGCCCCGGCGGCCTCGGCCTCGACGCCGAAGACGTCGCCCTCATCGGCAAGCTGAAGGCCTCGGGCGTGCCGCTGGTCGTGGTGACCGTCTCCGGGCGGCCGCTGGACATCGCGGCGCAGCTGCCGTCGGCCAGGGGACTGGTGGCGGCCTGGCTGCCGGGCTCGGAAGGCGCCGGCGTCGCCGACGTCCTGTACGGCGACTACAACCCGACCGGGAAGCTGAGCTTCACCTGGCCGAAGAGCTCTTCGCAGGAACCGATCAACGTCGGTGACGGCAAGCAGGGCCTGTTCCCGTACGGGTACGGGCTGTCCTACTAGACCACCGCTCCCGCGGTCCGTGCAGGCCCCCGATCCGGTTCCCGACACCGGAACGGGGGCCTGCCCGGTGCTACGCCGCGGCCGCTTCGGGCACCGGGGTTTCCCAGCGCGGCTTGACCCGCCGCAGCACCGCCGCGGAAAGCACACCGAGCAGGAGCACGCCCATCGGCAGCAGCATCGTCACACGGGCGGCGTCGGTCAGTCCACTGTGGACCGCCTCGGTCGCCAGCTTCCCGGCCTGCGCGGCGATCTCCGCGGGCAGCCCCGGCATCGGTGACGGGCCGCCCGACGAGCCGAACTCCCCGGTGCTCGCCGCCGCGTGCGCGATCCCCTCGGTGAACGGCGCCCGGTACTGCTCCGGCAGCTGCGAAGCCGCCTTCGTGGCCTCGTCCGCGATGGACGCGCTGATCCGGGCCTGCAGCAGCACGCCGATCGCCGCGCTGCCGAGCACGCCGCCCACCTGGCGCGCGGTGTTGAAGATGCCGGACGCGGTCCCGGCCAGCCGCGGCTCGACCGAGCCCATCGTCAGGTTGCTCATCGGCGAGAAGATGCAGCCGATACCGAGCCCGCACACCAGCAGGGCCGGGACGAACGTCCACGGGTTGCTGTCCGGCGTCGCCTGCAGCGCGATGATCCCGAGCCCGGCCGCGAGCGCCGCCAGGCCGAACATCACCAGGTACTTGCCGTTCACCTTGTCCGACGCGCGCCCGACGAACGGCGCGATGATCCCGGACAGCAGCGACATCGGCGCGGTGAGCAGGCCGCCCATGGTCGGGCTCAGCCCGAGCACCGACTGGATGTAGATGACCAGCGGCAGGAACATGCCGGTCATCGCGAAGCCGACGGTGGTCGCGGTGAGCGTCCCGGCCGAGAAGTTCCGGTTCGAGAACACCTGCAGCGGCAGCAACGGCTCCCGCTTGTTGACCCGCTGCCACACGAGGAACGCGATCATCAGCACCACGCCGGCACCGATGATCTCGAAGACGGTGATCCCGCCGAAGACCGTGCCCCAGTCGTACTGCTGCCCGTTCTGGACGCCGAACACGATGCAGAGCAGCGCCGCGCTCGAGAGCAGGATCCCCAGCAGGTCGAACGAGTGCGCGTGCTTCGGCTGCCAGTCCGGGACCAGCACCAGGGTGAGCACGACGGCGATCGCGCCGATCGGCACGTTGACGAAGAAGATCCACTCCCAGCCGAAGTGGTCCACCAGCACGCCGCCGAGCAGTGGGCCCGCGATCGTCGCCAGCCCGGCGACACCACCCCACATGCCCATCGCCGGCCCGCGCTTGGCCGGCGGGAACAGGTGCGTGATGAAGGCCAGCGTCTGCGGCGTCATCAGCGCGGCGCCGATCCCCTGCACGGCCCGCGCGGCGATCAGCATCTCGACGTTGCCGGACAGGCCGCACCACAGCGACGCGCCGGTGAACACGATCAGCCCGGCGAGGAACACGCGCTTGGGGCCGAACCGGTCACCGAGCCGGCTGGTGAACAGCATCGGCACGGCGTAGGTGAGCAGGTAGACGCTGATCACCCAGACGATCGAGTTCAGCCCGGCGCCCAGTTCGCGCAGCATGGTCGGGATCGCGATCGACACGATCGTCGTGTCGAGCAGGATCATGAAGAAGCCGAGGCACAGCGCGCCCAGCGCGGCCCACGGGTTAGCTTGTCTTGCGTTCATCGTCGTCTTCCCTGGTGATGAGCGTGAGCTTGGGTGCTTGGTGTTCCTGGAACGGGATCCGCCCGGACCGCAGGTCCTCGGCGAGGCGTTCGGTCCACTCGAGTTCGAACAGCCGGTGGTCGCACTGGTAGCGCCAGTCGAGCCAATAGATTTCCGGTACCTGGTTCTCGGTGAGGCGCTGGTGCACGGCCCGGTCGGCGGCCACCGCGGCACGCAGCCGCATGAGCCGGGTTTCGAGCTCGTTCACGGACGCCTCGCGCCCCAGTTCGTCGATCACGGCGAGCCCGGACAGGTAGGCCGGGAATTCCGTGGCGACGTCCCCCAGGAGTTCGCGGCCGCGCTGGTTGAACTCGTCGAGCCCGGTCTGCGTCATGCCGTAGACGGTCCGTTCGGGTCGCCTGCCGTCGCGCTGGGTGTCCACGATCTCGATGAAACCGCTGCGGTGCAGGCGTTCCACGGTGTGGTAGAGCGAGCCCGCCTTCACGTTGACCCGGGTGTCGACGTACCGCTCGCGCATGAGCGCGGCCATCTCGTACGGGTGCATGGGCTTCTCGTGGAGCAGCTCCAGCACGGCGATGCCGAGTGGGGTCAGCTTGGCCGCGGCCATGACCAGATTCCTCCAAGTCGTTTATTCCACGTGGACTATACGACGTGGGCTAGCGGGCAGTCCACGGTCAATCCTGTGACGGTCCGTACACAGCGTGAAGGCCCCCATGATCTCGTCATGGGGGCCTTCACGGCGTCTCTCAGAAGGGCCAGTCGGCCTTCTGGCCCCGCTCGAGCAGCGGGATCATCCGGAAACCCTGGTCGGTCAGGCCGCCGAAGGTGTGCCGGTGTCCGCTGCCGGACGGCGCGTGGCCGGCCTGGTAGCCCGCCAGGTTCCAGGTGTACAGCGGCACGTGCGCGGGCAGTGCCCGGCCGACGTCGCCGTACGCGGCCTGCTCGTCGGTGAGGATCACGACGCGGTCGTGTTTCGCGAAGTGCTTCTTCACCGCGCCCGCCGTGTCGGTGCCGCCGCCGATGAAGTACCCGCCGGACTTCCAGCGGTCGACGTCACTCAGCAGCGAGCCGCCCCGGCGCAGCTTGAACACCTTGGTGCCCTGGCCCCAGTAGCCGTCAGAGAACGACACGACGTCGGCCTTCGCGCAGCGACGGCCCAGCGCCAGGCCGAAGACCGCGGCCGCGTCCCAGCGCATCAGGCTGCCGTCCCTGCTGAAGCGGTCGTTCATCGACGCCGACGTGTCGACGAGGACGAGCGTGCGGCCGCCCAGCACCGGCACGTTGTCCAGCGCGTGCGCGATCGCCCGCTCGAGCGCCAACGCCCACCGCAGCGACGGCGCCGCCCGGTAGGCCGCCAGGAACCGCATCGGCAGCTGCCGCGACTTCGCGACCTGCACCTTGTCGGCGAGCCGCTCGGCAACCCGCTGCGCGACCGCGTCCGAGACACCGGCCTCGTCGAAGTTCCGGAGGTTCCGGAGCAGGGCCATGTAACCCATCGACGGGATCAGTGCCTCCCAGACGCGCGCGTCCAGGGGACCCTGCAGCCACCCGGCGACGGACTCCCACGTCATGCCCGCGGCGCGGAGCACGTCCGCGGCGTCCGGCCGGTCGAAGAGCTTCCGGCGGTCGCCGGCGTCCCACGACAGCAGTTCGGCGCGGGCCCGGAGTGTCTTCAGGGCCTCCGGGATCGCGTTGCCGCGGTCGTGCCGCTCGTCGAGGACGTGCCGGAACAGCTCACCCTGGGCGTCGTCGCGCTTCGCCGGGTGGGTCAGCTCGAGGACGTCGGCGAACCGGAACGCCCGCGCGCCGGAGTCCCACTTGACGAATGACCGCTCGTCGTAGAGCTTCACCGCGGCGTCGGCGACACCGCGCTTGACGGGCTTCGGCACGGCCCGGCCGTGCACGGAGGTCCAGTAGGCGAGCAGCTCACCGGGCTCGTCGGCCCGCTGCAGCACGTCGGCGACGACCTGACGGCTTTCCCCGTCGAGGCCGGCGTCCCGCCGCGCCTTGGCGAACTCGGCCGCACCGACGAGCGACGCCGTCCGCAGGTGCGCGCCGCTGCGCAGCCAGCGCAGGAACCGTGCGGTCCACTGTGGATCGTCCAAGGTGGACTGCCGGATCAGCTCGGCGTACCGGGTGTCGCGCGTGTCCGCGGACTCGTAGAAGGTGTGCTCGCCGACCATGTTCGTGACGGCGAGCAGGAAGAGCGCGGACTTGGTGTCGCGCGCGTAGCCGGGGCCGCCCTCGTGCGTGACGGTGGACGGCGTGGCCTCGCCGCGGACCGGAGAGGTCGCGGCGGGCGCTCGTGCGGTGTTGAACTTGCTCATTTCTCCCCCTCGGGTGGAACTTTGCGGGGAGCCACGGCCACAGCGATGCCCGAGATCGAAGTCGGTGAAGGTACAGTTGCTGCTCTGCCTGACTGAGCTACCGGACCGTGAGCGGTCCGGGAGGGATTCGAACCCCCGACCTGCCCGTTAGGAGCGGAAGTAACCCTCGCCTGCGCACCGGGCATCGGTGAAGCCGTGGCTCCCGAGATCTTCGTTGCCCGCGGGGGTCTCGTTTACAGCAAGAAGTAACCGCGGGCTTCGCACCGGGAGTGCGTATGAAGTTGGGTGCCCGAGGTCTCGGTCGGCGAAGGTGCTGATCGGCCACCGTGAGGTGGCCGGTGTGGGAATCGAACCCAACCCGAAGGATTTCCGAAGTAACCTTCCCCGTCGCACCGGGCGGAACCCAAGGTAGCAAGCGGCCGTCGGCGGCGCGACCGAGTTTCCGGGACGCGGGGCAAAGGCCGTCATGCAACTTAGTTCGTACTGAGAACTACCTGTGCTATGTTCGTAGTACGAACTAACTGGGAGGAATCATGACGCACTTCGGCATCGGCGTGTCCACGGCGGTCACCGCCGTCCCCGGCACCCTGAAGCTGGCCGTCCAGGCCGATCGTGGTGGGCTCGACCTCATCACCGTCTCCGATCACCCCTACTACGCCGACCGGCTCGACGCGTACGCCGAAATCGGCGTCCTGCTCGGCAAGACCGACCGGATCTCCGGCCTGGTCAGCGTCACCAACCTGCCGACGCGCCCGGCGTCGATGCTCGCGCGCACCGTCACGAGCCTGTCCGCGCTGACCGGCGGCCGGATCGTGCTCGGCATGGGCGTCGGCGGGTTGTGGGACGACATCGCGCGGCTCGGCTTCACCAAACTGACGCCCGGGCAGGCCGTTCGCGCCTTCGAAGAAGGCATCCGGCTGGTCAAGCTGCTCGGCGGGGGCGGCGAGCCGGTCACCTTCGATGGCGAGTTCTACCAGGTCACCGACCTGGAACCGGCACGAGAAACGATGCCGCCGGTGTGGACCGGCTCCGTCGGGCCGAAGTCCCTCGCCGTCACCGGGCGGGTGGCCGATGGGTGGATGCCCGGGCACGCCGCCGACTGGCTCAGCGAGCGCTACCGCACCTCGCGGCCGCTGATCGACAAGGCCGCCGTGGACGCCGGGCGCGATCCGGCCGAGATCGCCACCGTCTACAACTTCCCGGGCCGCATCACGGCGGAGCCGCTGGCCGGGACCCGCGCCGACGACGGGCGCTGGATCGGCGGCTCGCCCGCCCAGTGGGTCGAGGAGCTGACCGGCGCGGTGCTGGAGCACGGCGCGGCCGGGTTCGTGCTCTTCGGGCCCGGCGGCAGCACGCCCGATGCGGCTGCTGCCGCCCGCTGGGCCGAGGAGATCGTGCCCGCCGTGCGGGAAGCCGTCGCGAAGTAGGCTGACCGGATGGGGAAGAGCGGGGCGGAACTCGGCGTGGTGGCCGGGCTCGTGCGGGCGTCGTTCCTGGTGAACGCCGTCTACGCCGAGTCCGCCCGCGAGTACGGGCTCACCGTGCAGCAGGGGCAGCTGCTGTGCGTGCTGATGGGCCGGCCGTACGGCATGGGCGACCTGGGCTCGACGCTCGGCCTCGAGAAGTCGAGCCTCACCGGGCTGGTCGACCGGGCGGTCAAGCGCGGGCTCGTCCGCCGCGAACCCGGCCCGGACGACCGCCGGGCCGTCCGGGTCCTCCTGACCGCGGAAGGCCACGAACTGGCGGAGGACTTCTACGCGGCGACGTGCCGCCGGGTCGACGAGCTGGCCGCCGGCCTGAGCGCCCCGGACCGCGAGAGGCTCGCGGCGCTGCTGGGCACGATCGTGCGGGAGAACGAAGCCCCGACGGTCTTCCTCGACGCCCTTCAGCCCTGAGGGAAACCCGAAGCGCGCCAAGCGCCTTCGCCGGGGTGAAGCGGCCTACGCAGTGAAGCAGCACGATCGCCCCACCACGACGTACGCGGCTTCGGCTTCTCCGGCGCCTTCGCGACCGAAGCCGCGGCGACGACCGCCGTCAGCGCCGCCAGCTCGGCGTCGCTCGGGTTTCCTCGGACCACCCGCAGCAGGGGCTTTTCGGTACTCACAGCGGGATGTTCCCGTGCTTCTTGGGCGGCAGCGATTCCCGCTTGTTCCGCAGCAGGGACAGCGCCCGCGCGACGTGCCCGCGGGTGTGCGCCGGCACGATCACCGAGTCGACGTACCCCCGCTCGGCCGCCGCGTACGGGTTCAGCAGCGTGTCCTCGTACTCCTGGATCAGCTCGGCACGCAGGGCGTCGACGTCCTGTCCTTCGGACGCCGCCTTCGCGAGGGTCTTGCGGTGCACGATGTTCGCCGCGCCCTGGGCGCCCATCACCGCGACCTGCGCGGTCGGCCAGGCCAGGTTGATGTCGGCGCCGAGGTGCTTCGAGCCCATGACGTCGTACGCGCCGCCGTAGGCCTTGCGCGTGATGATCGTGACCAGCGGGACCGTCGCCTCCGCGTAGGCGTAAATCAGCTTCGCGCCGCGGCGGATGATGCCGTTCCACTCCTGGTCGGTGCCCGGGAGGAAGCCCGGGACGTCGACGAAGGTGAGCACCGGGATGTTGAACGCGTCGCAGGTGCGCACGAACCGCGCGGCCTTCTCGGACGCGTCGATGTCGAGGCAGCCGGCGAACTGCGTCGGCTGGTTGGCCACCACGCCGACGCTCTGGCCGTCGACGCGGCCGAAGCCGACGATGATGTTCGGCGCGAACAGCTCGTGGACCTCGAGGAAGTCGCCGTCGTCGACGACGCGGGTGATCACCTCGTGCATGTCGTACGGGGTGTTCGGCGAGTCCGGGATGATCGTGTCGAGCTCGCGGTCGGCGTCGGTGACGTCGTCGAAGAACCCGGCCGGCGCGTGCGACGGTTCGAAGACCGGCGCGTCCGACAGGTTGTTCTGCGGCAGGTAGGAGAGCAGTTCCTTGACGTAGGCGATGGCGTCCTCGTCGTCGGAGCCCAGGTAGTGCGCGACGCCGGACTTCGTGTTGTGGGTGCGGCCGCCGCCGAGCTCCTCGAACGTGACGTCCTCGCCGGTGACCGTCTTGACGACGTCCGGGCCGGTGATGAACATCTGCGAGGTCTCGTCGACCATCACGACGAAGTCGGTCAGCGCGGGGGAGTAGACGTGCCCGCCCGCGTTCGCGCCCATGATCAGCGAGATCTGCGGGATGACACCGGAGGCCTGCACGTTGCGGCGGAAGATCTCGCCGTACAGGCCGAGCGAGACGACACCTTCCTGGATGCGCGCGCCGCCGCCCTCGTTGATGCCGACGATCGGGCGGCCGGTCTTGATCGCCAGGTCCATGACCTTGACGATCTTCTCGCCGTAGACCTCGCCGAGGCTGCCGCCGAAGACGGTGACGTCCTGGCTGAAGACGCAGACCGGGCGGCCGTCGACGGTGCCGTAGCCGGTGACGACGCCGTCGCCGTAGGGCCGGTTCTTCTCCTGGCCGAAGTTGGTCGAGCGGTGCCGGGCCAGTTCGTCGAGCTCGACGAAGGAGTTCTCGTCGAGGAGCAGCTCGATGCGTTCCCGCGCGGTTTTCTTGCCCTTGGCGTGCTGCTTCTCCACCGCGCGGGCCGAGCCCGCGTGGACCGCCTCGTCGTACCGGCGGTACAGGTCGGCCAGCTTGCCGGCCGTGGTGTGGATGTCCGGTTCATCCTCGGGCGGCGTCCCGAGCGGCTCCGTCGCACTGCTCATGCCACGGGAGCTTAACTACTTGTCGGTCACTTGGCGTGTGGCGTAGGCAACGTCCATGGACTTCCCGCCGATGTCGCGGCCCGGTACGAGCGCCGGGGCCTGGGCCGGGCGCGCGGCAGGCGACGGTCCCCGGCGAGCCCAGCCGCCGCTTCGCGTCGTTCACGCGGGCGGCGTAGGCCGGACCAGTCCGGATTCGTACGCCGCGATCACCAGCTGGGCCCGGTCGCGGGCCGCCAGTTTGTGCAGCAGCCTGCCGATGTGGGTCTTCACCGTCGCGATGCCCAGGTGGAGGCGCGCGGCGATCTCGTCGTTCGAGAGGCCGCGGGCGATCAGCGTCAGCACCTCCTGCTCGCGGGCCGTGACCCCGTCCAGGCGGGTCACCGGGCCCGACGGCAGCCGCGCGAACTCCGCCACCAGGCGGCGCGTCACCGAGGGGGCCAGCAGCGCGTCGCCGGAAGCCACCACCGCGATCGCCGCCAGGAGGTCCGCCGGGCGGGTGTCCTTCAGGAGGAAGCCGCTCGCGCCCGCGCGCAGCGCCGAATACACGTACTCGTCGAGGTCGAACGTCGTCAGCATCAGCACCCGGACGTCGGTTTCGGCGCAGATCCGGCGGGTCGCCTCGATGCCGTCCATCTCCGGCATCCGGACGTCCATGAGGACCACGTCCGGCCGCTCGACGCGGGTCAAGGCGACCGCTTCGGCGCCGTCGGACGCCTCGCCGACCACCTCGAGGCCCGGTGCGCTGTCGACCAGTACCCGGAAACTCCCGCGCAGCAGCGCCTGGTCGTCGGCGATCAGGACGCGGGTCACCGGGCCACCGCCGCTTCTTCGTAGGGGAGCCGCGCGAAGACGCGGAAGCCGGTTTCGGTGGGTTCCGCGGAAAATTCGCCGTCGTAGACCGCGACCCGCTCGCGCATCCCGATCAAGCCGTGGCCCGGGGTCGCGGAGCCGCCGCGGCCGTCGTCGAGCACCTCGATGCGCACTTCGCCGTCGCCGCCGGTGATGTGGATCCGGCACGTCGACGCGCCCGCGTGCTTGACCACATTGGTCAGTGCCTCCTGCACGATCCGGTACACCGACTGGCCCACCCCGCTCGGCAGCTCGGTGAGGCCCTCGATGACGAGATCGACGGCGGGCCCCGCCTGCTGGGCGCGTTCGGCGAGGGCGCGCAGGTCGTCGAGCGTCGGGGCGGGCGCCAGCGCCGGGACGCCGGTGCCGTCGCGCAGCACGCCGAGCATGCGGCGCAGCTCCGCCAGGGTCTCGCGGCTGGTGTCTTCGATGACGCGCAAGGCGTCCCGGGCCTGGTCGGGCTGTTCGAGGGCGACGTGGTTGCCGACCGCCGCCTTCACCGCGATCAGGCTCATGCTGTGCGCGACGACGTCGTGCATCTCGCGGGCGATCCGCAGCCGTTCCGCCGAAACCGCTTGCTGGGCATGGGTTTCCCGCTCGATCGCGGCGTGTTCGCGGCGGCCGTGGACGGCGATGCCGAGCGCGAACCCGACGATCAGCGCCGACGCGCCGAAGTTGACCGTCGTCGCCGTGCTCGGGTTCGGCACGGCGATGCCCACCACGCCGACGGCGATCAGCCCGGCCGCGAAGCCGACCCGCGTCGCGCGGCTGCCGTGGGCCACCACGAAGGTGTACAGCGCGCAGCCCGCCGCCACGACGGCGATCGCCAGCACCGGCCCGCCGATCGGCACCGCCGCCGCCGTCATCACCAGCGACAGGAGGTACGCCGGACGCGGCCACCAGCGCCGCAGCACGATCGGCCCGACGCTCAGCACGAGAATGGTCCAGCCCAGCCAGGCGGGCAGCCACGGCGGCAGCGACCACGCGCCGGCGGCGAGGTTGCCGCCGGCCCCCAGGGTCAGCACGAGGACGGCCAGGACGTCCAGGACGACGCGAATGCGCATGAACCGACCGTAATGCGGCGCTTCCGCCCGCGCGTCAACCTTGGGTCGGATGCTCCGCGTAATGCTTCTTCACGGCCTCGACGCGGTCGGGCGGCCAGTCCGGCAGGGTGACGTCGTGGGTGGCGGCGAACAGCTTGTCGAGCTGCTCGTGCCGCCGGGCCAGCTGCGCCGGGACGTCGTCGCCTGCCGCTTCGGTGAACTCGACGCGGGTGCCTTCGAGCGGATCGTGGACCAGGTGCCAGCCGGGTTCGTCCGGCAGCAGCGGCCGGAGCTCGTCGAGCGGTTTCCAGCCGAGGTCGCGGCGGAAGCGGATCGTGCCGCCGGTGAGGACTTCGCCGTCGTCGAGACCGAATTCCTCCACATAGGACACCATCCGCTCGTGCCACCGCCGCGGCTGCTCGAAGTCCTGCCCGGCCAGGTGTGCGCCGAGGGCGTCGAGGCAGACGTCCCAGCCGGCGGCGGTGCGGCCACCGGCCAGCTTCGCGATCGCCGGGTCGCCGCGGCCGAAGGTGTGCGTGAACTCCAGGAGGCTGCCGTCGCCGTCGGGGGAGATCAGCCAGCGCAGGGTGTCGTCGTTCCAGACGAAGGTGAACTCGCGCGGCGGGTCGGCGGTGACGACCCGCCCGGTCGTCGTGCTGTCCTCGCCGGGGAAGGTGAACCGGATCGCGCCGCCGGCGCGCAGCTCGACGTCAACTTCGGCGGGGAACCAGTGCTCGAGTTCCGCCGGGTCGGTGATGGCGTGCCAGACCTTTTCGGGCGCGTGGTTCAGGCGGCGTTCCAGCCGGAGCACCGGGCGGTCGCCGTCGGTCTGCAGCTTCGCTCGTCCGGACACGCGTCCTCCCGTGGGTTGCCTGTGCCGGTATATAACCACTGAGGAATATGCAGGGTCAAGCGCCGCGGACGGCGGAGACGGCGGCGGCGAGTTCCGGGTCGCTCGCGGCCTTGTCGAGCGCGGTCCGCAGCACCGCGCAGTACGTCGGTTCGGTTTCGCTGTAGCGCTTGCGGCCGGCGTCGGTGATCACCGAGTAGACGCCGCGGCGGTCGTCTTCGCACAGGTCGCGGATGGTCAGCCCGGCGTCTTCGAGGCGGGCGCACATCCGGCTGACCGAGCTCTGGTTGAGGCCGATCGCGTCGGCCAGCTCCTGCATGCGCAGGCCGCCGCGCGGGCCCGCGACCAGCTTGCCGAGCGCGCGGTACTCGGACAGGCCGAGCCCGTGGCGCCGCTGCAGGGCCTTGGCGAGTTCCTGCTCGATCCGGGCGTGCAGCACGAGCACGCGGCCCCAGGCCTGTTCGTCGACGGTCATCTTCCGGCCTCCTCTTGACGCCAGGATAGTCCAGGGACAGTATTTATATGTACATGCAAATATGTGGAGAGGGTGGACATGAGCCATCGCAGCTTCCTGTTCCTGGTGGGCGCCGCACGGGCCGGGGGCAACACCGAAATGCTGGCCCGGCGGGCGGCGAAGGAGCTGCCGCGAGACGTCGAGCAGCGGTGGATCCGGCTGCCGGAGGTGCCGCTGCCGCCGTTCGAGGACCGCCGTCACGGCGCCGGCGAGCACCCGGCGCCGGGCGGGAACGAGCAGCTGCTGATGGACGCGACGTTCGCGGCGACCGACATTGTGATCGTGTCGCCGGTGTACTGGTACTCGGTGGCGGCGAGCGTGAAGCTCTACCTCGACTACTGGTCGGGCTGGATGCGGCTGCCGGTGGAGTTCAAGCCGCGGATGCGCGGCAAGACGCTGTGGGGCGTGAGCGTCCTGAGCGAGACGGCGCGCGAGGCCCAGCCACTGGTCGGCACGCTGGAACTGTGCGCCGGGTACCTGGGCATGAACTGGGGCGGAGTGCTGCTCGGCAACGGCAGCCGCCCGGGTGACGTGCTCCTGGACGCCGACGCGATGTCGGCCGCGCAGACGTTCTTCGCCGGCGCGGAGCTGGTCACCGCCTGAAGACGGGTGGCTTCGCCGGCGCCCCGCCGCAGCGCGATCAAGCCGAAGCGGTGTGCGGAGGCGCCGGCGTGACGCCACGGCGTTTCGCGATCTCGGCCATGTTGTCCTCGCCCCAGTCGCCCAGGGGCAGCAACGCCGTGTTCAGCCGCTGGCCCAGGCCGGTCAGCGAGTACTCGACCTTCGGCGGGATCTCGTGGAACACCTCGCGGTGCACGATCTCGTCCGCCTCCAGTTCCCGCAGGGCCTGGATCAGCATCTTCTCGCTGATCCCCGCCACCTTCCGCTTCAGCTCGCCGAACCGCAGCGGCTCGGCGTGCAGCGCCCAGAGGATCAGCGCCTTCCAGCGGCCGCCGATCACGTCGACGGCGGCGTCCAATCCGCAGCGGTACGTTCGAGGCTGCATGCAGGATCCTTACGTTTTGGTGGGTACCTGACTTATTAGTCGGTACTTGCCCAGTGTAAAGCGCGTCCGCAGCATGGAACCCATGGGAGAAAGCAGGAAACAGGTGGGCGTGCTCGGCCTGGGGCGGATGGGTGCCGCCCTCGCCGGGGCGCTCTTGGGGGCGGGACACGACGTCTCGGTGTGGAACCGGTCGCCGCTCAAGGCGGGGCCGCTGCTCGATCGCGGCGCCAAGCTCGCGGCGACGCCGGCGGAAGCGGCCGCGGCGGACGTCGTCGTCAGCTGTCTGTCCACATACGACACTCAACAGCCGGTGCTCGAAGCGGCTTCACCGAAAGTGCTCGTCAACCTCACGTCCGGGACGCCGGAGCAGGCGCGTGTCGCCGCGAAGTGGGCCGCGTCCGAGGGAATCGGCTACGTGGACGGCGTCATCATGGCCGTGCCGCAGGGCATCGGGACGCCGGAAGCGCAGATCCTCTACGGCGGCTCCGAAGCGACGTTCACGGCGCAGCGTGACGTGCTGGAAGTGCTGGGGAAGCCGATCTTCCTCGGCGAGGACGCCGGGCTGGCGGCGCTGTACGACCTGGCGCTGCTCGGCATGATGTGGTCGACGATGGCCGGTTACCTGCACGCGCTGGCGCTGGTCGGGAGCGAGGGCGTCACGCCGGCGCAGTTCGCGCCGATGGCGTCGGCGTGGCAGTCGGCCGTGGGCGGGTTCCTGCCCGGCATCGGCGACCAGGTCGCCGCCGGCGACTACACCACCGACGTGTCCGCTTTGGACATCAACGCGGCGGGACTCGCGCTGCTGGTGGAGACGAGCCGCGAGCAGGGCATCGGCACGGCGGTGCCCGCGGCGCTGCGGGAGCTGTTCGACCGCGCGGTCGCGGCGGGCCACGGCGCGCACGCGATCGCCAGCGTCATCGAGGAGATCCGGTGAGGTACCAGGGGAAGAAGGCCGTCGTCACCGGCGGCACGCACGGCATGGGACGGGCGGTGGTCGACGCCCTCCTCGACGGCGGCGCGGAGGTGCTCCTGACCGGCCGCGACGTGACACCACTGGCGGGAACGCTGCCGGGCAAGGCCCACCTGCTGTCGTCGGACGCGGCCAGCTTGGCCGACGTCGACGAGCTGGGCACGGTGGCCGCGGACGCGCTCGGCGAGCTGGACCTGGTCTTCGTGAACGTCGGGTTCTCGACGCTGACGCCGTACGAGGACGCCACACCCGAGCTCTACGACCGCACGTTCGACGTCAACACCAAGGGTGCGTACTTCACGGCCCGGCGGCTGGCCCCGCTGGTCCGGCCGGGTGGCGCGTTCGTGTTCACGACGTCGGTCGCGGCGGACGCGGGAATAGCCGGAATGGGCCTGTATTCGGCGGCGAAGGCGGCGGTGCGGTCGTTCGCCCGCACGTACGCGGCCGAGCTGGCCCCGCGCGGCATCCGGGTGAACGTGGTCAGCCCGGGCTACACGGACACGCCGACGATGGGCGTGACGGGCGTACCGGAGCAGGTCCTGGCGGAGTTCAAGGCGATCGGCGACGAGATCACCCCGTTGAAGCGCCACGCAACGCCGGAGGAAGTGGCGGCGGCCGTGCTGTTCCTGGCCTTCGAGGCGACGTTCACCACCGGAGCCGACCTCCCGGTGGACGGCGGTCTGGGCCAGCGCCTGACTTTGCCCGGGTGAGGCGGAGATCGGGGGCGCCGGCGGCGGTTCACCTGTTCCGGCCGAGGTGCGCGGCGAAGCCGGTGACCCCCGGCGCGCGGTCGGGGCGCAGGACCAGGTCGTCGTCGTAGTCGCCGCCGTTCTGGGTGCGGAACGGGATCGGCTCTTCGGTCTCGAGCGTCCGTAGGCGCTCGCGAAGCCGTTGCCGGGCTTCGGCGAACTGTTCGTCCGGTACGCGGTCGGCGCCGTACACCGCGACCGGGGGCAGTACCGACATCCCGGCGTAGAAGAGCGTTCCGTGGTGGAGGGGGAACAGGACCTCGTCCAGCGCTCCGTTCAACCCGCGCGGCCCCATGGCCGGCTCGCGGGCTCCCGCGGTGAGCACCACCATCGCGCGCTTGCCCGCGAGCCGGCCTTCGCCGTAGCGGAGGGTGCGGCCGTCCGCGGCCCGCACGCCGTACCCGAAGCCCTTCACGAAAACGCGGTCGAACCAGCCCTTGAGGATGGCCGGCAAGCCGTACCACCACAGCGGGAACTGCACGACGACCGCGTCCGCCCACGTCAGTTTTTCCTGCTCGGCCACGATGTCCGGGCTCAGCTCGCCGCGCGCGTGCGCCCGGGCCGACGTCGCCCCGACGACCAGCCGCTCGTCCCCGGCTTCGGCACCGAAGTCGGCGGCGTCGACCACCGGGTTCCACTTCATCGCGTACAGATCCGACTCCTGGACGTCGTGCCCGAGCTCCCGGAGCGTCCGGAGCCCGTCGTCTCGGAGGACCCCGCTCAGCGAGCGCGGCTCGGGATGCGCGAAAACCCACAACACGTTCATGCCTTCGATGGTCGCGCGGCCGCTGAACTCGATCGAGTGGCCCGATGGCCAACCTGTGCAAGAATCGAGCCATGGCCGAATTCGTGCACCCGAACCGTCACCACGTCGCCGTCCTGGTCCGCCACGGCATGCTCGTGATGGAACTGGGCATCGTCCACCGCCTGTTCGGCCAGGCCCGCTCGGCGGCGGGCGAGCCGCTGTACGAGGTCGTGACCTGCACACTCGAGCCCGGCCCGGTGCGCACCGACTCGGACGTCACCATCCCCGTCGACCGCGGCCCCGAAGTGCTGGCCGAGGCCGACACGGTGATCGTCCCGGCGTCACTGGCCGAGTACGAGCCGATGGCGCGCGTGCTGACCCCGCCGCTCAAGGCCGCGCTCGGCCGCATCCCGCCGGACGCGCGCATCGCGTCGATCTGCACCGGCGCGTTCGTGCTCGCCGCGGCCGGCCTGCTCGACGGCCGCCCCGCCACCACCCACTGGCGCTCGGCCGAGGAACTCCAGGACCGGTTCCCCGAGGTCGACGTCGACCCGTGCGTGCTCTACACCGACGACGGCGACGTCCTGACCTCGGCGGGCGTCGCCGCCGGGATCGACCTGGTGCTGCACATGATCCGCCGCGACCACGGAGCCGCGGTGGCCAACGAAGTCGCCCGCGGCACGGTCGTGTCCCCGCACCGCGAGGGCGGCCAGGCCCAGTTCGTCCGCCGGCCGGTTCCCGAGCCCCGCACGTCGTCGACCAAGACGGCGCGCGCGTGGGC
>Ga0070663_100000325_pt1 | contig 24723 bp, 20 predicted proteins | sample KBSC63metaG_FD_65646 | JGI IMG/M metagenome (GOLD analysis project Ga0070663, IMG submission 65646) | Corn rhizosphere microbial communities from Kellogg Biological Station, Michigan, USA - KBS C6-3 metaG | ecosystem: Host-associated > Plants > Roots > Rhizosphere > Soil ...
GCCGAAGAACATCACCGGGCGGCGGCCGAGCACGTCGGCGAACTTGCCGTAGAGCGGCACGGTCACGGCCTGGGTGAGCAGGTAGATCGAGAACAGCCACGGGAACTGCGCGAACCCGCCGAGGTCGCGCACCACCGAGGGCACCGCGGTCGCGATGATCGTGCTGTCCAGCGCGACCAGCGCCGTGCTGAGCATGACCGCGATCAGGACCGGGCCGCGTTCGGACCGGAAGCCGACGCCCGTGGTGGCGGCGGACGTCGTCATCGGCGGGGTGCTCCTCGGGACGGTCATGACCGGAGTCAACTGCTTTGCAGTCCTAAGCATTCCACCCCGGCGGCACCGGCCCCAGCGAATTTCCGGCCGCCCGTGGCGCAAGATGGTCAGGATGAGCGACTGGATCCGGCCGATCGGGCGGGGCTGGGTGGTCCGCGACGCGGTCCCCGGCCCCGACGTCGACGAGTTCGCCGAGCCCGAGCGGGTGATCGCCGCGCTGGCCGCGCCCGGCGCCGCGGACAGCCTGCTGGCCGTGCAGCACCCGGCCCGCACACCCGCGGCCCTGGCGCGCGGCCTCGATCTGGCGGCCGCCGTCCCGGTCGCCCGCGCCGTGCTCGAACGGCTGCGGAAGCGGTTCTACCGGCCGGTCCGCGACATCGTCGCGCCCTACCGGGTCGAGGGGCCGGACGGCGTGGCCCTCGGCCTGCTCTGCCTGGTCGACCCGGCGGCGGTGACCGAAAACGGCGCCGCGCGCGTCCGCCACACCGAGGACGTCTACCCCGACGTCGTCGCCGAACGGGCCGCCGTGCTGGCCGGGCTGGGCTGCGCGACCAGTGCGGCGCTGCTCGTCCCGGCCGCCGGGGGCCCCGAGCTGACCGGACAGGTCGAGCAGGCCTGCGCCGGACTCGGCCTGCCCGATCTGTCCACTTCGGACGCGGCCGGACGGCGGCACGACCTGTGGGTGGTACCCGAAGGGCCGCTCCAGAGCCGCCTGCTGGCCGCCGTGGCCGGCACGGACCTGCTGGTCGCCGACGGCAACCACCGCGTGGCCGCCGCGGCGGCGGCCGGCCACGGCGCGCTGCTCGCCCTGGTCACCGCGGGACCGGCACTGAAGATCGGCGCGATCCACCGGGTCCTCACCGGCACCGGGCTCGGCCCGGAGGACCTGGTGTCCCGCTGGTGCGCCGCCGGCCTCGACGTCCGCTACGACGAGCACGCCGTGCCGGTGGCCGGCGAGGCCGTCGTGCGGGCCGGCCAGGCCGTACTGCGCGTGCCGCTCCCGGCCCCGGACGGACCCTGGCCGGTGATCGACCACGAGCTCGTCGAGCAGGTCCTGTTCGCCCGCGCGCTCGGCGTCGACCCGGACGGGCCGTGCGTCCGCCCGCTCCCGGCCGGGCGCCCGCTGCCGCCGGACGCGGACGCGGTGGTGCTGCTGGCCCCGGTGAGCTATGCCGACGTCCTCGCCGTGCACGCGGCCGGCCGCCGGATGCCGCGCAAGGCCACCTACTTCACGCCGAAGCCGCGCAGCGGTCTCGTGCTGGCGGAGCTTTGAGCAGGCGGCGCGCGTCGGTTCGGCGGCTTCGTCAGGCTCCCGTGACGCCGTCGATCCCCTCGCGCAGGAAGTCCGCGTGGCCGTTGTGCCGGGCGTACTCGTGGATCATGTGCAGCATCACCAGCCGCAGGGAGACGTCCTCGCCCCAGCGCGGCTGGTGCCCGGTGACGTCCAGCGACTCGGCCGCTTCTTCGATCTTGCGCGATTGCTCGACCTCGGCCTGCCAAGCCTCGAAGGCTTCGGCGCGCGTCGACGAACTCGCGTCGTAGGCGGCCTGGAAGTCGCCTTCGTCCGACCAGCGCAGCGGGATGTCCTCGGCGTTGATCACCCGCCGGAACCAGGTGCGCTCGACCTCGGCCATGTGCCGGACCAGGCCGAGCAGCGACAGCGTGGACGGCGGGCTCGACGCGCGGCGGAGGTCCTCGTCGGACAGTCCGTCGCACTTCATCGCGAGGGTGGCGCGGTGGAAGTCGAGGAAGGTGCGCAGCATTTCGCGCTCGCCCCCGGTCAGGGGCGGGGCGGGACGTTCGGTGGTCACGAAGGAGTGTGTATCACGCCCTGAAATGTCGTACCTGTGTTTTAAGCTCGCGCGGTGGACTTGCCCGTCATGCCGCCCGTGCGGCCGATGCTCGCGAAAGCGGTGCACGAGGTACCCCGTGCCCCGGGGCTGCTGTACGAGCCGAAGTGGGACGGCTTCCGCTGCGTCGTGTTCCGGGACGGCGACGAGATCGAGCTCGGCTCCCGCAACGACCGTCCGCTGACCCGCTACTTCCCGGAGCTGGTGGAGCTGCTGGCCGCCGCGCTGCCGCCCCGCTGCGTCGTCGACGGCGAGATCGTGCTGGTCACTCCCCAGGGGCTCGACTTCGAGGTGCTGCAGCTGCGGCTGCACCCGGCGGCTTCGCGCGTGCGCAAGCTCGCGGAGGAGACACCGGCCAGCTTCATCGCCTTCGACCTGCTCGCCCTCGGCGACACCGACCTCACCGAGGAACCCTTCCGGGAGCGGCGCAAGCAGCTCGAAAGCATCCTGAACACCGCCGCCGAAGGGCTGCAGCGGGTCCACCTGACCCCGTTGAGCGAAGACCCGGCCCAGGCCGAAGACTGGTTCACCCGCTTCGAAGGCGCGGGCTTCGACGGCGTCATGGCCAAACCCGGCGACCTGCCGTACGAGCAGGACAAGCGCGTGATGCTGAAGGTCAAGCACGAGCGCACGGCCGACTGTGTGGTGACAGGCTTCCGGTGGCACAAGGACGGCGTCGGCGTCGGTTCGCTGCTGCTCGGGCTGTTCGACGACGACGGCGTCCTGCACCACGTCGGGGTGGCCAGCAGTTTCACCAAGGCGCGGCGCGCCGAGCTGGTCGAGGAACTGGCGCCGCTGCGCGAGAACGCGCTCGAGAACCACCCGTGGCGCTCCTGGGCCGAATACGAACCCGAGCCGGGGCGGCAACCGGGCGTGAACAGCCGGTGGGCGCCGCAGAAGGACCTCTCGTGGGAGCCCCTGCGCCCGGAGTGGGTGGCGGAGGTCCGCTACGAGCACCTGCAGGGCGGCCGGTTCCGCCACGGCGGGCGGCTGGTCCGGTTCCGGCCCGACCGCACGCCGGAGTCCTGCACGTACGCCCAGCTCGACGAGGCGCCGCCCGCCGAGCTCGCGAAGCTGTTCGGGGAGGCACGATGAGCGGGGCGGTCCTGCTCGACGTCGACGGCGTCGAGGTCAAGATCAGCAGCCCGGACAAGGTCTACTTCCCGGAACGCGGCGAGACGAAGCTGGACCTCGTCGAGTACTACCGGGCGATCTCCGGGCCGCTGCTGGCCCGGCTCGGCGGGCGCCCGCTGCTGCTGGAGCGCTACCCGGACGGTGCCGGCGGCAAGAACTGGTTCCAGAAGCGCGTGCCGAAGGGCGCGCCGCCGTGGCTGACCACCACCGTCGTCTCGACGCCGAACGGCACGACGAGCGACGCGCTGGTGGCGAAGGACCTGGCCCACATCCTCTGGGCGGTGAACCTCGGCTGCCTGGGCTTCCACGTCTGGCCCTACCTCGCCGACACGCCCGAGGTCACCGACGAACTGCGCGTCGACCTCGACCCGTCGCCCGGCATCGGCTTCGACGAGCTGCGCGAGGCCGCGGTGCTGACCAGGGAGTTCCTGGCCGAGCAAGGCGTCGACGGGCACCTGAAGACGTCCGGCTCGCGCGGGCTGCACCTGTACGTGCTGCTCGAGCCGCGCTGGGACAGCTTCCAGGTGCGGGCCGCCGCGGTCGCGCTGGCGCGGGCTCTCGAACGCCGTCACCCGGAGAAGATCACCGCGCAGTGGTGGAAGGAAGAACGCGGCACGCGCGTGTTCGTCGACTTCAACCAGAACGCCCCGCACAAGACGGTGTTCGGCACCTGGTGCGTCCGCCCGCGGGTCGGCGGCCAGGTGTCGACGCCGATCGGCTGGGACGAGCTGGACACCGTCGAGCCCGACACGCTGACGCTGAGCACGGTGCCCGCGCGGGTGGCCGAGCGCGGCGATCCGTGGGCGGGCGCGGGGGAGCGGCCGCAGTCGATCGAACCGCTGCTGGCGATGTCCGAACGCGACATGGCGGACGGGCTGATGGACGCGCCGTGGCCGCCGGTCTACCCGAAGATGCCCAACGAGCCGCCGCGGGTCGCGCCGAGCCGCGCGAAGAAGACGTGATCAGGGCGGCCCGAGGCGGGGGTCGAGCTGGGTCCACGCCGTGAGCGCCACCAGCGCGGTCAGCCCGAACACCGCCGCGGACCCGAGGCCCGCGGCCGCTGCGCCGGCCAGGGGTGAGGCCACGGTCTGGCCGACGCCGAGCCCGGCGAACGACCACGTGATGCCCCGGGCGGGCCGGTCGGGGAACAGGCGGGTCGCCCACAGGATGCACAGCCCGGTCAGCGCCATGTAGGTGCTGCCGAACAGGGCGCTGGACAGGAGGGCGGTGGGCACGCCCGGGTTCGGCAGGGCGAGGAGGGCGATGCCCGCGGCCGCCAGTGTCCAGGTCGCGAGGTTGACCGTTCGCAGGCCCGCGCGCCCGGCTGCCCGGCCCGCCAGGCCGCCGAGCAATCCGGCGACGCCGATCGTGGCCCAGCACCAGGTCGCGGCCACCGGGCTCAGCCCGATTTCGCCGAGCCGGGAGGTGGAGAAGGTCCAGTACGGCGCGCTCGTCACGCCGATGAGGACGGAGTCGGCCACGAGCGGGACCATGCCGTGGACGGGCCCGGAGGCCGCCGGGACGCCCGGCGACCGCGGCAACGTCCGCCAGGCCAGCAGCGTCACCGCCGCGCCGAGCGCGGCGAACGCCGCCCAGATCACCGGCCAGCCGAGGGCCAGCAGGGGAGTGAAGGCCGACGCGGCCAGCCCCAGGCCGGTGCCGGTGTTGGCCCACGTCTGCGCCCGGTCGCGGGAGCCGGTCCCGACCGTCTCGCCGATCAGCTGCGCGACGCCGGGCGAGACGAGTCCCGCACCGGCGCCGGCCACGGTGATCCCGGCGCCGAACACCGCGACGTGCGGCGCCGCCGCCATCAGCGCCAGTCCGGCCGTGGCCGACGCCGCGGCCAGCAGCACGGTGCCGCGGGCCGACCGGGCGGAGGTTCTCGGCGCGAGCACCAGCCCGAGGCCGTACCCCGCGGTGGACAGGCCGCCGAGGACACCGACGCCGACCGTCGTGAGCCCGAACGTCTCGCTGAACCGCGGGACGAACGGCCCGTACGCGTAGCGCGCGAACCCGTAGCAGAGGGCGATCACGACCGCGCCGACCGCGGCCGTCGACCACCAGCTGTCCGTTCTCGTCCGGGTTACCACCACCTCCACCAAACAGACAGGTCTGTCTGATGTCAACCGATGGTAGGATCATTGCAGGTAGGAGCGGATACCGAGCTGTTCGGAGGATTGCTGTGGGCCGGACCCGTCCCGGCGATGCGGGCGCGAAGGTGCTCAAGGCCGCGTCGACGCTGTTCTACCGCGACGGCATCCACGCGGTCGGCGTCGACACGGTGGCGGCCGAAGCCGGGGTGACGAAGGCGGCGCTCTACGGCAACTTCGGGTCCAAGAGCCGGCTGGTCGTCGCGTACCTGCGCGAGCGCGACCGGCAGTGGCAGGAGGAGATCGACCGGATCACCGCCGCGCACACCGATCCGCGGGAGCGGGTGCTGGCGGTGTTCGACGCCTACGAAGCCTGGTTGTCGCGCGACGGCTACCGCGGCTGCGGCTTCCTGAACGCGACCGCGGAGTTCCCCGATCCCGCCGACCCGGTCCGCGAAGTGGTCCGCCACCACAAGACCGCATTGCACAGCTACCTGCGAGCGCAGCTCCGGCGCGACGAAGGCGAGCTGGCCGACGAGCTGATGCTCCTGTTGGAAGGAGCCACAGTCACGTCGGTCGTCGCCCAGAGCTCGCGGCCGTTCGACACCGCGAAGCGGCTCGCTCGGGCGTTGACCGCCTAGACCTGCAAGTCGAGGGCGAGCTGGCCCCGGTCCTCGCCGACGCCGGAGAGCGTCGCGACGCACGCCGGGCACGGCGCGAGCTCGGACGTGGTCAGGTCGACCGGTTTCCAGCTGCGGGACTCGCGCGTGCCGCAGGCCGAACGCCGGTAGCGGAGGTCGCCGGAGCGGGTCATCAGGTGGGCCAGGGGGACGTCTTCGGGCAGCACGCCGACCAGGTACCAGCGTGGTGCGCTCACCGCGGTGGTCGTCATGGCGGTCAGTGTCCGTCGCGGTGGCCGGGACCGAGGCGCATTTGCCGATCTTCGGCGTGGCGGGGCGGTCAGCCCTGGTCGGGCAGGTAGCGCAGGATGTGCAGCAGGCCGCGCTCGTCCACGGTGTCGGGGTCTTCGGCGAGGCAGCGGCCCAGGTCGGCGAGGACGGCGTCGGTGTCGATCCCGGCGCCGATCAGCACCAGCTCGGTGCGCCGCGGCTCGCCCGCGGGCCAGGCCGACCGCTCCAGCTGCACGAACCCGCCGACGGTGTGCAGGTGGAAGCGGGCTTTCGGGCCGGTGGGGCCGAAGTCGGCCTGCCCCTTCATCCGGTAGAGCCCGGCCGGGCGCCGCTCGAGGAACTCGACGAAGGCGCGCGGGGTGAGCGGCGTCTCGGCGGTGAACGTGACTGTCTGGTACTCGGCGTGCAGGTGCCGCGAGTGGTCGTGGTGGTCGTCTTCGCGCAGGTCGTCGAACGACAGCTGGCCGGCCCGCTCGCCGCGCGGTTCGGGGTCGAAGAACAGCCGCGGGTCGACCCGGCCGTGTTCGGTGACCAGCAGCGGGCGGCCCGGCGCCAGCTCTTCGACGGTCGCGGTCAGCTTCGCGAGCGCCTCGGCGGGCACTCGGTCGGCCTTGTTCAGCACCACGAGGTCGGCCAGCCGCAGGTGGTCGGCCAGTTCGGGGTGGCGTTCGCGGGCGGCCTCGAACTCGGCGGCGTCGACGACCTCGGCGAGCCCGCCGTAGCGGATGTCGGGGTTCTCGCTGGCGATCATCAGCCGGATGAGGTCGCGGGGCTCGGCGATGCCGCTGGCTTCGACGACGATGACGTCGATGCCCGCCTCGGCGCTCGACAGCCGGCCGAGCATCGCGTCCAGCCCGCCGGCGTCGACCGCGCAGCACAGGCAGCCGTTGCCGAGCGAGACCATCGTGTCGACCTGGCCCGCGACGGCGAGCGCGTCGACGTTCACCTGGCCGAAGTCGTTGACCACGACGCCGACCCTGGCGCCCTCGCGGTTGGCGAGCAGGTGGTTGAGCAGTGTCGTCTTGCCCGCGCCGAGAAACCCGGCGACGAGGACCACGGGGATGCGCCTGGCCTTCACGAAACCGTTCCTCCTCTGCCGATCACCGCGACTCTAACGCGGGCGCGCGTACACGGGTGGCCGCCCCCGGTGAAGGCCGTTCGTCGAATGCCCACGAAAAGACGTAAGCGACCGCGCGGGAAAGGATCACGCGGCTTTTGCCGCCGGAGGTGATCGATTGACGAGAAATGCGCTGAGCCATGTCCGAATAACGCTTGGTAGCAGTTATTTTTTCAACAGGTACCGGTGTTCGCTGGAATTCCGGGGTCGACGGCACGCCGTTCACGAGTGGCGGAGCCCGCCTCGCGAATCGTGGGGTATCCTCCCCCGCCTGACCGGAGTTCCCCAGGGCAGTGGGGACTTCGGCCCCAGTGTCGTCGGCGACGTTCGGAGGAACGGTGGACCTTTTCGTCGGGCTGCAGATCGCGATTTCGGAGAGTGGGGAAGCGCGGTGACCGTTACACCCGAGCGGGTGACGCCGTCGCTGCCGCTCTACCCGCAGCGCGTCTCGGAGGAGCAGAGTGTCAATTCCGCGGAAGCGGAGGAATTCCTGGACCGGATGTTCGCGGAAGGCGCCGCGGAAGAGGGTGAGCGGTTCGAAGACCGGCTGGCGCAGGTCCGTGCGGAAATCATGGAAACCGGCACCTACCGGCACACCCCGGCCGAGCTGGCCTACGGCGCGCGCGTCGCGTGGCGCAACTCGGCCCGCTGCATCGGCCGGCTGTACTGGCGCAGCCTGCGGATCCGGGACCGCCGCCGGGTCACCGACCCCGCGGCGATCGCCGGTGAGTGCGTCGCCCACCTCCGCCAGGCGACCCGGGGCGGGCGGATCCGGCCGACGGTCACCGTCTTCGCGCCGGACACCCCGGACACCCCGGGCCCGCGCATCCACAACGAGCAGCTCATCCGATACGCCGGCTACCGCTTCGAAGACGGTTCGGTCCTCGGCGACCCGCGGTACGCCGAGTTCACCGAGCAGGTGCGAAGACTCGGCTGGCGGCCGCCGGAGCGAAGAGGCTCCTTCGACGTCCTGCCGCTGCTGATCGAGGCCGTGCCGGGCGAGCCCCGGCTGTTCACGCTGCCGCCGGACGCCGTCCTGGAGGTGCCGCTGACCCATCCCGACCACCGCTGGTTCGCCGGGCTGGGGCTGCGCTGGCACGCCGTGCCCGCGATCAGCAACATGCCGCTGGAGATCGGCGGCGTGACCTACCCGGCGGCGCCGTTCAACGGCTGGTACCTCGGCACCGAGGTCGGTGCCCGGAACCTGGCCGACGAGCAGCGCTACGACCTGCTGCCGGTCATCGCCGAGCTGATGGGCCTGGACACCGCGTCCGAGCGCACGCTGTGGCGCGACCGCGCGGTGGTGGAGCTGACCCTGGCGGTGCAGCACTCGTTCGACGCGGCCGGGGTCACCATGGCCGACCACCACACCGAGTCGCACCGGTTCCTGTCCCACCTGGAACGCGAGGAACGGGCCGGGCGCCGGTGCCCCGCGGAGTGGAGCTGGATCGTGCCGCCGATGTCCGGCGGGCAGACCGCGGTCTTCCATCGCTACTACGACGAACCTGACCCATTGGAGCGACCCGCGTTCCTGCCGCCGCCGTGAGAACCGCGGAGAGTAGCGTGGAAGCGCCCGTTCGGCGGATCGTGTGCAACCCGCGGGGCAGTCCGGTCCGCGAGGGCCGACAATGGGACGCATGACCGCAGTCCTCGTCGCCTACGCCGGGCGTCACGGCGGAACCCGGCAGATCGCCGAGGTCATCGCCGCCGAACTCGGCGAAGCGGGCCTGACCGTCGACGTCCGCGACGCCGCCGACGTGGCCGGCGTCGAGCACTACGCCGCGGTCGTCGTCGGCAGTGCCCTGTACTACCACCGGTGGCGGCCGGAAGCCGTCCGGTTGCTGGAACGCAACGCCCGGGCGCTCGCCGAGCGTCCGGTGTGGTTGTTCCACAGCGGACCGTGCGGCCCCGGCGCGGCCACGCACCAGGTCAGCCTGCCGGCGAACGTGGCGCTGCTGGCCGCGCGCATCGACGCGGAGCGCACCGCCACCTTCGGCGGCCGGCTCGACCCGGCGACCGTGCACGGGCTGATCCCGAAGCTGCTGGCGTCGGGCCGGCGCGCCGGCGACTTCCGCGACTGGGACCGGATCAAGGCGTGGGCCCGGGACGTCGGCCGCCGGGTCCGCACGCGCGTCTCGCTGTAGATTCTCTTGCCCGCCCGGGGTGGTGGGTGCTAAACCGATCCTGAGGTGTTCCCGTGGGAAACCGACGGATCGGGGCGAACGTGACGGATCGGAAAGCGCTTACCTCCGACCAGCGCAACGCGTTCCTCGCCGCACTGCTCGGCTGGAGCATGGACTCGTTCGACTACTTCCTCGTCGTGTTCGTCCTCGCGGACATCGCGAAGGACAAGTCGTTCGGCGCGACCGCCACGCAGCTGGCGTTCATCACGACGGCGACGCTGGTGATGCGCCCGGTCGGCGCGCTCCTGTTCGGCCTGTGGGCCGATCGCGTCGGCCGCCGGATCCCGCTGATGGCCGACGTCCTGCTGTACTCGGTGGCCGGCCTGCTGTGCGCGTTCGCCCCGAACTACGCGGTGCTGCTGGTGCTGCGGTTCGTCTACGGCATCGGCATGGGCGGCGAGTGGGGCCTGGGCGCGGCGCTGGCGATGGAGAAGATCCCGGTCGAGCGCCGCGGGTTCTTCTCGGGCCTGCTGCAGGTCGGCTATTCGATCGGCTACCTGCTGGCGGCGCTGGCGTACCTGTTGTTCCACTCGGCACTGGGCCTGCAGTGGCGCTGGATCTTCGTGCTGAGCATCTTCCCGGCGCTGATCAGCCTGCTGATCCGCGCCCGCGTCCGCGAGTCGGAGGTGTGGGAGACCGCGCGCGAGAAGCTGAAGGTGACGCGGACGTCGGTCAAGGACATCCTGCTGAACCCGAAGGTGATCCGCCGCTTCGGGTACCTGATCCTGCTGATGACGGCGTTCAACTGGATGAGCCACGGCACCCAGGACGTCTACCCGAGCTTCCTGAAGGCCCACGACAACGGCGGCGCGGGCCTGAGCGCGGCGACGAGCACGTGGATCGCGGTGCTGTACAACGTCGGAGCGATCATCGGCGGCCTGACGTTCGGGACCCTGTCGGAGAAGCTCGGCCGCCGCCGCACGATCGTGACGGCGGCGGTGCTGGGGTTGCCGGTGGTCCCGATCTTCGCGATCGACCACGGCGCGGGAATGCTCGCACTGGGGTCGTTCCTGATGCAGATCATGGTGCAGGGGGCGTGGGGCGTGATCCCGGCGCACCTGACGGAGATGTCCCCGGACGCGATCCGCGGGTTCTACCCGGGCGTGACGTACCAGCTGGGCAACCTCCTGGCGGCGCTGAACCTCCCGATCCAGCAGGCGATCGCGGAGTCCCACGGGTACACCTCGGCTCTGGTGTGGACGGTGGTCCCGGGGCTGATCGCGGTGGCGGTGCTGACGGCGATCGGCAAGGAGGCGAAGGGCATCAAGTTCGGCGAGTCCGCGGTGGTCACGGCGCCGGCCGGTTCGAAGTGAATCACGGCGTCACGAGCGCCGCTTCATAAGCGAAGATCGTCAGCTGCACCCGGTTCGACACATCCAGCTTCGCGAACGCCCGCGTGATGTGCGTCTTCACCGTCGCCTCGCTGAGGAACAGCTCCGCCGCGATCTGCGCGTTGGGTTTCCCCTGCGCCACCGCCGTGACGATCTCGCGTTCCCGCTCACTGAGCAGCTCCAGCTTCGCCTGAGCCCGCGATCGCCGGGGGTTCGCCCGCGTCGCCACGAACTCGCCGATCAGCTGCTTCGTCATCCGAGGCGACAGCATCGCGTCGCCGTTCGCGACCACCCGGACGCCCTCGATGATCTCCTGCGGCGAGCCCTCCTTCAGCAGGAAGCCGCTCGCACCTGCCGCCAAGGCCTCGAACACGTACTCGTCCAGATCGAAAGTCGTCAGGATCAGGACCTTCGGCGGCCTCGGCTGGGCCAGCACCGCCGCCGTCGCCACGAGGCCGTTCATGCGGCGCATGCGGATGTCCATGATCACCACGTCCGGCGCGTGCCGGGCGACCTGCTGGACCGCTTCGTCGCCGTCGCCCGCCTGCGCGACCACCTGCAAATCCGGGGTGCTGCCGAGGATCATGGACAGTCCGGTGCGGACCAGCGGGTCGTCGTCGACGAGCAGTACGCGCACGCTCACCCGCCCATGCTAGGGCGCCGGTGCCACCCACGGCAGCCAGGCCCGCAACGCGAACGTCCGCTCGTCGACCGGGCCCGCCGACAACGAGCCGCCGAGGAGGGAAATGCGCTCGTTGACGCCGGTCAGCCCGGTGCCCGACCCCGGTGACGGCACCGGGTGCGGCGGCAGCGGGTTGAACACCTCGACCGACAGCCCCGGGCCCGGACCACCGCGCACCAGCACCTCCGCCGTCGCCCCCGGTGCGTGCCGCAGCACGTTGGTCAGGGCCTCCTGGAGGATCCGGTACGCCGCCGTGCCGAGCGGGGCCGGCGCCGTCGACGCCTGGTCGAGCAGGATCGTCACGTTGACGGCCAAGCCGGCCTGCCGGGCGCCGGTGACCAGATCGGGGATGTCGGCCAGCGTCGGCTGGGGCGGTTCCGCGGGCCCGCCGGGCGCCCGGTCGGCGAAGCCCGAACCGCGCAGCACGCCGATCACCTGCCGCAGGTCGTCGAGCGACTGGCGGGCGGTGGTCCGCACCGTCTTGGCCGCCTCCACCGCGTCCGGCGTCGTGGCCGCGGTGACCTCCAACGCGCCCGCCTGCAGGGAAAGCAGGGACAGCCGGTGCCCGAGGACGTCGTGCATCTCGCGGGCGATCCGGGCCTGCTCCTCCCGGCGCGCGACCTGGTCGCGCAGCGCCGCTTCTTCGGCGGCCAGGCGGCGCTTCTCGATGAGGCTGTACCGGACGATCCCCAGGGTGAGCGGGACCGCCGTGTAGATCGCCGCGGTGACGGCGACGCCGATCAGCTTGGCGGCGATCGTCTCGGTCGAGATCCAGGCCTCGGCCAGCGACATCCCCACGGGCCGGCCCGCGTCGCGCCACACCGCGAGCCCGGTCGCCGCGAACACGAGCGTCGCCGCGCCCCAGCGCCACCAGCCGGTGAAACGGGTCGCGAGCGCGGCGAGCGCGATCAACGCGGCCATCGAGTCGGCCACCAGCAGCAACGGCGGCACCACCGCGATGCCCGTCACCACCAGCGGCCAGCGCCACCGCCAGACCAGCATGACCGACGCGCCGACCCCGAAGAACCAGCCGAGCACCACCGCGGCCGTCACGTGCAGTTCGTCGGTGCCGGGCAGGGTGAGCTCCAGCGACACGTTGACGATGCCCGTCACGATGCTCGCGGCGACTGCCAGCACGGTGCACACCACGCCCTGCACGGACCGTCCCATGGGGTCAGCGTATTGGGTGGCCACCGCGTCCCCATCAGCCGTTCCGCCCGTTCGCCTCGCGGCCGGTGACGACTTTCGTCGTACGCGGTCGAGGCCTGCGGACGACGCGGGCGGGATCGCGCCGCTGGTTTCCTTCTCGCCGTCAAGCAGAGGTGAAAGGAACCCCGATGACCGACTACACCCCGATCCAGCAGCCCGCGGCCCCGCCTGCCGCGCCGCCGCGCAACGGCCTGGGCACGGCCGGCTTCGTCCTCGGCCTGATCGGGCTGGTGTTCTCGCCGATCCCGCTCGTCGGCGTGGTCGCGTGGCCGCTGGCCGTGCTCGGCCTGATCCTGTCGGCGGTCGGCGTGGCCAGAGTGCGGTCCGGGAAGGCGACCAACAAGGGACTCTCGATCGCCGGTGTCGTCGTGTCGCTGCTCGCGCTGGTCGTCAGCGTCCTGTGGGCGGTGGTGATCGGCAAGGCGATCAGCGACGTCAACGACCAGGTCAGCGCCCACCACACCATCGTCTACCAGGTGAGCGGGGACGCGAAGGCGGTCGACATCGACTACAGCACCTTCGACCGGAACACGATCCTGATCAACACCGAGGCCGGCGCCGCGGTGCCGTGGACCAAGACCGTGGAAGCCACCGGGTTCCTCGCCGGCGCCCAGTTCACCGCGACCGCCGGCCCGGACGGCGGCTCGGTCAGCTGCAAGGTGATCGTCGACGGCAAGGAAGCCAAGACCGCGACCGCGGCCGGAGCCGGGGCGATCGCGAGCTGCACCGGCTTCTGAACCGCCTCCGCCACCCGGGCGAGGGGCCGGGTGGCGGGGGAGGAGGGTGGGACCCGGCCAGGGGGCGGGTCCCACCCAGGCTCAGCTGCAGTGCTCGAACTCGCTGTTGTAGGACACGCCACCGGCCGTGCCGCCCCACTTCACGCACTTGTCCGCCGCGGCCGCCGAGACCGGGCCCGCGAAGTAGGAGAACGAGCCGGAATCGGTGACCCGTGCCGAGCCCTTGACCTCCAGGTAGGCCGAGGTCGCCGTGCCCGTCCCGGTGGACGCGCTCTTCATCGTGCTGACGCAGTTCTTGCCGTTGGCGGCGTTGTACGACAGGTAAACCGTGCCGGCCGTGCCGAGCGGGTTCGAATCGATGACGCTGTAGCCGCCACCGCAGGCCGGCGCGCCGAGCGCGGCTTCGGTGATCGTGGCGTAGCGGATCGAGTTGCGGTATTCGCCGCCCGTTCCTGCTTCGAAGATCACTCCGGCCGACGACTCGGACAGCGGAACCATGTCCGAGTACGCGGCGTCCTCGCCCCACACGAGCAAGCTGCCGGCGGTGCCGGTCCAGTTGGCGCCCTCGTCGAACGACGAGTGGACCCGGAGTTCCTTGCGTGCGCCGCAGAGGGACGGCGCGGCGAACAGGAGGCGGTTGTACTTGCCGCCGGTGTCGGTGGCGCTCATGCGGCCCGTCGACCCCTCGACGACCGAGGCGACGAGGTCGGTGGCGAAGGTGAACTTCTGGCTGAAGGTCTCGCCGCTGTCCGAGCTGATCGCGAACGCCCGGTTGTTCGTGCCGTCGTTCAGGCACCGCCTGTCGGCGCCGTCGTTCGCCTGGTTGCGGGCGGCGGCGTAGACCCGGCCGTCGTTGAGCTCGGTGACGCTGATCTCCTGCGGGTTCATCGCGCTCGACGTCGGCTTGTCGGTGGCGCCGAGGTGCCAGGTGCTGCCCTTGTCGTCGCTGTAGATCAGGGCGCCGATGTTCGAGTAGCTCATCCCGGCGACGAGCCGGCCCGCGTGCGGGCCCCGCTTCAGCACGATCCCGTGGGACGGCCCGGTGGCCAGCCAGCCCGGCGCGGTCGAGAAGCCGAGTTCCGTGGTCAGTGTCTTCGGCGCGTCCCAGTGCGCCCCGTTGTCGTCGCTGATGGACACGCGCGGGATCCGGCCGCAGCCGGGGCTGGTGAAGCACTGCATGGTCGACAGCAGCACGATCCGGTTGCTGCCCGGGATGACGATCGGCGCGGGGTTGCCCTTCACATCACCGAAGGCGGTGATGACCGTGTTCAGCGGGCCCCATGACTTGCCGCCGTCGAGGGAGCGCTTCATGACGAGGTCGATCTTGCCCAGGTCGTTGCACCAGCTGGCGCCGTCGTTGCGACCTTCGGCGAAGGCGAGCAGGTCGCCGTTGTTCGCCTTGACGATGGTGGGGATGCGGTAACAGTCGTGGTTGTCGGTGCCCCTGGCGAACACCACCGAGCTGGCCACGTCGGCCTGAGCGGTGGCGGCGCCGACGGCCGCCGGGACGGCGAGGGCGGCGCACCCCAGCAGCCCGGCGAGCAGCCCTTGGGCGATTCGCGTGATCTTCACGGTTCGAGCTCCCTACGGATTCGTTCTTCGTCTGGACACCAGCGTCGAGACGATCCGTACAAGACCCGTACAACCGCGCGTATAACGAACTATACGTGACGGGAAGGCAAAATTCAGGTGAACGCGGCCAGGGCGCCGAACCCGGTCGCCAGCACCAGGAGCGTGGAGAGGAGACCCAGGAGCAGGGCGCGTCCGCCGCCGCGCAGCAACGCGCCGAGCCGGACGGCGCAGCCGAGGCCGAAGAGTGCACCCGCGAGCAGGAGCGTCGACGCGGTTTTCGCGACGTCGAGCGCGAACGCGGGGAGGAGTCCGGTGCTCCGGACGGCGACCATCGCGAGGAAGCCGAGGACGAACAACGGCACGAGCGGAGCGCGCCCGTCGCGGCGGCCGCGTTCGGCGGCGCCTACGAGCGCGACCACCGGGGCGAGCAGGACCACCCGGCTCAGCTTCACCACGACGGCGATCCCGACCGCGGCGGCGCCCGCGGGCCCGGCCGCCGCAACGACCTGTGCCACCTCGTGGACCGAGATCCCGGCCCAGCTGCCGGTCCGGGTGGCGTCGAGGCCGAGTGCGCGGGCGAGCAGGGGGAGTGCGGTCAAGGCGAAGCTGCCGTAGCAGGTGACCAGCGCGACGGCGGTGGCGACGTCTTCGTCGTCGCGCTCGATCACGCCTTCCACGGCGGCGATCGCCGAGGCGCCGCAGATCGAGAAGCCGGTGGCGACGAGCAGGGCGAGCGCGCGCGGCACCCGGACGAGCCGGGCGAGGCCGAGCGTGCCGAGGAAGGTGACCGCGACCGTCAGGACCACCGCGGCGAGGGTGCCGGGGCCGAGCGCGAGCACCGTGGGGACGGCGAGCTGGAGCCCGAGCAGGACGACGCCCGCGCGCAACAGGCGTTTCGTGAGCTGGGCAACGGCCCGGCGGTGCTCGTCGGTCAGGACGGGCGTGCTTCCGGCGACGACGCCCAGCACGACGGCGACGGTGAGCGCGCCGGCCACCGGCCAGACCGAGCTGAGCGCGTACGCCGCGGCGACGCCGAGCCCGGTGATCGCCAGGCCGGAAGTCTTCGCCGTCGTCAGTGCCATGCTTCCAGCGTCGCCGGTGGCGGCCTTGCGCGGTAGCCGGTGGTCCGTGCTGAGGTCATAGACTGAGGCTATGACCGGACCGGATCTGGACTCGCTGCGCCTGCTGGTGCTCGTCGACGACCTCGGCAGCATCGGCCAGGCGGCCGTGGCGCTCGGCATCGCCCAGCCGTCGGCGAGCAAGCGGCTGTCCACATTGGAACGCCAGCTGGGACTGTCCCTGGTGGACCGCACGCGCCGCGGCTCGGCGCTGACCCCGGACGGCCGGGTGATCGCGGGCTGGGCCCACCGGGTACTGACCGAAGTGGACGGACTCCGCACGGGCGCCGAGGCGCTGCGCACCCAGCGCGGCGCGCAGCTGCGGGTGGGGGCGAGCATGACGCTCGCCGAGCACTTCGTCCCGGTCTGGATCGGCGAGGTCAAGCGGACCGGGCCGGACACCTACGTCGGGCTCGAGGTGGTCAACTCCGAGCAGGTCGCCGAGCTGGTCGCCCGGGGCCGGGTGGACCTGGGGTTCGTCGAGTCGCCGGGGCCGTGGCCGGGCCTGGCCACCCGTCGCGTCGCGGCGGACCGGCTCGTGGTGGTGGTCCCCGCCGGGCACGCCTGGGCCCGGCGCCGCCGCCCGCTGACGGCGGCCGAGCTGGCCGCGACGCCGTTGGTGGTCCGCGAACCGGGCTCGGGAACCCGGGAGACGGTCGAGGCGGCGTTGCGCCGGGCGGGGGCGGGGCCGGTGAAGCCGTTGCTGGAGCTCGGTTCGGCCTCGGCGGTGCGCAACGCGGTGATCGCGGGAGCCGGCCCGGCGGTGATCAGCGATCTCGACGTGGTGCGCGAAGTCGCGGGCCGCCGGTTGGTGCCGGTGCCGGTGGCGGGCGTGGAGCTCGGCCGGGTGCTGCGAGCGGTGTGGCCGGCAGGCAGACGCTTGACCGGCCCGGCGGCGGACCTCCTGACCTTGGCGGTGAAGTCCGGGACGGCTTGAGGCGCGCGGCCCGTGGGCCGTGGACCGCGACCGAAGCGGTGCCCCTCCAGGCTTCGCCGCCTTGCCTTCGATCGAGCGGCGATATATCGTGTGAATGTCGCCGATACGACAGGGAGGTCATCATGGAGATGAGCGCGGGCGCAGGACGGATCTTCGCCGGGTTCGGGGGGCACTTCGGGCACCGGCACCCGGGACATCCCGGGCACCCGGAACACCCCGGCCACCCCGAGCACGCCGTGCCGGGGCACGAAGACTGGGACGGTGGTCCCGAGCTGGCGCGCGGGGGCCCACCCGGCGGCTTCCCCCCTCACCCGCCGCACCCACCCCACCCGCCGCAGCCCCCGGGTGGGCCCGGCTTCCCCGGGTTCCCGGGCGGCCCCGGATCCTTCGGCGGGCCGGGGGGCTGGTTCGGCGGTGGCGGCGCCTTCCAGCGGGTGCGGGAGTCCCGCGGCGGCCGCCCGGCGGCGCGGCCCGTGCGGCCGGCCGTCCTCGCGCTGCTGGCCGAGGAGCCCCGGCACGGCTACCAGCTGATGCAGGAGATCCGCCGCCGGACCCACGACCGGTGGCGGCCGAGCCCGGGCTCGGTCTACCCGATCCTGCAGCAGCTGGAAGACGAAGGCCTGGTCCACACGGTCGAGAGCGCCGGGCGCCGCGTTGCCGAGCTGACCGAGGCGGGGCGGGAGCACGTTGCCGGGCGGGAGGCGGAGTTCGCCGCGCTGTGGGAGGAACCCGAGGAGGAACCGGGCGCCGACCGGTTCGCCGCGCTGTGGCACGCGCTGGGCGAGCTCTCCGGTGCGGCCGCCCAGGTCGGCTACAGCGGCACCGAGGCGCAGGTCGCCGAGGTGAAGAAGATCCTCGCCGACGCGCGCCGCCGCGTCTACGCCGTGCTCGCCGACGCCGGGCTGGAAGACGACGACGCCTGACCGGTTGCCGCCGGCCGGAGCGTCCACATCGGACGCTCCGGCCGGCGGGTAGGCTGCACTCCATGGAGGAGAAGGACTTCGCCGCCCACCTGACCGCCACCATGACGGGCAGTGCCCTCACCATGCTCCTCGGCGTCGGCCACCGCACCGGGCTCATCGAGGCCGCCACCCGCGGCCCCGCCACCAGCGCCGGGCTCGCCGAACGCGCCGGGCTCGAGGAACGGTACGTCCGCGAGTGGCTCGGCGCCATGGTCACGGGTGGGATCTTCACCTACGACGGCCGGGAGTACACCTTCCCGCCGGAGCACGCGAAGTTCCTGCTCGGCGAGACGGCGTCGAACCTGATGCCGTCGCTGCTCACGCTCTCGGCGTTCACCGGCATCCTGCCCGATCTGGAACGCGCGTTCGCCGAAGGCGGCGGTGTTTCGAGGTCGGCGTACGGGCCCTACCTCGAGACCCTGGGCGCGAAGACCGGCGACAGCTGGAAGCACATCTACCGCGAGCACCTGGTGGACGGCTTCTTCGGCGCGGTCCCCGGCCTCAAGGAACGGCTCGCGGCGGGCGCGCGGGTGCTCGACCTCGGCTGCGGCACCGGCCACGCGATCGCCGTCGCCGCGCGCGCCTTTCCCGCGTCGCGCTTCACCGGCCTGGACATCAACGCGAGCGTCGTCGAGCAGGCGAGGGAAAACCGGCTTCCGAACGCCGAGTTCGCCGTCGGGGACGCCGCCGAGCTGACCGCCGACCCGCCCTACGACGTCATCACCGCGTTCGACGCCGTCCACGACCAGGACCGCCCGGACGTCGTGCTGCGCCGGGTCCACCGGGCACTGGCCCCGGACGGCCTGTTCCTCATGGTGGACACCAACTTCTCGAGCCACCTCGAGAAGAACATCGGCAACCCGCTGGCGGCGCTCACCTATTCGATCAGCCTGATGTACTGCACGACGACTTCGCTGGCGGAGGGCGGCGCCGCGCTGGGAGCCGTGTGGGGCACGGAAAAGGCGTCGGAAATGCTCGCGGACGCGGGGTTCCGGCACGTCGAAGTGCTCGGCTCCCCGCGCCCGCAGAACTGCATCTACGCCTGCCGGCCGTGAATCACTGCTGGTACGGCGCGGCGGCGGCCTTCGCGGCGGTGATCAGCGCGCCCTTGTTCTTCGGCCAGAACGTGCTGTCGACGCAGGTGTACTTCGGCAGGAAGCCACCGCAGGTGCCGCTCGAGCTGCCCACCTCGAACGTCACGCTGGCGACACCGAGTTCGCCGTAGGTGAAGTCGTCGGTGGTGCCGGTCGTGTCGTAGCCGACGGTCTCCTCGTTGGTGCCGACGAGGTAGCCGTTGGACGCTGCCATCTTCGCGCCGAACTTGCGGTACTGCGCGTCGTTCGGCGAGGTGGCCTGGGTGAAGCCCCACGGGATGATGATGTCGTTGCCGTAGCTGTGCAGCGTGATCATCGTGCCCTTGGCGGTCGACGGCGCCGGGTCGTTGTTCCCGGTGCCGCGCTGGTCCGGGAAGATCGCGCGGGCCAGTTTCTCCAGCGCCTGCACCTCGGGCTCCGAACCCGCGCTCACGCCCTGGTAGGTCTCGGAGCACGCGGAGTTGGAGTCGCCGCCCCACTTGAACGTCGAGTTGCGGTTGAGGTCGACGCCGATGCTCGTGCCGGTGCAGCTGCCCCGGGAGTTGTCGGCGTTCTTGCGCTGCAGCTTCGGCGAGTTCCCGCCGGAGGCGACGATGTCGACGCCGTCGGGGTTGGCGATCGGCACCACCCACACCTCGGTGGTGTCCAGAATGGACTTCGCGGTGGCGTCGGTGGCGTAGCCGTCGGCGAGGTAGTCGATCCAGCGCCAGGCGAGCTCGCCGGTCGACAGCTCGCGCGCGTGGATCTGGCCCATCAGGAAGAACTTCGGCTTCTTCGACGTCGTCGACAGCGTGCAGTCGCCGGTCTGCTTCTTGGTCAGGCAGATCGCCTGGATGTCGTGGCCACCCTGGCCCTTCGTCTTCTTCCACGACTGGCCGATCGTGTACTTCGTGGCCAGGTCGGGGTGCGCCGAGGCGACCTGCGCGAGGTGGTTCTCGTGCGCGGTGACGGTCCGGTACCCGCCGTAGTAGGTGTCGGCCGCCAGCTTGTTCGTCTCGGCGGGCAGTTCCTTGTAGACGGTGTCGAAGAACGAGGGCCGGTAGCCGAGCGCTCGCAGCTTCGCGGCGACGGCCCGGCCGCCGACGACGTTGATGCTCGCGGCGTCGTCCCCTTCTTCGACGTCGAAACCGGCCTCGGTGAGCGCCTGGGCTTGGGCGGCGGTGGCCGGGACGCGCCAGAACACCGGTGTGTCCGCCGCCTGCGCGGTGGCGGTGCCCCCGAGCAGGGAGGTGAGCAGGACGCCGGACGCCGCGAGGGCGAGCCGGGACAGGGACCTTGACGCCATCGGGTGATCTCCTCACGCCGCACGAATGGAGTCCGGTCGGAACCCGTGGTCACCGTACCGGCACGCACAGTGTGTCGGTACGGCGCAAAGGGCCCATACCCCCGAAAGTCGCGAAACGCCGGAGGCCGGCACCTCCCCGGGGGAAGTGCCGCCCTCCGGCGGATCGGCCGCTACTTCTTCAGGCCGTGTTCGATCGCTTCGATGATCCGCGGCCGCAGCTCGGCCGCCGAGATGATCGCGTCCACCGAGCCGACCTCGACCGCGCGCTGGATGCTGTGGACGCGGTCGAACTCCGCGGCCACCTCGCTGACCTTCTCCGCGCGGACCGCCGACTGGGTCTCCGCCAGCTGCGCGTTCAGCGCCGCGCGGGACGCGCCGCTCGCCGCCGCCACCTGGGCCTGCAGGTCCGTGACGCGCGGGTCGTTGGCCGTGCGGTTGTTCACCTCGCCGGAGAACACGACCGCCGCCGCCGGGGCGCCGCCCAGCACCGAAGCGAACGAGCCCTCCAGGGCCAGCACCGTCATGTTCGGGTTGAGGGCCTTGGAGAACACCACGAACGCGCCGCCGTGGTAGCGCGAAATCACGCAGAACACGATCGGGCCTTCGAAGTTGACGATCGCCCGGCCGATTTCGGCGCCGTACTCCAGCTGCAGCTTCCGCAGCGACTCCGGCGAGCCGTCGAAGCCGGACAGGTTCGCCAGCACCACCAGCGGCCGGTTGCCCGACGCCGCGTTGATCGCCCGCGCCGTCTTCTTCGACGACCGCGGGAACAGCGTGCCCGCGGTGTAGGTGTCCGGGCCGTCGGTGGGCGGGAAGCCGCGGCGGGGCACCGAACGCGACTCGATGCCGACCAGGCAGACCGGGCGGCCGCCGATGTGCACGTCCTGCACCGCCGCGGTGTCCGCGTCGGCCATCCCCGCCCAGCGCTCGAGCACCGGGTGGTCCTGGTCGGACAGTGCGCGCATCACCGTGCGGATGTCGAAGGGCTTCTTGCGGTCCGGGTTGTGCTCGGCCGAGAAGATTTCGCCGACGGTCGTGAAGTCGCTGCCGACGACCGCGTGCGGGTACGGCGAGACGTCGCGGCCGACCGGGTCGGTCGTGCCCACCTTCCGCGGCCCGGCCTCGCCCGGCACGACGTAGGTGTGGTCGTAGTACGACATCAGCACCGCGCGCGCGGCGGTCAGATTCGGTGCCCAGTACTGCGCCTGGCCGTTCGGGCCCATGACGCGGTCGTAGCCGCCGATGCCGTAGTTGTCCTCGGCCGACACGCCACCCGAGAAGTCGAGCGCCTGCTTGCCGGTCAGCACCATCGCCGAGTCCGGCGTCATCACCAGGATGCCCTTGGTGTGCATGAGCATCGTGGCTTCGGCGTTCCAGTACGGCTGGGCGCCGACGTTGATCCCGTTGACCACGATGTTGATCTCGCCGCCGTCCTGGGTGAACGTGACGATCCGCTTGAGCGCCGCGGCCACCCAGTCCATGTTCTCGGTGCCCGAGGACATCGAGATCCGCGCACCCGACGAGAGGGCGAACCACTCGAGCGGGACCTGCATCCGCTCGGCGAGGTCGAGCGCCGAGATGACCCGCGAGCACTCCGGCTCCGACAGCGCACCCAGCGACTTCGTCGGGTCGCCGAGCAGGACGACCCGGGTGACTCCTTCGGGGTGCCGCTCGGTCGGGGTCGTGACGACGCCGGCGACGATCGCGGCGCTGTTCTTGCCCTTCGGCCGGTCCACCGGGACCAGCACACCGGACGAGTCCAGGTCGTGTTCGGCGAAGGTGCCGTCGGGCCCGGCGAGCAGGTCGGTCAGCTCGTACGGGTAGACGTTGCCGCGGCGCGCCGCGCGCTGCACCTTCAGGCGGTAGTCGTCGAGGGGCTTCACCGGCTCGGTCGACGGCGGCTCGACGTGCAGCCGGGCGCCGTGCCCGGGGTCGAGGGCGATCCGGACGGCGAGCTCGGTGAGCTTGCCCGCGTCCGTGCGCCGCCGCGCGAGGAATTGGACCTCCTCCAGCCCGGCGCCCACCGACGTCGGCAGGATGCGCTGGACGAGCTGGTTCAGCTCCTCGGTGGTCAGGTCGGTCGGCGGCCAGACGTACATCATGATCCGGTTCGTGTCGAACCGCTTGTTCGGCGGCCGCTGCGCCTGGATGTTGCGGATCGCGTCGAGACAGGCGGTGACCGCGTCCTCGAGCGCCGGCAGCGCGACCAGCCGTCCGTCGGCTTCGCGCAACGGCGTCAGGTCGCGGACCTGGCCCATCGCGATCAGCCGCTCGTCGGCCGGGTTGGTCTTCGCCGCGGCCTTGAACAGGTAGATCTCTTCGTCGGCCGACGGCAGCCGGGTGAGGTCGAACTCGCGCAGCCGCTGCAGCTGCAGGCGCTGGGCGATCTGCGGGTGCAGGCCGCGGATCAGCCTGTCCTCCGTGAAGCCGTTGCCTTCGCGCTCGAAGGTGAAGTGGTGGTGCATCACCGCGCCGCCGGTGCCGGCCACGGTGACCACGACCCGGCGGACGCCCGCGGGCAGCGGGTTCCCGGCCAGCAGCGTGCCGAGCTGCGCCGCGGTCGCGTCGACGTCCGGCTGGTCCTCCCAGCGCAGGTACAGGTCGGCGACCACGCCTTCGGTGGCCACCTCGCCGAGCGCGCGCAGGGCGTCGGGGAGCTCGGCGATGTCGGCGGCCGTGGTGACCAGCGGCAGCACGCTTTCGGGGGCGTTGAGCTCGGCGGTCAGCCAGCGGTGCCCGCCCGCTTCGCGCACGGCGACCCCGGACAGGCGGCGGTTGCCGTAGTAGCGGCGGGTCAGCACTTCCAGCAGCGGCGCGTGGTCGCGGCCCGGCCGCCCGATCCGCTGCCCGATCAGCCGGACCAGTGGCTGCGAGCCGGTGATCATGGCCTGGATCCGTTCGGCGCGGTCCGGCGCGTCCGGGTGCTGGTCGAGGTACCTCAGCTCGGTGCGGACGGCGGCGTAGACGCGGGCGCGGTTGCGGCGCAGCAACGGCTGGGCGAACCAGCGGAAGACCACCCCACGGGCCAGGTCGGACACCGCGGGGAAGCGCACCTGCGTGGCCTCGACCAGGTGTTCCAGGGCGAGCCCGGCGGGGTCGTTCAGCGACTCGGCCGGGGTGGCCCCGGCCAGCCACTGCCGCAGCAGCTCCGAGACGACCGCGACGTCGGCCGGCATCCGCTGCTGGGCCAGGAAGACCCGGAAGACCGCGGCTTCCAGCTCCGGCGTGCGCTCCAGGTCGGCGACGCCGTAGTGCGCCAGGACCCGCTTGAGCTTCGCCTGGAAGCCTTCGGTGACGCCGGCGCGTTCGACGTCGAGGCTCTGCAGGTAGCTGTGGAAGTACTCGCGCGGGCTGTGCACCGGGCTGCCCGGTTCGCTGTCGAGCTCGCCGCCCGGGGTGTTGCGGCTCAGCTCGGACAGGTCGGCGAAGACGGTGAGCAGTTCCAGCTCGCCTTCGATCGGCCGGTTGCCCAGCTCGGCGCGGGCCTCCAGGTAGGTCGCGAGGAGCCGCTTGCGCTCCGCCGGCTCGACGTCGAAGCCCAGCAGCAGGCTCCGCAGGTCCTGCAGGCCGCGTTCGACGCGCTCGGCCGCGGACACGCCGTCCGGCACCGACGGCAGTTCGATCTCGACGGTCTCGGTCTCGTCGGCCGCTTCGTCCTCGGCGCCGTCGGCCAGTGGCTCCAGGCGCATCAGCGGCGCGCCGGTCTCGACCTGGCTGCCGACGGACACCGGGCATTCGCGGACGCGGGCGCGGAACGGCGCGCGCAGCACCGTCTCCATCTTCATGCTCTCCAGCACGAGGATCGGCGCGTTCGCCTCGACCTCGTCGCCGACGGACAGCGGGGTCGCGACGACCAGCGCGGGCGCGGGGGAGCGGACGACACCGCCTTCGTCGCGGCTGATGCGGTGGGTGACGCCGTCGACCTCGACGAGGTGGATCGGGCCGTGCGTGGCCGAAACGAGCCGGAAGCTCCGGCCGTTGACCAGGATCCGGCCGCTGTGGGCGTCGAACCGGTCGATCTCGATGTCGGCGTGGTGCACGTCGGACGCGCCGGCCGAGATGCCGACGCGGAAGCGGCTGCGCCCGGCCCGTGCGACGGACACGCGGTAGCCGACGCCGCGCAGCTTGAGGTCGAGCGGGCGGCCGCTCTCGTGCTGGACCTGCGGGCGCCCGCCGTGCGCGGTGGACAGCAGCCGCTGGACGGAGACCTCTTCTTCGTCCTGGTAGGCCTCGATGGC
>Ga0070663_100000327_pt1 | contig 24677 bp, 16 predicted proteins | sample KBSC63metaG_FD_65646 | JGI IMG/M metagenome (GOLD analysis project Ga0070663, IMG submission 65646) | Corn rhizosphere microbial communities from Kellogg Biological Station, Michigan, USA - KBS C6-3 metaG | ecosystem: Host-associated > Plants > Roots > Rhizosphere > Soil ...
CGAGGCGGTCAGCGGCGCGCGCATGCACGCGACCTACTATCGCCCGGGCGGCGTCTACCGCGACCTGCCCGAGCAGATGTCGAAGTACAACGAATCGCAGTGGCACAAGGGCAAGGATCTGGAGCGCCTCAACAGCTGGCGCGAAGGTTCGATGCTCGATTTCCTCGATGCGTTCACGGCGGATTTCCCGCGCCGCGTCGACGAATACGAAGAACTCCTGACCGGCAACCGCATCTGGAAGCAGCGCACCGTCGACATCGGCATCATTCCGCCCGAGCAGGCGCTCGCGTGGGGCATGTCCGGGCCGATGCTGCGCGGTTCCGGCATCGAGTGGGACCTGCGCAAGAAGCAGCCTTATGCAAAATATGCCGAAGTGGATTTCGATATCCCGGTCGGCGTGAAGGGCGACTGCTACGACCGCTACCTGGTGCGCGTCGAGGAGATGCGCCAGTCCAACCGCATCATCAAGCAGTGCGTCGACTGGCTGCGCGCCAATCCCGGCCCGGTGATGGTCAAGAACTTCAAGGTGGCGCCGCCGTCCCGTGTCGAGATGAAGGACGACATGGAAGCCCTGATCCATCACTTCAAACTGTTCACCGAAGGCTATTCGGTGCCGGCCGGCGAGACCTACGCGGCGGTCGAGGCACCGAAGGGCGAATTCGGCATCTATCTCGTTTCCGACGGCGCGAACAAGCCGTTCCGCCTGCATTGCCGCGCGCCGAGCTTCGTGCATCTGTCATCGATGGACGCGATCGTCCGCGGCCACATGCTGCCCGACGTCGTCGCGATGATCGGTACGTACGACGTGGTGTTTGGAGAGGTGGATCGGTGATGCGGGGATTCGGGATTCGGGATTCGGGATTCGTGGACAGCCGGCCGCCAAGGCGTGCGGGCGGGTCAGCGATTCCTCTTTGCCATTCCGCATCGTCGACGTCGTTTCTTTACCGAATCCCGAATCCCGAATCCCAAATCCCGGCCCAGAACCCATGAAATCAACAGGCACCTACGAAGCCGTCCGCGACGTGGATCCCCAGGTGGTCCTCGCCGAGGAAACGCGCCACCACATCGATCATTGGGTCGGGAAGTTTCCGCCCGATCGCAAGCGCTCGGCGCTGATCCAGGGCTTGATGGCGGCGCAGGAACAGAACGGCGGTCACCTGACCGACGAGCTGATCACGGCGGTCGCGAAGTATCTCGGCCTGCCGCAGGTGTGGGCGTACGAGGTCGCGACGTTCTATTCGATGTTCGAGACCAAGCCGGTCGGTCGTCACAACGTGGCGATCTGCACCAACATCTCGTGCTGGTTGAACGGCGCCGAAGACCTCGTGCGCCACTGCGAGAAGAAGTACGGCATCAAGCTGGGCGAGAGCAGCGCCGACGGCCGCATCTACCTCAAGAAGGAAGAGGAATGCCTGGCCGCGTGCTGTGGCGCGCCGATGATGGTCGTCGACGGTCATTACCACGAGAACCTCAGCATCGAGAAGGTCGACAAGATTCTCGACGAGTTGAAGTAGCGTCCATCGAAATAGGAAAAAAGAGCGCCGTCGTTCCCGCGCAAGCGGGAATCCAAATGGGTTCTCCAGGCGCCGAGAGAATGGGCGCCGCAAGAAGATGGATTCCCGCTTGCGCGGGAATGACGGCAGATTGAAGTTCGCAACAGTTTGACTATCGGATTCGCCATGGCAGTTGGTCCCGCACCGCAGGAACATCAGGTCGTCTACACGACGCTGCATTTCGAGCAGCCGTGGACGCTGGAGAACTACCTCAAGGTAGACGGCTGGAAGGCGTGGAAGAAGATCCTCGCCGAGAAGCCCGATCCGGCCACGATCATCGACGAGCTGAAGAAGAGCTCGCTGCGCGGCCGCGGCGGCGCCGGCTTTCCGACCGGCCTCAAGTGGTCGTTCATGCCGCGCACCGCGCCGGGGCAGAAGTACATTTTGTGCAATTCGGACGAGTCCGAGCCCGGCACGTGCAAGGACCGCGACATCCTGCGCTTCAATCCGCACTCGGTGCTCGAAGGCCTCGCGATCGCCTGCTATTCGACCGGCTCGACCGTCGCCTACAACTACCTGCGCGGCGAATTCCATCATGAGCCGTTCGAGCACATCGAGCTGGCGCTGAAGGAAGCGTACGAAGCCGGGCTGCTGGGCAAGAACATCCAGGGCAGCGGCATCGACGTCGACATCTACAATGCGCTCGGCGCCGGCGCCTACATCTGCGGCGAAGAAACCGCGCTGATGGAATCGCTCGAAGGCAAGAAAGGCCAGCCGCGCTTCAAGCCGCCGTTCCCGGCCGGCTTCGGCCTGTACGGACGGCCGACGACGATCAACAACACCGAAACCTATGCTTCGGTGCCGGCGATCCTCAACAAGGGCGCCGACTGGTTCCTCAATCTCGGCAAGCCGAACAACGGCGGCCCGAAGATCTTCTCGGTCTCCGGCCACGTGGCCAAGCCGGGCAACTACGAAATTCGTCTCGGCACGCCGTTCAAGGACCTGCTCGAGATGGCCGGCGGCATGCGCAACGGCGCCAAGATGAAGGCGGTCATCCCCGGCGGCTCGTCGATGCCGGTGCTGCCGGCCGAGACGATGATGGCGATCACGATGGACTACGACGCGATCCAGAAGGCCGGTTCCGGCCTCGGTTCCGGCGCCGTCATCGTGATGGACGAGAGCACCTGCATGGTGCGCGCCTGCCAGCGCATCTCGCGCTTCTACTACGCCGAATCCTGCGGCCAGTGCACGCCGTGCCGCGAAGGCACCGGCTGGATGTACCGCATGCTGACGCGCATCGTCGAAGGCAAGGCCGAACTCGGCGACCTCGACATCCTGAAGCAGGCGGCCGGACAGATAGAAGGCCATACGATCTGCGCGTTCGGCGAAGCCGCGGCATGGCCGGTACAGGGCATGCTGCGCCACTACTGGCACGAATTCGAATATTTCATCAGGAACGGTCGCTCGATGGTGGATTCGCGACTGGAGGCTGCGGCATGAGCACGCGTTTTGTGGTCGCAATTCGGGAATCGGGAATCGGGAATAGGGAATGGGTAAGGCAGGAGCGTTCGCTTCGCCCATTCCCCATTCCCCATTCCCCAATCCCGGCTCCGACAGGAGCCCAAGCATGAGCGCCCAACCCGCAACCCCCGCCGTCCCGCCCGACCACGTCTCGATCGAGATCGACGGTCGTTCGATGGCCGTGCCGAAGGGCTCGATGATCATCGCTGCCGCCGACAAGGCCGGCATCGCGATCCCGCGCTTCTGCTACCACGACAAGCTGCCGATCGCCGCGAACTGCCGCATGTGCATGGTCGAGGTCGAGATGGGCGGCAAGCCGATGCCCAAGCCGCAGCCGGCCTGCGCCACGCCGGTCGCAGACGGCATGAAGATCATGACGCAGTCGGCGAAGGCGCTCTCCGCGCAGCGCAACGTGATGGAATTCCTGCTGATCAACCATCCGCTCGATTGCCCGATCTGCGACCAGGGCGGCGAATGCGAGCTGCAGGACATGTCGGTCGGCTACGGCCGCTCGGTGTCGCGCTTCGTCGAACGCAAGCGCACGATCCCCGACGAAGACCTGGGTTCGCTGGTCGAGACCGAGATGACGCGCTGCATCCAGTGCACGCGCTGCGTGCGCTTCATGGCCGAAGTCGCCGGCACCTACGAGCTCGGCGGCATGGAGCGCGGCGAGCGCCTGCAGATCGGTACCTACGTCGGCAAGCCGCTGATGAGCGAGCTGTCCGGCAACGTCATCGACGTCTGCCCGGTCGGCGCGCTGACGAACAAGCCGTTCCGTTTCCGCGCTCGTGCGTGGGAGCTGATCGCGCGCGAGTCGGTCGGCTACCACGACGCGCTCGGTTCGAACCTGTGGTTGCACACGCGCCGCGGCGAAGCGCTGCGCGCGGTGCCGCGCGACAACGAAGCGATCAACGAATGCTGGCTGTCCGATCGCGACCGCTACAGCTGCGACGCGCTGCATGCCGCAGACCGTGCGACCAAGCCGCAGGTCAAGCGCAACGGCGCCTGGGTCGACATCGACTGGAACGAAGCGATCCGCGTCGCCAGCGAAGCGCTGCGCGCCGCGCCGCGTGGCGAGATCGGCGCGCTGCTGTCGCCGGCCACGTCGAACGAGGAGGGCCATCTGGTGGCCAAGCTCGTGCGCGCGCTCGGCAGCGAACATATCGATCACCGTCTGCGCCAGCTCGATTTCGCCGACGGCGCCAACGTGCTGTCGTGGCAGATGCCGGTCGCCGACATCGAGAAGGCCGGCACGATCGTGCTGGTCGGCTGCAATCCGCGGCACGAAATGCCGCTGCTCGGCGCGCGCATCCGCAAGGCGGCCAAGCGCGGCGCGAAGATCTTCGCGATCAATCCGGTGGACTTCGATTTCGATTTCGAGTTCGCGCTGGCCGGCAAGCGCATCGTTGCGCCGGACCAGTTCGTCGATGTGCTGATCGGCGCTGCGCGCGCGGCCAACACGGTCGACGGCGCGACGGCCTCGGACGCGTTCGCGCGCGATCTGGCCAAGGCGCTGACCGACGCGAGCGCGGCGGTCGTCATCGTCGGCGAATCCGCGCAGATGCATCCGCAGTCCTCGCAGCTGCGCAAGGCGGCGCATTACCTCGCGCGCGCCACGCAGAGTTCGTGCAATGAAATTCCGCTCGGCGCGAATGCGCTCGGGCTCGCCCGCGTCGGTGCGGTGCCGGCCGGCGCCGCACTCGATGCGCGCGCGATGCTGGCCAAGCCGCGCAAGGCCTACGTGCTGTATGGCTGCGAGCCGCCGGCCGATTTCGCCGACGGCGCCGCGGCGCTGACGGCGCTCGGCCAGGCCGGACACGTCGTCGCGTTCACCGCGTTCGCCAGCGAGGCGTTGAAGCGCGTCGCCACGGTGATCCTGCCGATCGGCCTCCTGCCGGAAATCGATGCGACCCTGGTCAACGTCGACGGCGTCGCGCAGACCGTCACGGCGGCCGCGAAGCCGCCGGGCGACGCGCGTCCGGGCTGGAAAGTGCTGCGCGCGATCGGTTCGGCGCTGTCGATCGACGGTTTCGGTTTCACCGAGATCGCCGAAGTGCGTGCGCAGATCGGCTCCGTACGCTTCGAAGCGGATTCGAGCATCAGTCCGATTCTGCCGGAGCTGACCGGGCAGGGCGCTCCTGCGCAACAGGCAGCGCGTCTGACTCGCATTGCGACGACGGCGATCTACGGCGGCGATGCCGTGCTGCGACGCTCGCCGGCGCTGCAGGCGCATCCGCTCTCGCGTCACGCCGGCGTCGCGCTGCATCCGGAAGATGCGCTCGCGCTCGGTCTCGGACAGGGCGCTTCGGCGCGCGTGTCCGGCGTCGTGCTGCCGGTCGAGCTTTCGACGCGCGTGCCGCGCGGCGGTGCCTGGATCGAAAGCGGCCACGCCGCAACGGCCTCCTTGCCGCCGTACGGCGCCACTCTGGACATCGCAAAGGCGTAACGACGACATGACTGCGATCATCGACGCCTTCCACTGGTTCATCACGACGTTCCCGACGTTGTCGATGGGCATCGGCCTGTTCCTGTTCCCGCTGCTGCCGCTGATCCTGTGCGTGGCGATGTACGTGTACTGGGAGCGCAAGGTCATCGGCTGGATGCACGTGCGCATGGGACCGAACAAGGTCGGTCCGCTCGGCCTGTTCCAGACTTTCGCCGACGTCTTCAAGCTGCTCTTGAAGGAAGTCATCTACCCGACCAACTCGAACAAGAAACTGTTCCTGCTGGCGCCTCTGTGGGCACTGATCCCGTCGTTCGCGGCGTGGGCCGTGGTGCCGTTCGGCGATCACAAGGCGTGGTCGGATGCGAACGCGGGTCTGCTGTTCCTGCTCGCGATGACCTCGATGGGCGTATACGGCATCATCCTCGCCGGCTGGGCGTCGAATTCGCGCTACGCGATGCTCGGCGCGATGCGCTCGGCGGCGCAGGTGGTCTCCTATGAAATCGCGATGGGCTTTTCGCTGGTCAGCGTGCTGATCCTTGCCGGCAGCCTCAATCTTTCCGACATCGTCAACGCGCAGGGTGGCCGCTTCGGCATCGGCAACTGGTTCATGTGGCCGCTGCTGCCGATGTTCGTCATCTACTTCGTCTCCGGCGTAGCGGAAACCAACCGCGCACCGTTCGACGTCGCCGAGGGCGAATCGGAAATCGTCGCGGGCTTCCACGTCGAGTATTCGGGCGCGCCGTTCGCGGTGTTCTTCCTGACCGAATACGCGAACATGATCCTGGTGTCGTTCCTCGCGCCGATCCTGTTCCTCGGCGGCTGGCTGTCGCCGTTCCCGTCGAGCTGGGGTTTCCTCGGCGAGCCGGGCTGGTGGTGGCTGGTCGGCAAGGCATTCATCTTCGCGACGGCCTACGTATGGTTCCGCGCGAGCTTCCCGCGCTACCGCTACGACCAGATCATGCGGCTCGGCTGGAAGGTGTTCATCCCGATCACGATCGTATGGGTGTTCGTGGCGGGCTGCTTGAAGTACCTCGGCTGGGCCGGGGCGGGTGCCTGAGGCCTTTCGCATGAATCGAGCTACGAGCTATCTCAAGAGTCTGCTGCTGCTGGAGCTGCTGTCCGGCCTCAAGCTGACGTTCAAGTATCTGTGGAAGCCGAAGTACACCGTGCGCTATCCGATGGAGCACATTCCGAAGTCGAACCGGTTCCGCGGGCTGCACGCGCTGCGCCGCTATCCGAACGGCGAGGAGCGCTGCATCGCGTGCAAGCTGTGCGAGGCGGTCTGTCCGGCGCTGGCGATCACGATCGACTCGGCGCCGCGCGAAGACGGCACGCGCCGCACGACGCGCTACGACATCGACCTGTTCAAGTGCATCTACTGCGGCTTCTGCGAAGAGAGCTGCCCGGTCGATTCGATCGTCGAGACGTCGATCCACGAGTACCACTTCGAAAAGCGCGGCGAGAACATCGTGACCAAGCCGCAGCTGCTCGCGATTGGCGACCGTTTCGAGAAGGACATCGCCGCGGCGCGCGCGCAGGATGCGGCCTACCGATGAGCAAGGGCATTTTCCAATCGAGGCCGTCGCTCCTGCGCACACAGGTGCGCACGGGCGTATTCGGAACGGCATCTTCAATGGATGACCGGCATTCGCCGTTGAAGAACACCTCCCGCATGCGCGGGAATGACGTCGGCGCAAGGCATGGCACCGGCACCCAACGTCCGGCGGTGAGCGAATGAGCTTCCAACTGATCTGCTTCTACGCATTCGCCGCGATCACGACGGCTGCCGCGCTCGCGGTCATTTCGGTGCGCAGCCCGGTGCATGCGGCGCTGTGCCTGGTGCTGACCTTCTTCTCGACCGCGTGCCTCTGGCTGCTCGCCGATGCCGAGTTCCTCGCGATCGCGCTGGTGCTGGTCTACGTCGGCGCCGTGATGGTGCTGTTCCTGTTCGTCGTCATGATGCTCGATCTGGATCTCGATCCGTTGCGCGAAGGCTTCGTGCGCGCGTTGCCGATCGGCCTCATCGTCGCGGTCGTGATGCTGGTGGAAATGCTCGCGCTGATCGGCGTGCGCTCGATGCAGATCACGGCTCCCGCGGACCCTGCCGCCGCGGCGGGCATGTCCAATACCGTGTGGCTGGCGAGCGCGCTGTTCAGCCGCTTCCTGCTGCCGTTCGAGGTCGCCGCGCTGATCCTGACGGTCGCGATCGTCGCCGCGATCCCGCTGACGCTGCGCCATCGCGTCGGCGTGAAGACGCAGGACGCCGGCCGCCAGGTGCGCGTGAATCCGCGCGATCGCGTGCGCATCGTCAAGATGGATGCCGTCAAGCCCGCCGCCGAGACCAAGGAGTCACCCGCGCCATGATCCCCTTGTCGCACTACCTGACGCTCGGCGCGATCCTGTTCTGCATCGCGGTCGCCGGCATCTTCATCAACCGCAAGAACGTCATCACCCTGCTGATGGCGATCGAGTTGATGCTGCTCGCGGTCAATACCAATTTCGTCGCGTTCTCGCGCTATCTCGGCGATCCGTCGGGACAGGTGTTCGTGTTCTTCATCCTCACCGTCGCGGCGGCCGAGTCGGCGATCGGCCTGGCGATCCTGGTCGTGCTTTTCCGCAACCGCGCGACGATCAACGTGACTGAAATCGACAGCCTGAAAGGGTGAGCCGGGCTTTCGAGCGATGCCTTCGGGCATCGCGAGCCGGCGAACGGCTCGACATGGATGTCGAGACCGGAACTACGCACCAGGGATGGTTGCTCGAATAAAGGGTGGTTTGTGATCGACAAAAACATACTACTGACGATCGTCCTCGCGCCTTTGTTCGGCGCGCTCGTCGCAGGCTTGTTCCGCCGCCAGGTCGGTCGCGTCGGTGCTGCCGGCGTCACGATCGCCGGCGTCGCGCTGGCCTGCGCGCTGTCGTTCTACGTGCTCTACCAGCTCGCCTGGGGCGGCGCACCGGTGTTCAACCAGAACCTCTACACCTGGTTCGAAATCGGCCGCTTCGGCGCGCACGTCGGCTTCATGATCGATCGCCTGACCGCGATGATGATGGTCGTCGTCACCTTCGTCTCGCTGATGGTGCACATCTACACGATCGGCTACATGGCCGAGGACGACGGCTTCCAGCGCTTCTTCAGCTACATCGCGCTGTTCACGTTCTCGATGCTGATGCTGGTGATGAGCAACAACTTCCTGCAGCTGTTCTTCGGCTGGGAAGCGGTCGGTCTCGTCTCGTATCTGCTGATCGGCTTCTGGTTCAAGCGGCCGAGCGCGATCTTCGCGAACCTGAAGGCGTTCCTGGTCAATCGCGTCGGCGACTTCGGCTTCCTGCTCGGCATCGCCGGCGTGCTGTTCTGGTTCGGCTCGCTCGACTACGCGCAGGTGTTCCAGGCGGCCGCACCGGCGATGGGCCTGGGTGAGAAGACCGTCGAGCTGATCGCCGGCCATCCGTGGCACGTCGCGACGATCGTCTGCATCTGCCTGTTCGTCGGCGCGATGGGCAAGTCCGCGCAGGTTCCGCTGCACGTGTGGCTGCCCGACTCGATGGAAGGCCCGACGCCGATCTCGGCGCTGATCCACGCCGCGACGATGGTGACCGCAGGCATCTTCATGGTCGCGCGCATGTCGCCGCTGTTCGAACTGTCGGACACGGCGCTCTCGTTCGTGCTGATCATCGGCGCGACCACGGCGCTGTTCACCGGCCTGATCGGTATCGTGCAGAACGACATCAAGCGCGTCGTCGCCTATTCGACGCTGTCGCAGCTCGGCTACATGACCGTCGCGCTCGGCGTGTCGGCCTACGCCGGTGGCGTCTACCACCTGATGACGCACGCGTTCTTCAAGGCGCTGCTGTTCCTCGGTGCCGGCTCGGTCATCGTCGCGATGCACCACGAGCAGGACATGCGCTACATGGGCGGCCTGAAGAAATACATGCCGATCACCTGGATCACGATGTGGATCGGCTCGCTCGCGCTGGCCGGCACGCCCGGTTTCGCCGGCTTCTTCTCGAAGGACGCGATCATCGAGGCGGTCGGCGCGTCGCACCGCTTCGGCTCGGGCTATGCGTACTTCTGCGTGCTCGCCGGCGTGTTCGTGACATCGCTGTACAGCTTCCGCCTGCTCTACATGACGTTCCACGGCAAGGAACGCTTCGTCGTCGACGATCACCATGGCCACGGCCATCACGATCACGACGACCATCACCACCACGAGCCAGGCCATCTCGCGCACGCGCCGCACGAGTCGCCGTGGGTCATCACGCTGCCGCTGGTGCTGCTCGCGATTCCTTCCGTGCTGGTCGGCTGGTTCACGATCGGCCCGATGCTGTACGAAGGCTGGTTCCAGGCGGGCGTCCGCGTGGCCAAGTCGAACGACGTGCTGCACGAGCTGGCCGAGGAGTTCCACGGACCGATGGCGATGGTGCTGCACGGTTTCCTGCAATGGCCGTTCTGGATCGCCTTTGCCGGCTTCGCGGTCGCGACGTATATCTGGCTGCTCAACCCCGGCGTCGCCGACAAGGCGAAGAACGCATTGCGCCCGATCTACAACGTGCTCGCGAACAAGTACTGGATCGACGAGCTGTACCAGGCCGTGTTCGCGCGCGGCGGTCTCGCGCTCGGCCGCGCACTGTGGAAGGGCGGCGACGTCGGCGTCATCGATGGCCTCGTCGTCAACGGTTCGGCGGCGGTGGTCCAACGCGTCTCGGCGACGGTGCGCCTGCTGCAGTCCGGCTACCTGTATCACTATGCGTTCGCCATGATCCTCGGCTTGATCGCGCTGCTCGGCGGCGTGTGGTGGGCGGTGTCGCATGGCCTCGGTTGATCGCGCTGCCGTGCGCACGTCGTTCCGACGAACGCGCAGGACCCATGACTCGTCATCCCGGCGAACGCCGGGACCCAGCGTCTTCGCTTCGCAACGAGAAAACGCAATCGCGGTTCTCGCCATGACGACGACATCGAATGCCGCTGCGACGGCCACGCCTTACACGAACGAATCAGGGACATAGACAACCCATGCCCCCGTCACACCTGCTCAGTCTCCTGATCTGGCTGCCGATCCTCGGCGCGGTCGCCGTGCTCGCGCTCGGCCGCCAGCCGAACGTTGCGCGCTGGCTGTCCGTCGTGGTCGCGCTGCTCACCTTCGCCATCTCGATCCCGCTGTGGACGGGCTACCAGCCGGCCGTGCCCGGCATGCAGTTCGTCGAGCATCTCGCCTGGATCCCGGCGCTGAATTCGAACTACGCGCTCGGCGTCGACGGCATCTCGATCGCGCTGATCGTGCTGACGGCGTTCACCAGCGTGCTCGTGATCATCGGGTCGTGGGGTCCGATCGAGAAGCGCGTGTCGCAGTACATGGCGGCGATGCTCGCGCTCGAAGGCCTTCTGATCGGCGTGTTCGCGGCGACCGACGCGCTGCTGTTCTACGTGTTCTTCGAAGGCATGCTGATTCCGATGTTCATCATCATCGGCATCTGGGGCGGCCCGCGGCGCGTGTACGCGACGCTGAAGTTCTTCATCTACACGTTCCTCGGCTCGATCTTCATGCTGGTCGGCCTGATCTACCTGCACATGAAGACCGGCGCGTTCTCGCTCGAGGCGTTCGCGCAGGCGGGCCTGACGACGAAGGAACAAGCCTGGCTCTTCTTCGCGTTCCTGATCGCGTTCGCGATCAAGGTGCCGATGTGGCCGGTACACACCTGGCTTCCGGACGCGCACGTCGAGGCGCCGACCGGCGGCTCGGTGATCCTGGCCGCGATCATGCTGAAGGTCGGCGGCTACGGCTTCATCCGCTTCTCGCTGCCGATCACGCCCGACGCGTCGCAGGAATACGCCTGGGTCGTCATCGCGATGTCGCTGATCGCGATCCTCTACATCGGCTACGTGGCCCTGGTGCAGGAAGACATGAAGAAGCTGATCGCGTACTCGTCGATCGCGCACATGGGCTTCGTCACGCTCGGCATCTTCATCGCGCTCGCGCTGGTGCGCACGTACCACAACCCGCTCGGCGCGCGCCTGGCGATCCAGGGCTCGATGGTGCAGATGATCTCGCACGGCTTCGTCTCGGGCGCGATGTTCTCGTGCATCGGCGTCGTCTACGACCGCCTGCACACGCGCATGATCAAGGACTACGGCGGCGTCGCCAACGTGATGCCGTGGTTCGCCGCCTTCATGGTGCTGTTCGCGATGGCCAACTGCGGCCTGCCGGGCACCAGCGGCTTCGTCGGCGAGTTCATGGTCATCCTGGCTGCGTTCCAGGACAGCCCGTGGATCGCGCTGCTCGCCGCGTTCACGCTGATCATCGGCGCCGCCTACACGCTGTGGCTGGTCAAGCGCGTGGTGTTCGGCGAGGTCGGCAACGACAAGGTCGCGCAGATGAAGGACCTCGACGCGCGCGAGTGGATCGTGCTCGGCGCGTTCGCCGCCGGCGTGCTCGCACTCGGCATCTATCCGAAGCCGCTGACCGACCTGATGGAACCGGCTGTGCAGCACATCGTTCAGCAGCTCGGCACCGCGAAGCTCTGAATCCAGCCTGCCGGCCGGGCCTGCGCCCGGCCGTACGCGCTGCCGGGCCGTATCAGCCCTGGCCGGCGTTGCGCACCGTGATCGTATTGACCACGCTGGTGACCCCGGTCACCCGCCGCGCGGCCGATTCGGCTTCCTCGCGCTCCAGATTCGTGTCGACCAGCCCACGCAGGTAGACGACGCCTTCGATCGTCTGCACGCCGATGTCGCGCAGTTCCACGTGATCGGCCAATTCGCTCCTCACCGACGCGGTGATGCCGGCGTCCGCACTGCACGCGGCGCCCTTGCAGCTATCGAGGCTCGCGCAGCTGGACAGACTCAAACCGGCGAAGAGGGCGAGGGCGAGGGCGTACATCGGCTTGCGGGCGATCATGGCGAAGGGTCTCTGCGGATAAGTGGAATTTGTATCACGTGTGGTCTCGGAAGCAGGACAAAAGAGGCGCGTGTGCAAAGATGGAGCAAGTTCGCGACCGCATCGATTCGACGAGAATGCGATCTGACTTTCCGATGGTAGCGAACCCAGGCTGGTAGCCATCAGCGTTGCTGACCAATGCATGGATAGAAGCTTCAACGACGATCGGGATTGGCGCCACGACCGCTTACCAGGTTCGTTGTGCCGGGACGTTCGTTTCGACCTGGCGAGCTTACCGACAGGGGGATTGTGCGGCCACTGCGCATTACCCATCGTGTAGCAAGGCTTACATCTTGCGGCAAGACACTGGATACGTGAGCGCGTGCGAGCGAGATTGCACTCGGAGTACGGAAGCAAATCAAAGCATGTAACGTATCGTATCAAATTGAACTTGATATGAAACATATCTTCGTGAGACCCTTCCGCCACGGGCATCGTGGGCCTTTCGAATTCGTCGATCAGCGTATTGATACGAACGCCGTGTGCTTTTGCGGGGCGCAACATGGCGTACAGCGTCCTCAAGCAAATCTATTTTGGCTGGCGGAAGCGCGAAATAGGGGGCGATCCTTCCTGCCGATGACCTAACGCGTCAAGTTGGTTGCCGGTCTCGCCGTCAGCTACAAAATTGATACATGCTGCGAATGGATTTTTGGAATAGGTCCAGCACGCACAACTGTGCACGATACCGCTGGGTTTTTGGAATGAATAGCTCAAGGAGTCGACATGAGGCGGATGGCGGACATTGCCTGCGCTGTGCTGGTGGCACTGCTTGCGTTGGTGGCGACCTTGCGAACGGCGAAAGCCTGCGATGAAGACATTGTTTGCTCTATCTGCCCTCACTTTCTCATCGTCAATGGCGTATGTCCCGATTCCCAGTCGGCCGAGACCGCCTGCATAGAATTTGTCGAATCATATAATTCTACTGCTTCGTGCCATCTTACAAATCAATACCCACCTGCCTGGGTTGCTGGGGAGGTATACGACGGCAGTTATTATGGGTACCTCATTAATTATTTCTTCGACCCTATCGTAAAACCTGAAAAGAACACCGGGCCGATTTGCCCCATCTGCTTCGGCGATCCGGTCAATGGTGGAACCGGGAACAAGGTGGAGAGTCGCGACGAATTCGTCGGTGGTGGCGTGTTTCCGCTGAGGTTCTCGTGGACCTACAACAGTTTCGACGTGATCAAGAATTTTCCGTCGAACTTGCCGACCCTGGGGCGGCATCGAACGCATTCCTACTCGTGGCAGCTGTCCTACTTCGATCAGCGGCCGACAAAGCTCGCCTACGTGATGAGGCCGGATGGCCGCATCGTGCGCTTCTCCTCGAATGGAACCAGCTGGGTTGTCGATGATGATCAGGCTGGAGCCTTGATTGCCTCCCCTGCGGGTGGTGCGAGTTGGGAGTTCGACGACGAGTCGGGCGGGAAAGAGTGGTTTGACGCGAATGGCCGCTTGATTGCGCTGTTCGATTCGGCCGGGAACAAGCAGACAATCAGCTATGACACGACTGGCCGGCTGCTGTCGGTCATGGACCCCAACGGTCGGAGTCTCTCTTTCGACTACAACGCGAACAACCTGCCTTCGTTTCTGCATTTGCCCGATGGCGGGCAGCTGAGTTTCGTGTATTCGACCCCTGGAGATCTGACGGGCGTCGGATATCCAGGGGGTGGGAACGTTCAGTACAACTACGACGAAACCGCGTTCAGCACCGCCGCTGCCATGGGGCTGCTGACCAGCGTCATCGATGAGCGGGCTGCCAGCTATTCAGTCACCAAGTATCGCGCCGACGGGTATGCGATAGACACGGTGCTCGCCGGCAACGTTGACCATCACGCAGCCGTCTATGCCACGCCGGCGAACAGCGCCGACTATGCACAATCGACCGTTTCTCTGCCGCTGGGCGCCAGCCGCAACACCGAATACACGCTGATCGCGGGTACGGTGCATCCGCTGACCGTCGTGACCTCGTGCACGAATTGCCAGAGCACCACGACAAGCTATTCGTACGATGCGAATGGCCGCGTTCTGTCGAAGACGGAAGGCACACAGCTCACTCAATACGGCTACGAGAGCCGTGGGCTGCAAACGAGTCGCGTGGAGGCCACCAACGACGCGAGCGCCAAGCGCACGATCGCCACCCAATGGCACCCGACCTTCCGCGTACCGACGCTGCGCACGATAGCGAACGCGAGCGGCACGATCGAGGCGCAGACGAGCTGGGCCTACAACACCCGCGGCCAAGCTACGGCCCGCTGCGAAGCCGATCCCTCGGTCTCCAGTGCCACGACCTACGCCTGCGGCTCGCTGGCAACCGCCCCGGCCGGCGTTCGCCAATGGCTCACGACCTACTGCGAACAAGCCGATGTCACCGCGGGCACCTGCCCGCTGATCGGCCTGACCAAGTCGACCAACGGCCCGCGCGCGACGACCGACGCCGGCATGGCGAGCCACGACGACACGACGACCTACACGTACTACCAGACCGACGATTCCACCTGCGCCAGTGGCGGCGCCTGCCCGCACCGCAAGGGCGACCTGTGGAAGGTCACCAATGCGCTGAGCCAAGTCATCACCTATGTCACCTACGACAAGAACGGCCGCGTCACGCGGATGCAGGACGCGAACGGCACCTACACCGACTTCGTCTACCACGCCCGCGGCTGGCTGACCGACCGCACCGTGCGCGCGAGCGCGACGGGCTCTGCCGGCGTCGGCGACGCGACCACGCACATCGACTACGACGCGGTCGGCAACGTGACGAAGGTGACGCAGCCGGACGGTCCCTATCTCGTCTACACCTACGACGACGCGCATCGGCTGATCAAGATTGCCGACAACACCGTCAACACGCTCGCGAACACGATCGACTATTGCCCCGGCGGTGTCGGCAGTGCGACCTGCCTCGATGCAGCCGGCAACCGCCAGGTCGAGCAGGTCAAAGATCCCTCCGGCGTCCTCAAGCGCAGCCTCAGCCGCACGTACAACACGCTCAGCCAGCTGACGCAGGTGCAGAACCATGCCGGTGTGCCGGTCGAACGCTCCGATACGCTGACGATCAGCGGCCAGCCGATCGCCGACGGCTACGACGGCAACGGCAACCGGGTGCTGGTGCAGGACGGGTTCGGTACCCAGACACGCCAGGCGTTCGATGGCCTCAATCGCTTGATCGATACGTACCAGGACGACCTCGGCGCGAGCACGGCGACCGTCGACACGCACACGCACTACGTCTACGACACGCGCGACAACCTGCGCCAGGTGACCGACCCGGACGGCCTCAATACGGTCTACACCTACGACGGCCTGAACAACCTGACCGGCCTCAGCAGCCCGGATACCGGCAGCACGGCCTACACCGTCGACAAGGCCGGCAACCGCCTCACGCAGACCGACAATCGCGGCATCACGAGCACGTACACCTACGATGCGCTCAATCGCCTGACCGCGATCGCCTATCCGACCACAACCCTCAACGTCACCTACGCCTACGACCAGGCCAACGCGACGACCGGCTGCACGACCTCGTATCCGCTCGGCCGCCTGACGGCGATGACCGACGGCTCGGGCAGCACGACGTACTGCTACGACCGCCGCGGCAATGTCACGCAGAAGAAGCAGGTGACGAGCGGGGTGACGCTGACGACGCAGTACGGCTACACGTTGGCGGATCGCTTGGCGAACATCACGTACCCGAGTGGAGCGATCGTCACCTACACGCGCGACACGGTCGGCCGCGTGAAGACGGTGACGTGGAAGGCCAACGCGACATCCAGCGCCACAACGCTGGTCAGCAACGCAACCTACTACCCGTTCGGCCCGCTCAACGTGCTGACATTCGGCAACGGACGGACGCTGACCAAGACCTACGACCCGGACTACGCGATCGACGGCATCGCGAGCTCCATCAGCACGGGCCTCCAGCTCGACTTCGGGGTCGACGTCATGGGCAACGTGCAGGCCGCGTCGGCCCCCACCAGCGGCGGCGGCTCCTCGTTGATCGTCCCGAGCGGCGGCACCGCGACCGTGCACCTGTACAGCTACGATCCGCTCTACCGCCTGACCCAGGCCTCGATCCAGCTGACGACTGGGTTCCAGGAGGCGTACACGTACAACAAGACCGGCGACCGACTTTCGTCCGCGCTCAACAACGCAACGCCGACGCCGTACACGTACACCGCGGGCACGCATCATCTCGCGAGCGTAGGCAGCACCGCGCGCACCTACGACGGCAACGGCAACACGAAGACCGGCGTCACGACGAACATGACGTTCGGCTACGACGACAAGAACCGCTTGGTGACAGCGACGAGCGGGTTCGTCACGGCCACCTATACGACCAATGGGCGCGGGGAGCGGGTGCGCAAGGTGGTGACCGGCGTGAATCCGGTCACGGCGGACTACAGCTATGACGAAGGTGGGCTGTTGCTTGGGGAGTACAGTGCGACCGGAGCCGCCCAAGCCGAATACATCTATCTGGATAGCACGCCCATCGCCGTCGTGAAGGGAACAAGTCTCGCCTACGTCGAGACGGATCAGCTTGGTACGCCGCGGCAGGTGTTCGATCCGGTGACGAACAATGCGGTGTGGACGTGGGATGGGTTGGCGAGTACGTTTGGGGTGAATGCGCCGAATCAATCGCCGACAGGTGGTGCTGCTTACACGCTGAATCTTCGGTTTTCTGGGCAGTATTACAATGCGGAAACTGGATTTAATTACAATGGCGTGCGTGACTATGAGCCGGGAACTGGTCGGTACGGCGAGAGCGATCCGATTGGACTTGACGGCGGAATTACTACCTATGGTTATGCAGGCTTGAATCCATTGGCGTGGACTGATCCGTCTGGTTTTGCTCAGACAGCTCCCAATCCCATGCCTGAGCCGCCGCCTGGGTTACGACCGCCGCCGAATATTGGCCCGGTTCCCAGCCCCGGAGGTCCGGCTAACTCGAACCGTTATTGGCCCACACCGGGACTCCTGTGTTTGGAGAACCCGGTTGCGTGTGCCGCATTAGTTTGTATTGTTGGAATCGCAATTCCAAGTAGTACGAGTGGATGTGATCAGCCTAGCCCGCCTCCCGGCAACAACTGCCCGGCCGGACCAGACTGTACAAAAGCATCGCCATGGCAACTGAAACAGGCCGGTATTTCAGATGCTCACGCTTTTAAAAATGAATATCAAGCCACGCCGAACTCAAGATTCGATATTTGTGCTTGCAAAGATGGATCCATCGTAATTAAAGATGTCGGCATGTGTGGGTCTTCTGGTCCTTCGATTCCGACTTATGTAAGGTGGAAATAGCTATGAGATTCAGGATATATATATCTATCGATGGCAATTCGTTCGACGCAGAATATTTTAATAGTAAAATTTCTGACGTTATTAGTGGTGATGTTGTAAAAAGAAAATATAATAGAAGAAGTCCTGAAAGTCCTCCGACTTCTTTTTGGAAGACGGCGGAGATCGTTACTTCTTCAACTGAGCCCGAGTGTGAGCTCCAGCGGCTGCTTGAGAGGGTGGGGTCTAACTTGCCATTGGGAAATGAGTCTAGTGGTATAGAAATAACCGCCGAGATTGTTGCTGAATATGATGACGGTGAGGAGCCGAGGGGGTTCTATTTCAATGCAGCGACAATTCGCATGCTGGGTCAGCTAGGTGCTCAGCTTGATATCGATGCGGTGCCTCGTTTGGCTTGAAGCGTATTTAGGGTAGCGGTTCAGGTGCATTTTTCATCTACACCTACACGAACGCCGGGCTTCGCCTCGTCAGTGTCGGCGGCACGACCTGCATTTATGGTTTTCATTGTCGACCGGCGTTTCATTCACGTGGACTACACATATTGAGGCGCTGATGGCGCGGACACGAGCTTATTTTCTAGTGCAGGGTGGCACCAGAGCAGAAGAGATGATCGCGGAATTCTCGGTTCGTATCAGCTAGATGGGCGCCGACAACGTGCCTATCACCGCTTCCACGCGGCGAGCGACATACAAAAGCCCCCTGTCTCGGCCAAAGGGGCCATCAAGCTCGAGACCCATCGGCAGCCCGTTATCGGACAGGCCCATAGGGACGCTGATACCTGGAAGGCCCGCCGCACTTGCGGGAATAGTGTTATTGGCCAGCGCCAACTGGCTCATCTCCCGGCCGTTGAGCCGTATTTTGTCTTCCTGTCCGATCAGGGGCGCGGTGGCCTGTGTCGTGGGCAGCAGCAGTGCCTCTGCGCCAGTACTCGAGAATGCCTGGGCATACCGACGTTTGATCTCCGCGCGTCCGACTGACAAGGCGGCGTGATAGACCTCGTCGGAGATATACCCGGGCCCGTTCGGGAGCACGAATTGGGTCCATGCTCCCTTCAGGCCAGGCTTCAGGCTGTCGAAGATCTCGTCAAAGGTCGTAGGGACATTGTTCTGGCGGATGAATTTCTCGATCGCTGCCTTCGTCTCGCGGAAGAAGATATTCCACGTCGCAGTCAGGGCCACGCTGGTGAAATCCGCTCCAAGATCGACTTCGACCACATGGGCGCCAGCATCACACAACTGGCGTACGGTTTCCCGGAAACGTGCCGCAACCTCGGGGGCAACCAGCTCCAGATGCTGGCGCGGCGCGTAGGCAAGCGTGACCCCTTTCAGATCTGAATGCGCGATGGCATCCGGAGTCTCGTCCCGGGTGACAACGCGATCGATCAAAATACAGTCTTCCACATGGCGAGCAAACACGCCGGTGGTATCAAGCGTGTGGGAGATCGGTGCAACGCCGCTGCGCGGCCAACGGCCCGTAGTGGGCTTGAAGCCAACTACGCCGCATAACGATGCCGGCACGCGAATCGAGCCGATGGTGTCGCCGCCCAGAGCCGCCGGCACGAGGCGCGCGGCCACGGAGGTACCGGCACCACCGGAAGATCCGCCTGAGACGTAATTGACGTTATGGGGGTTCTTCGCCTGACCGTATGTTTCGTTGTGACCGGTCAGGCCAAAGGACATTTCCACCAGATTGTTCTTGCCGAAAACGATGCCGCCGCCGTCTTTGATCGCCTGTACCGCATCGGCGTCATGCTCGGGTACGAAATCATCCAGAACGGAGAGGCCGAAGGTGGAGCGGAGCCCCTCCGTGAGATAGCTATCCTTGATTGCAAGGGGCACGCCGAGCAGCGGAGCGGTTGCTCCGGCGGCGATTGCCTTGTCCGCTTTCCTGGCCGCTTCCAGTACCGCGCTTTCGTCGATCGTAATGAATGAGTTGAGGTCAGCATGATCTCGGGCTCGTTGCAGCAACGCGCTCGCATACGCCTCAGACGAAATCTCGCCTCTATGAATGGCATCCGCTGCGGCGACTACGCCAAGCGATGCAAGCGCATCGGCCTCGGCGGGGCTGCGTGCTTCAAATTTTTCCTGCATGGCATAGCCTCACTCGTCTACAAATTCCTGGATGCTCCGAGCCTTGGAGGGCTGGGTAACCTTCCCAGTTCTTTATATTATGATCGTAATTTAAAGGTCGTGCAGACGCAAGTGCCCAGCAAAGCTGGCGTCGCAGGAAGTGGGAGCCCGTTGTCGGGAGGCCGAGGAGCCGGAGACCTTAGAATGCTTGCCGACGGGCGCTCTCGGTGCTTGATGACGGCATGAGGGGAAGCCTGATGCCTTGGAAGGCAGGCATCAAGGGGCTACGTACATTTTATTGGCCGCTTGACCGCGATGACCGAAAGTTCGGGCAGCGCAACGTACTGCCGTGATCGCCGCGGCAGCGTCATGTAGAGAAACAAAGTGACGAGCGAGCAAGTGTGGATTAGGCAAGAAAGAGGCGCGAGCAATTGTCGTCTAGCCTCCGTCAAACCCATTCCCAAATATCTCATCGGCAAGCGGGAGCCCGAATTTCCACAACACGCCGCGGTCATCGGTGACGTACACACTCCCGTCGACGACAATCGGGCCCGGCCAATGCGTGATGCCGTAACCGGTCGTGGTGCTCCATAGCATCGCCCCCGTTCGTGGATCGTAGGCTGCGAGAACATGGTCGCAGTAGGTGTACAAGACCGTGTTCGCTATCGCGGACTCGCATCGGCCGCCTGCGCCATACCAGCGAAATTGCGGATCCGGAACGCCTGACTCGAACGTGATCTGGTAGGCAAGGCCACCGACGTACATCCATGTGGAACTGGAATCGTCTGGATCGACCCAAATGGCAGGCTGCGCCGGAAAGTTGCCGCCGCCTACATTGGTGACAGCGACCAGTTCACCGCCTACCGCTCCGGGTGCGTGCGTGCCGTTCATGTTTTCGAGGTCGATGAATCTGAGCACGCCTTCTTTCCCAACCTGCGCCGCCAGATGCCTTACCGGATAGTTGGATGGCGCTGGAATCAGTGCGGGTGTGCTCAGTCCAAGATCGCGATCGTCGTGATCGAGCTGTGCATAGTTGGAAGGTGTGTAGCTGTCGAGCGGTAGTCCGTTGTAGCCGGTTCCCCTCGGCGACACCTCTATGATGCTGTCGCCCCAGTTGTGGCCGCCCGTGTCGGCATCGAACACGCCGTTGCCGCTCACGAAGTAGACGCGATTGATGCTCGCATCGAACATGGCGCCACCGCGCGCCCAGATACCGCCGCGAATGTCGGAGCAGTCGTTCATTCCCGGCGTGCCATTGTCGACGAAATGGATCGGCAGGTTGCTGCACATCACATTGAAGACCGTTTGAGTCCCGCTGGCGAGGTCGATCGTGGTCAGATGACCATGATAGGAGCCGTAGTCGCCGATGCTCGACGTAGCGACATAGAGAAAGTCGCCGACATTGCCGTGCCCGATCGTGAGGCTCGATGCGACCCTGTCCGAGGCCGACAGCGTGACCAATTGCGGCCATCCTCCGGTCGTCGTTTCCGCGCCGTCCCCAAGCCTGTACTTATGGGCATATCCGTCAAGGCCGTAACTGTAGATGAAGCCAGCATTCTTGTCGATCGCGGGAGACGCCGAGGTCCATGCATTTCCCGGAACCGCTTGCGACCAGATCACGCGGCCATCTTCGGCATCGATTGCGTAGAGCGTCCCTGCCGTGGTGAGCGCGTAGACGATATCGCGCGGTCCGTTCGGAGTTGCAACACCCGACGCGTAGACGGGCGTCCCATCGAACGACGCCCCATCGGCGATGGGAACCGAGTATCGGAGTGTCAGGGTGCCCACGTTCTTGGGCCCAATGATGCTTTCGGCCGTGTTGTTGCCGCTGTGGGCCGCGTCGTAGCCGAACTGCAGCCAGTCGTCGGCCGAAACCGGCGCACTGGCGGCCAGGATCGAAGCGGTGAGCAGAAGGCGGCGCATCGATCGTCTCGCAGCGTGGTGGTGGGATATCAATCGATCATAGAACGGGGAACGCGTTCTTGTGTTGCGAGGTTCGCACGCACAAACGGCTTCTCACCTGCAGCGAAGACGCGAGGCCGCAGCCGCATCACTGGCCTGCAGCGTCGAACCCATCGGCAAAGATCGTTGCCGCAGACGTGAACCCGAACGCGAACGCCGTCATCGTCGGGAAATCACTGCCGAGAGGGGCGATGACCTGCGCGAATCCGGTCGACGTATCCACCGCATACACGGCGTCCGTGCCGTCGAAGTCGTAGAGAAACAGCAGGCCCGACGTCACGTCGATGTCCATCGCGGCGCCGGGGCCGAAGGCGAAGCCGAGCGGGCCGACCGTCTCCAGGTCGCCCGTGGTGCCGTCGATGCGATCCAGCGAAGACGTTGCCGCATCGAGCAGGTAGACATTCGCGGAGGCGTCGATCGCCATCGACTGCGCGCACACGCCGTCGAGTGCGCCGATCGGCGTCGCCAGGCCCGTCGCGAGGTCGATGGTCAGGAGCATGCTCGAACTGCAGTCGGCGGCGGGCTGGACGGCGGTCATCGCGCCGGAGAGCGGATTCCAGCGCATGCTCATGCGCGCGCCGCTGGCACCCGTCGAACCCACCAGGCTTTCGGCGCCGGTCGTGACATCCAAGGTATACAAGGCGCCGTTGTCGGATCCGATCACGTATTCCGTCGTGTAGTCGCCGTTGGCGAATGCGCCGGCGGAAAACAATCGATCGAGCGGTCCGATGACCTGCCGGTTCGCGCCGACGACATCGATGAAGTCGTAGTCCGAACCGGATGCGATCTCGCCGAACAGGACGAATTGCACGTTGCCCAAGCCGACGGCGGGAACCGCGGGCACGCCTGCCGCGGCCGCCGAAGCGATCACGGTGCTCGCCAGGCAAAAAAGTGCGATTCGCGACGACTTGCATGGCTTGCCAGACACGAATCGCTTCATGACCGATCCCCGCGTCGTTGACCGGATGCGATCAAACTACCGCGATCGTCGTACGTCAAGGCCGTCGCGGGCGGAAGTGAACCTGTTCAGGAAGGGCAGGAGCGTTTCCGGTCGAGGACCGTCCGCGCATGGTCAGCGGCATCCACCAAAGAAAAACCCCGCCAGGAGCGGGGTTTTCTTGTGTTTCAGCGCGACGATGGACCGCCGCGCGTCTTGCTGGATGGTGGAGCGGAGGAGGATCGAACTCCCGACCTTCGCATTGCGAACGCGACGCTCTCCCAGCTGAGCTACCGCCCCACGATACCGCTTCGCGGGCCGTAACCTCGCGAGGGCGCGCATGATAGCGCCTGTGCGGCGAACCGCCAAGCCCGGCGTGGCAGGGCTCAGGCGCTCGGCGCGGCCAGGCGCCGTCGCAGGGCCGCGTAGTCGGCGGCGAGCGGTTCGGCGTGGCTCGGCCGTAGCAGCAGGGCGGCCAGCGCGGGAGGCACGTCGACCGCGGTGCCGATTAGCGGCTCGATGACCTCGTCGAACTTGGCCGGGTGCGCCGTCGCGGCGACGGCATAGTCGCGTGCATCGCCGCCGGCGCGCAGGTGTTCGAGCACGCGCAGCGCGGTCGCAGTATGCGGGCAGACCTGGGTGCCGTAGCGCTCGCGGCTCGCGCGCAGCGTGGCGCGGATCGCGTCGTCGTCGACGCTTTCGGCACGGAACGCGACGCGCAGCACGGCGGCATCCGGATAGAGCCAGCGCAGGCGTTCGAAATTGCTCGGGTCGCCGACGTCCATCGCGTTGGCCAGCGTCGCCACGCTCGCGCGCGCCGCGTAGTCGGCGCCGGCGAAGAACTCCGGCAGGACGCGGTTCGCGTTCGTCGCCAGCGCGATGTCGCCGATCGGCAGGCCGAGCGCGCGCGCGAGGATGCAGCCGAGCGCGTTGCCGAGGTTGCCGGTCGGGATCACGACATTGAGCGGCGCTGCGCGCGTGCGCCGATGGGCGAGTGCAGCGTGGGCGTAGTAGCTCATCTGCGGCAGCAATCGGCCCAGGCTGATGCTGTTGGCCGAGGTCAGCGGTGTCGTCGCCTTCAGCTCGGCGTCGTTGAGCGCGCGCTTGACCAGTGCCTGGCAATCGTCGAACGAACCGGCCACGCGCAGCGCCGTCACGTTGTCGCCGAAACAGCCGAGCTGATGCGCCTGGCGCGGCGAGACGCGACCGTCCGGATACAGGATCACGACGCGGAAACCGGGGCGGCGATGGAATGCCGCGGCAACGGCCGCGCCGGTGTCGCCGGAGGTCGCGACGAGCACGCTCAGCGTCGGCGCATCGGGCGTGCGCAGGCGCGCGAGGCACGCTGCGAGGAAGCGCGCGCCGAAGTCCTTGAACGCCGCAGTGGGCCCGTGGAAGAGTTCGAGCAATGCCGTATTCGGTGCGATCGCATGCAGTGGCGCCGGGATGTCGAGCGCGTCGCGGCAGATCGCCTCGAGCGCGTCGCTGAGCGGATCGCCGTCGAAGAACGGTCGCAGCAGACGAGTGGCGACGGCGGGAAGGTCGTCGCACTCGTCGAAATCTTCGATGCGCAAGGCCGGCAGCGCTTGCGGCACGTACAAGCCGCCGTCCGGAGCCAAGCCGGCGGCGAGCGCGGCGCCGAGTCCGAGCGCGGGGGCCTGGCTGCGCGTGCTGACGTAGTTCATGCGACGAGTTCCGCGGCAGGCCCGTCGACCGGCGATACCCAGGCGTCGCTGTCGAACCCGGCGCCGGCGAACGCCTGGCGCATGCGCTCGGCGACGGCGCGAGCGGCTGGTTCGTCTTCGCACCAGGCGAACACGCTGGGACCGGCGCCGGAAATGCTGGCGCCGAGCGCGCCGGCGTCGAGCGCGGCTTGCTTGACGTCGGCGAAGCCCTTGATCAGCGGCGCGCGGCGCGGCTCGACGAGCAGGTCGCGCAGGCCGGCACGGATCAGTTCGACATCGTTGGCGTGGCAGCCGGCCAGCAGCAGCGCGAGGTTCGCGCTTTGCGCGACGA
>Ga0070663_100000333_pt1 | contig 24568 bp, 23 predicted proteins | sample KBSC63metaG_FD_65646 | JGI IMG/M metagenome (GOLD analysis project Ga0070663, IMG submission 65646) | Corn rhizosphere microbial communities from Kellogg Biological Station, Michigan, USA - KBS C6-3 metaG | ecosystem: Host-associated > Plants > Roots > Rhizosphere > Soil ...
GGTGTGTTCGGCTCGATGCTGTCGACCCCGATCATCAACCCGCCGCAGTCGGCCATCCTCGGCGTGCATGCGACGAAGGAGCGCCCGGTTGTCGAAAACGGCCAGATCGTGATCCGTCCGATCAACTACCTGGCGCTGTCGTATGACCACCGGATCATCGACGGCCGCGAAGCCGTGCTGTCGCTCGTCGCGATGAAGGATGCGCTGGAAGATCCGGCACGCCTGCTGCTCGATCTGTAAGCCGAGTCTCACTGCATTGACCCGCTCCGCACGCTCGCGCCACCGCGCGAGCGTGCGGACGTACAAGTAGAAAGGATTGTCATGTCCAAGGAATTTGACGTCGTCGTGATCGGCGCCGGCCCCGGTGGCTACATCGCCGCGATTCGCGCCGCGCAGCTCGGCAAGACCGTTGCCTGTATCGAGAAGTGGAAGAACCCGGCCGGCGCGCTGAAGCTCGGCGGCACCTGCCTGAACGTCGGCTGCATTCCGTCGAAGGCGCTGCTCGCGTCGTCGGAAGAGTTCGAGAACACGTCGCATCACCTGGCCGACCACGGCATCACGGTCGACGGCGTGAAGATCGACGTCGCGAAGATGCTCGGCCGCAAGGATGCGATCGTCGAGAAGATGACGAGCGGGATCGAGTTCCTGTTCAAGAAGAACAAGATCACCTGGCTGAAGGGCCATGGCAAGTTCACCGGCAAGACCGACGCCGGCGTGCAGATCGAAGTGAGCGGCGAAGGTGACACCGAAGTCGTCACCGCGAAGAACGTGATCATCGCGACGGGCTCGAAGGCGCGTCACCTGCCGAACGTGCCGGTCGACAACAAGATCGTGTCGGACAACGAAGGTGCGCTGACGTTCGACTCGGTGCCGAAGAAGCTTGCCGTGATCGGCGCAGGCGTGATCGGCCTCGAGCTCGGCTCGGTGTGGCGTCGCCTGGGTGCCGAAGTGACGGTGCTCGAAGCGCTGCCGGCGTTCCTCGGCGCGGCCGACGAAGCGCTCGCGAAGGAAGCGGCCAAGCTGTTCAAGAAGCAGGGCCTCGACATCCATCTCGGCGTGAAGATCGGTGACGTGAAGACGACCGCGAACGGCGTGTCGATCGCTTACACGGACAAGGACGGCAACGCGCAGACGCTCGACGCCGACCGCCTGATCGTGTCGGTCGGCCGCGTGCCGAACACCGACAACCTCGGCCTCGAGGCAATCGGCCTGAAGGCGAACGAGCGCGGCTTCATCGACGTGGACGACCACTGCCGTACGGCCATGCCGAACGTCTACGCGATCGGCGACGTGGTGCGCGGCCCGATGCTCGCGCACAAGGCGGAGGACGAAGGCGTGCTGGTCGCGGAAGTGATCGACGGCCAGAAGCCGCACATCGACTACAACTGCATTCCGTGGGTGATCTACACGTACCCGGAAATCGCATGGGTCGGCAAGACGGAGCAGCAGCTGAAGGCCGAAGGCCGCGAGATCAAGTCGGGCAAGTTCCCGTTCTCGATCAACGGCCGCGCGCTCGGCATGAACGCGCCGGACGGTTTCGTGAAGATGATCGCGGACGCGAAGACCGACGAACTGCTCGGCGTGCACGTGATCGCGGCGAACGCGTCGGACCTGATCGCCGAAGCCGTGGTGGCGATGGAGTTCAAGGCGGCGTCGGAAGACATCGCACGCATCTGCCATCCGCACCCGTCGATGTCGGAAGTGATGCGCGAAGCGGCGCTCGCCGTCGACAAGCGCTCGCTGAACAGCTGAGTGCGGTATAGCGGCGGCCGGCCCTTGGCCGGCGCGGCCGTCTCATGACGAAGGCGGGCGGGAGTTTCCCGCTCGCCTTCGTTTTTTCCGGTTTGCCCGATGAACGTCACCGAATACTACACGCGCGAATTGACCACGCGCGGCTATCAGTCCGATTCCGCCCAGCGCGCGGCCGTCGACCGCCTGCAGCACTGCTTCGACGAGTGGGTCGACTACAAGGCGCGCCGCTCCAACGCGTTCAAGAAGCTCATCAATCATCCGGACCTGCCGCGTGGTGTCTACATGTGGGGCGGCGTCGGCCGCGGCAAGAGCTTCCTGATGGACAGCTTCTACGCGGTGGTGCCCGTGCAGCGCAAGACACGCCTGCACTTCCACGAATTCATGCGCGAAGTGCACCGCGAACTCGAGGAGCTGAAAGGGCAGGCCGATCCGCTCGACGAACTCGCGCGACGGATCGCGAAGCGCTACCGGCTGATCTGCTTCGACGAATTCCACGTGTCGGACATCGCGGACGCGATGATCCTGTACCGGCTGCTCGATCGCCTGTTCAACAACGGCGTGCAGTTCGTGATGACGTCCAATTACGATCCCGACGACCTGTATCCCGATGGCCTGCATCGCGACCGCATGCTGCCGGCGATCGCGCTGATCAAGGAAAAGCTCGACGTGCTGAACGTCGACGCGGGCGTCGACTATCGCCAGCGCACGCTCGCGCAGGTGCGGATGTATCACACGCCGCTCGGCGCGGACACCGATCGCAAACTGCGTCATGCATTCGCGAAGCTCGCCGCGGTGCCCGACGAAAGCCCGATCCTGCACATCGAGAAGCGCGAGCTGAAGGCGTTGCGCAAGGCCGATGGGGTCGTCTGGTTCGATTTCGCGACGCTCTGCGGCGGCCCGCGTTCGCAGAACGACTATCTCGAGCTGGCGAGCCGTTTTCACGCGATCGTGCTGTCCGAAGTGCCGCAGATGTCGCCGCGCATGGCGTCGGAGGCGCGGCGCTTCACGTGGCTCATCGACGTGCTGTACGACCACAAGGTCAAGCTGCTGATGTCGGCGGCGGTGCCGGCGGAGCAGTTGTACGTCGAAGGGCCGATGGCGAACGAGTTCGCGCGCACGGTGTCGCGGATCGTCGAGATGCAGTCGAAGGAATACATCGAAACGCCGCGTCGCATCGTCGATACTTCGCTGACCTGAGCGCAGTTTTCGATAAATGACGGGCTTTAAACGTCAATTCCGGTCAAATCATCGCGATCATCGGGTATTTTCGGACTTGTCTTATGTTCATCGTTGAGGTCGGCCGATATCGTTGTGTCATGGTTCCTAAGGCTGGAGATATCCATGACACCGTATCGCGATCTGACCGACCACCAGTGGCACTGCGTCGTGCCGCTTCTTCCTGAAATGCAGCCGCGCACCGAGTTGCGCGGCCGGCCGTTGGCCAACACGCGCGCCGTTCTGAACGGCGTTCTGTGGGTCATCTATAGCGGCGCGACCTGGTCCGCGATGCCGCGTCGTTACCCTTCATACCAGACATGCCATCGCCGCTTCAAGGTCTGGCACGAGACCGGCACGTTGATGCAGGTGATGCGCGAGCTGTATGGAGACGCAGGCGTGAATCTGTGCAACGAACTGTCCACGCGGATGCGCAAGCACACGCAATCGAAGGCGGCAGAGGCGCGGGGTGCCGCGGCGCCGGTATATCGTGCACCGGGCAGCTATGCGTCGGATGCGCTGAAGCACGCAGCGTGATGTCGCCCGGTTTCATTCACGCACGCACCCAAACAAAATCGGCCTGACTACGTCGCAGGCCGATTTTTCATTGCGTCGCGCGTATCGACGCGCGTCGCGTTATTGTGCGCGAACCCAGGTCTGCGACCGGCCGAGCAGCGATACGCCGATGTAGCCGCGCACGACGAGCTTCTGGCCGCCGTCTTCCAGCGACATCTTGCACTTGTAGACCTTGCCGTTTTCCGGGTCGAGAATGTTGCCGCCGTCCCAGTGGCCGCCGTCCTTCTTCATCGCCTTGATGATCGTCATGCCTTTGATGAGCTGATCCTTGCGCTCGTCCGTGCACGCGGTGCAGCGGCGATCGGGCGTGTCGTTGGCGCCGAGGCCCTTGACGACCTTGCCCGACAGCGTACCGTCGCCGTCTTCGGCGATCTGCACGAGTGCCTTCGGCTGATGCGTGTTGTCGTCGATCGTCTGCCACATGCCGACGGGGTTGTCGGCCTGCGCGTAGGTGGGGGCGGCGCAAGCGAGCAGTGCACTTGCGACGGCCAGTGCGCGCAACGGGCGGGTCAGTTGAATCATCGTCTTCCTCCTTGTTTCATGTCGTGTTCGATTCGCCCGCACGACCGCCTGCATGGGGCGTGGCATGTTGCGAGCTTTCCCAGAATACGTGAAACGGCGCGCTGCGTTTGATAGAGGGGGCTCTAATCCAAACAGCCCGCGAGACGCGAGCTGTCTGGTGACCGATCAGTTCAACTGATACGAGAATGCGGCATTCACGCGCGGGCTGCGCGATGCGCTTTCGACCGGTGCATCGCCCACCGGCTTCGCGATATTCAGGTCGAGACTGTAGTAGCGACTGTCCGAAAATCGTACGCCGATACCGACCGACGACAAGCGGCTCGGCGACGGCGTGCCCGTATGCAGGTACACGCGTGCCCTGTCATAAGCGATGTACGGCGTGATCGACTTCATGTACGTCCAGCCCGGCGTGAAGGCGCGATTGACCTCCAGCGACATCCCCCAACCCGAGTCGCCCGACGTTTCGCCGGGCTGGTAGCCGAGCGCATAGCGCGTCGAACCGAACGAGATCTGTTCGGACGTCGGCAGCGAATCGGGGCTGTACTGGCCGGTCAGCGACACCGACGTGCCGATCTTGAACGGCCATTCGTTGGTTTGCGTGAAGGTCGCGCCGGTGCGCACGAACGTCAGCGAAATCGGGCTGTCCACCGACGTCGTGTTCGAGCCGAGCGTGATGTCCTGCGATTTCGACGCGCCGAGAATGTTGAAGCCCTTCGCGACGTTGACGCTGAGTTTCTGAACCTGCTTGGCCGACACGCTCGTGTAGTCGAGCTGCATCTGCAGCACGCGGACCTGCGAGCGCGTGTCGATGCTGTTGCCGGTGATCGTGTTCTGGTAGCGGTCTTCGTTGTGCGACGCATAGCCCGACACGGTGCCGAGCAGGCTGCGCTGGTTGTTCAGCAGCAACGGATAGGATGCCGAAAGACCGAGCTTCTCGTTCTTGACCGTGCGCTCGACGGTCGACGGCAGGCCCGGGTTGTCGGTCGGCTTGCCGCGATACGTGCTGGCGTCGAGTCGCGTGACCAGGCCGCTGCTGCCGACCGGCACCGCGCCGCTGAATGCGACGTAGGTCTGCTTGTCGCGTCCGGGCGGCACCAGCGCGGAAATGCTCAATTGCTCGCCGAACGACGTGAGGCCGTTCTCCGTCGCGGTGATGAGCCCCTGGACGCCCGGGTGATTGAAATCGATGCCGGTGCTGATGTTGAATGCCTTGCGGTCGACGGCGAGTTCGAGCGTCGTCGCGCCGTCGGTCGTTTGCGGCGGCGGCACGTTGGCCTTCACCGTGACGCCGGGCAGGAGGCCGAAGGTGTTCACGTAGCGTTCGAACGTCGCGCGGCGCAGCGGGCGATCGGCCGTGATGTGCGCGGCGATCGCGCGGATCTTCGATTCCATCGCGCCGGGCTTGCCGGTGACCTTGACGTCCGACACGTAGCCTTCGACGACCGTGACGCGCACGACGCCGTTCTCGAACGTCTGCGCGGGAATGAACGCGAACGACAGCGCATAGCCGCGATCCTGGTACAGCCTGGTCACGCCGTTGGCGGTTTCGATCAGCTCGCCGATCGTGATGTCCTTGCCGACGAGGGGCGTGAAGCGATGCGAGATTTCGTCGAACGGCACCGACTTCACGCCTTCGACCTGGAACGTTGTCGGTGTCACGTGCCGCGACAGCAGCTCCTGCAACTGCGGTGCCTGCGGCGCGACCTGCACGGTGACGCTCGGGCCTTTCTTCGGCGCGTTGATCTGGGGGAGGGAGTCGAGGGGGTTGCCTGCTGCGCGCGTCTGTGCCTGTGCCGTGCCTGCTGCTGCGATGGCGAGCAGCATCATCCATGTATCGAATCTGGATTTCATTGTTCTTCCTCGTAGGCCTTTCTTTTCGTCTTCGTTCTAATGCGGGCGCGACATCGGAGTGTCGCGCGCCGCGTGCCGCATGGCCGGTTTGTTTTGTACGGCCGCGCCTCCTGCTCCGGCTGCAAAGGCGCGACCGTCCTCCTTACTTGCCGACGCTACCCAGCGTGCCCAGCAGCCCCGTTACCGGCGCCAGCAGGCCCGTCGAGCCGCCCGACGAGGCCGTCCCCGACACCCCGCCGACGAGCGACGTGACCGGCGCGAGCGGATTCGACGAAGCCCCGGATCCCGCCGCACCACCCACTGCTCCGGTGACAGTATTCAGCAAACCGGTGACCGGCGCGAGAGGGTTTGCCCCGCCTGCGCCACCCGTCGCGCCGCCGACCGCGCCCGTGAGCGAACCGAGCGGCGTCGAGCCGAGGCCGGACAGCAGGCCGCCGAGCGGGTTCGTCGAGCTGGAACCCGACGACGAGCCGTTCTGAACGGTCGTGGTCGAGCCGCCGACGAGGCTCGTGATCAGGCCGGGGATCGGTGCCGCGCCGTTCGGGCCGTTCGGATTCACGAGACCGCCCGCGTTGGTCACGGTGTTGCCGACCGCGGTGACGAGCTGGCCGACGTCGCCGACGAGCGGTTGATTCGACGTGCTACCCACTTGTTTGCCCGCCGAGCTGATCGCGCCGCCGACCTGGCCGAGCAGGCCCGAAACCGGTTGTCCGAGGCCCGTGGTCGTGCCGACCTGTTGCGTGACCTGACCCGCGGTGATCACCAGCGGCGTGATTGCGGAGCTGAGCGGTTGCGTCACTTGCTGCACGGCACCCGACGACAGCGTCGAGCCGATCGTCGTGCCGGCGGCCGTCAGACCGTTGGCGACGGTGTCGAGCACGGTGCCGACCGGCGTCGTCACAGGGGCGAGCGGCGAGAGCTGCCCCGTGCCGAGCGACTTGACCGTCGCGCTCAGCCCGGACACGGTGTTGCTCGTCGCGCCGACGACGTTCCCGAGGCCGGCGACCGTCGTGCCGACGGGGTCCTTGATCGTGCCGGTCTGTCCCAGCCCGTTGCTCAACGCATCGGCGGCCGCGCCGACGATCGTGCCGGTGCTCGAGATGGTGCTGCCGACGCCCTTCGTCACGCCGTCGCCGAGGCCCGGCACGCTGATGTTGCCGACCGTGCTGCCGAGGTCGGTCGCGGTCTGGCCGACCGTGCTGACGACGCCGTTGGTGCCGGTCGGCGTACCGCTGGTGCCACTCGTGCCGCTGGTACCGCTCGTCCCACTGGAGCCGCCGCCGTTGTTGGCGGTCGGCGGCGTGCTGACGCTGTTGCCGCCGCAGGCGGCCAGCAGGCACGCAGCGGCGAATACGGTGACGGGCATGCGCCACTGGCGCAGCGCGACTGTCGTGATGGAACGTTGCTGGGACATGATGGACTCCTCGCTGTCTTGTCGATGAATGGATGTCTGATTACTTGCCGTGCGTGCCGCCGAGCAGGCCGCCGATCAGCGACGTGACCGGTGCGAGCAGATTCGAACCCGAGCCCGAGTTCGTGACGGCGCCGGTGGTGCCGCTCAGTGACGGTGCGCCGCTCGTGCTGGTGACCGCGGTGACCGGAGCGGCGATTGGATTGCCACCGCCCGTTGCGCTGCCGAGCGCGCCGGTGACCGTGGAGAGGAGGCCCGTGACAGGGGCGAGCGGGCCGCCGCTCGTGCCGCCGGCCGCGCCACCGAGTGCACCAGTGACGGTGGAGACGAGGCCGGTGACCGGAGCGAGCGGGCCACCGCTGGTGCCGCCGGCTGCGCCGCCGAGTGCGCCGGTGACGGTGGAGACGAGGCCGGTGACCGGAGCGAGCGGTCCGCCGCTGGTGCCGCCCGCTGCGCCGCCGAGTGTGCCGGTGACGGTGGACACGAGGCCGGTGATCGGAGCGAGCGGTCCGCCGCTGGTGCCGCCCGTTGCGCCGCCGAGCGGGCCGCTGATCGTCGAGAGGAGGCCGGTGAGCGGTGCGAGCGGGTTGGTCGCGCCGCCCGTGCTGCCCGTGAGCAGGCCGCCGACAGCCTTCACGGCATTGCCGGTCGACGAGACGGTGTTGCCGAGGCCGGTCGTGACGGGGTTGCCGCCCGTCGAGGCGATCAGCGCGCCGCCCTGGTTCAGGCCGTTGCCGATCGTGCCGAGCAGCGTGTTGACCGGCGCGCCGAGGCCGGTGGCCGTCCCGATCGTCTGCGTCGTCTGACCGACCATCGTCGTGATCGGCGTGATGGCCGAGCTGACCGTCTGCGTGATCTGCTGGATCGGGCCGGTCGACAGCGCGTTGGACAGCGTGGTGCCACCGTTCGATACCGCGTTGCCGACTTGCGTCACGAGGCCGCCGACGGCGCCGGTGACGGGGGCGAGCGGCGACAGCGGGCCGCTGCCGAGGCTCGTGACGAGGTTGCCCGTCTGCGTGACCGCGCCGCCGAGCTGGTTGACGACGCCGCCCGTGCTCGCGACCGTGACGCCGACCGGGTCTTTCGTCGCGCCGAGCTGGCCGAGGCCGTCGCCCACGCCGGTGCCGAGCGCCGTGACCGCGCCGCCGACGTACTGGATGATGCCGCCGGCAGCCTGCGTCGTGGCCGGATCGACGCCGGGCAGCGACTGGTTCGCGACGGTGCTGCCGAGGCCCGACGCGGTTCCGCCGAGACTCGTGATGACGTTGCTGCCCTGTGCGAGGACACTCCCTACCGGGTTCGCCGACACACCCGAGGTGCCGCTCGTACCGCTGGACGTTCCACTCGTCGTTCCGCTGGTGCTGCCGCTCGTCGAACCGCTCGTGCTGCCGCTGGTCGAGCCGCTGGTGCTGCCCGAGGTGCCGCCGCTCGTCGAACCGGACGTGCCGCCCGAGGTGCCGCCGCCCGACGTGGAGATCGAGTCGCTGCCGCCGGAACCGGAGCCGCCACTGATCCCCTTGCTGATGGAACCGGAGCCGCCGCACGCGGAGAGGGAAAGCATGGCTGCCACGGTGGCCGCGATCATAGTCGTCCGAAGCATGCCATGAGGGATAACCTGAATGTCCATTTCGTCCTCGCATTGAAGCTGATGTTGTGTTGAGTGCTGCGAGGATTACTCTGCAACTGTCGTGCCATTTCGCGAGCCGTCGGCTCGACGATTGGCTTTAAACGACGCAATTCCTTGTCGGAAAAGGAATTTGGGGAAATTGAAAGATTGTTGAAATTATTTAAAAGCAGTCAGATGAGAACGGTTTCGGTCGTTTCGTAACGTAACGTCACAACATTGGCGTTACGCGTGCGGCGTAACGTAGCGCCGTTACAGGCCCCCGCGGGCGGTCTGTTGTTTTACTGGTGGATTAGGCGTGCACATCTAACCTATCGTAAATCCTATGTGTAAGTCGTACCGAAACGCCGTACAAATGCGTGGTGCTCCCGGAAAGTTTTTTCGACCCGTCTTGAAAGAGGTTGGAACTTAAATAGGAACGGATATAGAATCCGGAGCAGATGTAAGGAAATGTACGGATTGGTACACGACGTTCGAGGAGGGGCGCTATCGCGAATGTTAACTTCCATCAAATTGTGATACTCACCCCTCGGGGTGACATATAAAGAAAGCGCACCCGCTTGTCGTTACACAGATAACGAACGGCGCGGGGCACGGGCCAGATATACGGGGATGTACAACGTATAAAAGGCCAAAAAACACGTACATACAGGCACGAGGAATTAAAAAATGAAAGCACTTATCAAGCGCTTCCTCAAGGAAGAAGACGGGGTGACCGCGATCGAGTATGGGTTGATTGCGGGTTTGATTGCAGCCTTGATCATTACCAGCGTGACGACCATCGGCACGAAGATCGCGGCTCTGTTCTCCACGATTGCCAGTTCGCTGCCCTGACCATTGCGGTTCGTTGGGGGCGAGCGAGTCGCGGTCGCGGCTCGCTCGCCGTTACATCGGCATGCGCAGTCGTTCGCGATATGGCACATCTCCTCAGCACCAGCATTTTTTTTGCCTGGGCCGCTCTCGTTGCTGCCGGTGATATTCGATTTCGGCTCGTTCGGAATTCGCTTGTCATCTGCGGAGGCACTGCTGCGCTCGTCAGTTCACTGATACACGCAAATCCATTCGGTATTTCAACCGGGCAGGCATTGATCGGCATGCTGGTCGGTTTGGTCAGTTTCTTCCCGCTTTTTGCGATGCGCGTCATGGGCGCGGCGGACGTCAAGGTATTCGCGGTCCTCGGTGCGTGGTGCGGTTTGCCGATATTGCTTTGGCTGTGGGTGATTGCCAGCCTTGCCGCCGGCGTGCACGTCCTGGGATTGATGCTGCTCACTCGCACGCCGCTCGGCGCGTTATGGGTGCGCGGATTGCCGGCAATGGCGCTGGGCGGACGGCGCTCGACACCGTACGCGGCGTGTCTCGTCGTTCCCGCGGCCATTTGGCTGGGCTATCTGGTCGTTACCTGGAGCGGGCGATGAAACGACAGTATCGACCGGCCGCGTGCTCGAGGGAGCGAGGAGCGACTGCCGTCGAATTCGCGCTGGTATTTCCGCTGTTTTTCCTGATTCTGTACGCGATCGTGACGTTCGGGCTCATTTTCGCGGTTCAGCAGAGCCTCACGCTTGCGGCGACCGAGGGCGCGCGTTCGGCACTGAACTATGTGTATGAGGCCAACGGTTCGGGTTCGCAGGCGCTGACGGACCGGGCGAGCGCGGCAAAGACGACGGCTGCCGGCCTCACTTCATGGCTGGCCCATGTCCAGATCCCCACGCCGGTATCAGGAGCCTGCAGCTACGACCCGGCGATGTATTGCGTGACAGTCATGGTGACCTATCCGTACCAGGCGCATCCGCTGGTTCCGTCGCTGCCGTTGCTGGGTCTCGTCACGCCGGCGCAGCTTACCGGCACGGCCACCGTCCAGATCAATCCGGCAACCATCCTATGAGCCGGGCAGCATACACGGCGGGTCACATGCATACAGCGGTGTCCACGCGCGAACATAACAACATCAATCTACGGCACCGACATTCACCATGGCCAACAACTTGACGAAGATCATCGCCGGGCTGCTGATCGCAATCGCAGTTCTGCTCGGGATCTATGCATGGACGCTTGGTCGCGCGCCGGCTCATCCGCCGGTTGTGGCAACGCCGACCGTCGCGGCGCAATCGGTGCCGCTCGTCGTGGCCGCGCGCGTGCTGCCGGCCGGCCAGCCGATTCCCGCCGATGCTTTGAAGCTTGCACAGGTTCCGATGATGCCGACTGGCGGGTTCAGCGATCCGACGGCCCTTGTCGGTCGAGTGCCGGCGAACGACATTCTTGCCGCAGCACCGGTGCTCGAAGGCGGGTTGACCTCCGGACTGGCCGACCAGGTGGCGCTTGGTGAGCGTGCCATCGCCGTGAAGGTCGACGAATCGAACGCGGTCGGCAACCGGCTGCGTCCCGGCAACTTTGTCGACGTGTTCCTGAATCTGCGGCGTGACGGATCCGGCGGCGCCCAGGTGAATTCTGAGATTCCCGCTACGCAGGCGCGCCTGCTGCTGTCGAGGGTCCGTGTGCTGTCGTTCGGCGATGCGACTTCCGATCGCGACGGCGGTGGCGGACCGAGCGGCGCGGTGCGGACCGCGGTGCTCGCCGTGCCGACCGCACAGGTCGATGCGCTCACGCTCGCCGAGGCAAGCGGTCGTCTGACGCTCGCGCTGCGCAATCCGCGCGACACCGACATCGCGACACAGACGGTCGCGGTTCGTACGGGGGGCGGGGAGGCGACGCCGTCGGCGCAGGCCGCGAGCGGCGTATGGCTGGACGACCTGTCGGGCGGGCGTGCACGCGGGACGCCCCGCACGCCGGTTGTCCCGCGCGCGCCTGTGATGGTCCGGGGGAGCGGCAGCAGTATCGAAGTCATTCGTGGCGGGCGTGCCGAAACGGTTGCCTATTGACATCAACATACGATCATCGACAGCAGCTACGGAACAGAGAAGGCCGCGCGACGGCCCCGACACAATGACAAACAAACTGATTGCATACGCGCTTGCTATCTGGGCCATGACCTTTGGTGTCCTGACGGAGGCTGCCGGTACGAACGCGTCGATTGATCTTGCGGTCGGCTCGCAACGACAGGTCGCTGCCGGCCGCACGCTGCAACGGATCGCGGTTGGCGATCCCGCCGTCGTCGACGTGCTGGTCATGAAGGGGAGCCATGCCGGTTCCGTGCTGCTGGTTGCGAAGGCACCGGGTTCGACGAACGTGTTGCTGTGGGAGCGGGGCCGCGACGAGCCGACGGTGTGGAACGTCAATGTCGTCGATGCGGCCGCTCAGGCGGCACTGGATGGTTCGGGGCCGAAGGTCAAGGGATACGGCGGAGCCGCGGTCCTGTCCGGCTCCTCGGCGTCGCTCGACGCGCATGAACGGGCCGTGGCCGTCGGCAAGCGGATGGGCGGCAAGGACGGCACGGTAATCGATGCGTCGACGGTCGGTAACCGGAGCGTCGTGCAGGTCGACGTGCGCGTCGTCGAATTCAGCCGCTCGGTGCTGAAGGAAGCGGGGCTGAACTTCTTCAAGCAGAGCAACGGATTCGCGTTCGGTGCGTTTTCGCCGGGCGGTCTTCAGTCCGTGACGGGCGGCGCGACGTCGGCCTTCGCGGCGACGGGCGGCATTCCGATCGCGTCGGCGTTCAACCTGGTCGTGAATTCCGCCGGCCGCGGCATTTTCGGCAATATTTCGATTCTCGAAGCGAACAACCTGGCCCGCGTGCTTGCGCAGCCGACGCTGGTGGCGCTGTCGGGGCAGAGCGCGAGTTTTCTCGCGGGCGGCGAAATTCCGGTGCCGGTGCCGCAGGCACTCGGCGCGACGGCGATCGACTGGAAGCAGTATGGCGTTGGTCTCACGCTGACGCCGACCGTGCTGAGCCAGCATCGGATCGCGCTCAAGGTCGCGCCCGAATCAAGCCAGCTCGACTTTCAGCACGGCGTGACGATCAACAGCGTGTCGGTGCCGGCCATCACGACCCGGCGCGCGGATACGACGGTCGAACTGGGCGATGGCGAGAGCTTCGTGATCGGCGGCCTGATCGACCGCGAAACGATGTCGAACATCAGCAAGGTGCCGGTCCTGGGCGATCTGCCGATCATCGGTGCGTTCTTCAAATCGTTGAATTACCAGCAGAACGACAAGGAGCTGGTGATCATCGTGACACCGCATCTGGTGGCGCCCATCGCGAAGGGCGCACCGCTGCCCGCGACGCCGGGCGAACTGTCCGAGCAGCGCGACGGGCCTGTCTGGCGCTCGTATCTTGGCGGTATCGCGTCGCCGGATGCCGCGCCGGGATTTTCGAAATGACCGCACGGCGCGGCATCGCGCGATATGGATTAGGGGGTATTCAACATGAACGCGAGAACCCTTTCATTGGCTGAGCCCGCCGTGACTGATCATTTTGTATGCGCATCCCACCAGGACGAGCATCTGCGCTGGCTGCGGGATACGCTCGTCTCGGCCGGCATGGTGGAAGCGGTATCGCTGGAGCCCGGCGCGCTGGCTCAGCGCATCCTCGGGCTCAACCCGGCGATAGTCTTCATCGATTTTTCCCGTGCCCAGGCCGAAGCGAGTGCTGCCGCGGCGGCGGTGCGTCTTGCACACCCGAGCCTGCCGGTCGTCGCGCTCGGCACGCTGGCGCAGCCGGAAAGCGCGCTTGCGGCGCTCCGGGCCGGCGTGCGCGATTTCATCGACGTTTCCGGCGGTGCGGAAGACGCATTGCGCATCACGCGCGGACTGCTCGAGCATGCCGGCGCGGAACCGGCCAATCGCCACGGCAAGCTGGTCGCGCTGCTCGGTGCGCGCGCCGGGATGGGCGTGAGTACGCTCGCATCGAATCTCGCCGTATGGCTGCACAAGCGCGGCGCTGCCGGCATCGTCGCCGGCGACGCGCCTGCCTTCGGTGTTGCCACGCCGCATGCCCGGCAAACGGCGCTTGTGGATCTGGGTCTGCCGGCGGGCGATAGCGCACTCTTTCTCAACACGCGTTGCGAATTCCATTTCGTCGAGGCCGTGCGCAACCTGCGCCGCATCGACCGGACCTTCGTCAACACGGCCCTCGCCCGACACGCGAGCGGCGTCGCGTTGACGACGCTGCCGCCGAACCTCGCCGATTTGCGCGACGTGTCATACGCGGCCTGCGTCGGCCTGCTGAACCGGCTGCGCGCATTCTTCGATCAGCAAATTGTCGATCTGGGCGGCTTTACCAACCTGGAGTTCGTCGCGCAGATCGCGGCGGTTGCCGACGAGGCGTGGCTGGTCTGCGATCAGGGCGTCGCGTCGATCGTCTCCGCGGTCGATCTGCTCGAGGGGCTGCGCGATGCGGGGATGGACCTCGGCAAGATGCGTCTCGTTGTCAACCAGTACGACGCGGCACTGAGCCTGACGCCGGCCCAGATAGCAGATCGGCTCGGCATCGCGTTGCTGACGACGCTGCCTGCGCGGCGCGTGTCGATCGGGCAGGCGGCCAACCAGGGGCGACTCATCGTCGACATGGCCGAGCGCGATCCGTATGTGCGTGCGCTCGAGCCGCTCGCGGAGCGACTGGCAGGCACGGTGGCGCCGGCAAAGAGCGCCGCTTCGGGCCTGTCCGTGCTCAAGCGTTTCATTCAACCTTCGTCCAAGCGTTCGTAAGCGATGGCACACGACATTCAATTTGCCGACGGCGCCGCGCCGTTCTCCCAGTCGCAGCAGTTCCATGACATCAAGAACGCCGCGCACGAACATTTGCTGACGCGCATCGAGGAACTGGGGGCCGAATTCGGTCGTTGGTCGCGCCAGGCAATCAATCAGTTCGTCGACCTGGAAATCGACAGCTTCGTGCGTTTGCGGCGCATCCCGCTCAACGAGAACGAGGTCAGGACGATTGCCGAGGCGCTGACCAAGGAGCTTGCCGGGTTCGGGCCGATCGAGGACTTGCTCGCCGATCCGCATGTCGAGGACATCCTGATCAACGGCTACAACGACATCTACGTGTCGCGCCACGGGATCCTGGCCAAGCTGCCGATCCGCTTTACCGATAACGCGCACCTGCTGCGTATCGTGCGACGCATCCTTGCGCCGATCGGCCGACGCCTGGACGAATCGAATCCGATGGTCGATGCGCGCCTGCCGGACGGCGGGCGTGTCAACGTGGTGATCGAGCCGTTGTCGATCGACGGGCCGGTCGTGTCGATCCGGAAATTCCGCAAGGATCCGCTCAAGCCGGCCGATCTGCTCGGCAACGGCACGTTCAATGCGGAGCTCGGCGCACTGCTCGAGGCGGCGGTCGAGGCACGCTGCAACATCCTCGTGTCGGGCGGCACGAGTTCGGGCAAGACTTCGCTGCTCAATGCGCTCGCGTTCCACATTCCCGAGCCGGAGCGCGTCGTGACGATCGAGGATACGGCCGAACTGTCGCTGAATCACCCCCATGTCGTGCGCCTCGAAAGCCGGCCCGGTGGCTTCGACGGGACCGGCGTCGTGTCGATTCGCGATTTGCTGCGCAATACGTTGCGGATGCGTCCGGACCGGATCATCGTCGGTGAAGTGCGCGGCGGCGAGGTGCTCGAAATGCTGCAGGCCATGAACACGGGCCATGACGGCTCGATGGGAACCGTGCATGCGAGTTCGCCGCGCGAGTGCCTCTATCGTCTCGAGATGCTGGCCGGCTTCGCCGGGTTCCAGGGCACCGAGTCGAGCCTGCGCCGGCAGATCGCGAACGCGATCGACTTCATCGTGCAGATTGGCCGTCTGTCCAACGGCCGGCGCCGGATCCTGTCGATTACCGAGGTAACCGGCCTGTCGGACAACATCATTGCGACGCAGGAACTGTATCGCTACGAGGCGCGCGTCACGCCCGAAGGCGAAGAAGTCGACACCTGGGAATCGCTCGGCATTCATCCGCACTCGCCGAAGCTCGCCCGCTTCCGTCAGACGCTGCAGGGCGGCTTCGGCGGTAGCGGCGGCGGTGGCGGGTTCGGCGGCGGATTCGGCCGCGGCGGCGGGGGTTTCAATGTATAGCGTGCTGGCAATGGCGCTTCTGCTCGTGGCCGCCGCGCTGATGCTGTGGCGGCACGGCGAGATGAAGCGCGATCGCGCCGACGTGCAGCGCTTCATCGACAGCCGGATTGAACCCGGCGCGCGAGCGGGCGGTGTGCATCAGCAGCAAGCCCGGCCGGCGGCGCCCGCCGCGGCGCGCGCGGCAGCCGGCGTACCCGCTTCGCAATGGGCACGCTGGCGCGCAGTCGCGACCGAGTATTTCGCCAACGTGGCAAGCCGCGCGGGAATCGAGGACGCGCGCGGCAAGGCGCTGCTTGCGCTTCTGGCGCTGATCGGGGCCGCGTTCGCCGCCGGCGATCGGGGCGGGTGGCTCGGCGGCATCGCCGCGCTCGTCTGCGGGGCCGCGCTGCTCGTGTTCTGGCTGGTGTCGCGCATACATCGGCGGCGCCAGATGATTGTTCGCCAGTTGCCGTCGTTTCTGGACGGCATCGTGCGGCTGGTGACGCTGGGCAATAGCGTGCCGGCCGCGTTCCAGGCCGCGCTGCAGACGACCGAGGCGCCGTTGCGCGGCTGCCTGGACCATGTGTCGAGGATGCTGCGCACGGGCGTCGAGATCGACCGCGCGATGATGCATATCGCGAACGTGTACCACACGAAGGAGTTCGAACTGGTCGGGTCGGTGCTGCGGCTGTCGGTGCGGTACGGCGGTCGCGCGGACATCATGCTCGACCGGATGTCGACGTTCATGCGCGATCTCGAACAGGCCGAGCGGGAACTGGAGGCGATGTCGTCGGAAACGCGTTTGTCTGCATGGGTGCTCGTGATGCTGCCGATCGCGATCGGCAGCTTCGTCATCGCGACCAATCCGCTCTATCTCCAGTCGATGTGGAACGATTACACCGGTCGCCAGTTGCTGGTCCTCGCTTTCATGCTGCAGGCAGCGGGCGGGATCTGGCTTTATCACATGGCCAAACTCAGGTGACGGCATGACAGCCAATCAACTTGGTTCGCTCGCACTGGTGCTTGGCGCGCTGGGCATTCTGTTGCTGGCGCTGCTCGCGATCCGCAGCGCGCATGCGCAATCGCGCAGCGGCCGGACACTGACCGACGCACTCGAGCGGCGGCTTGCAGCGCTGGCGGCCGCGAGCGGGCGGGCGGCCCAGGATGCGGACGAATCGTCGCGGAAGGAGTCCGATGCCCGGCAGGCACCCGGTCAGCCGTCGCGACTCGCGCAAATGCAGGCGCGTCTGTCGGTGTTCGGGATGCGCTGGCTGGATACCGGTATCGGTCGGCTGGTCGTGGCCGAAGAGGATCGGCTGCTGCTCGAGCAATGCGGTTTTGTCGATACGCGCACGCGCGGCTTGTTCCTGAGTGCGCGGATCGCCTGCTCGATCGTCATTCCGCTCGCATACATCGGCGTGGTCGGGCCGCATGTGAGTGGCACGCAGTGGTGGCTGGGCGTGGGTATTTCGTTCATCGTCGGATTCATGGTGCCGAAGCTGTACCTGAGGCGCCGTGCCGCGAAGCGTCGACAAGCGGTGACCGACGAGTTGCCGCTGCTGGTCGACATGCTGCGTCTGCTTCAAGGAGTCGGTCTGTCGCTCGATCAGAGTATTCAGGTCGTCACCAACGACTTCAAGGGCATGATGCCCGTGCTCTCGTCGGAAATGGAAATCGCCCAACGGCAGTTCGCGGCGGGGCGAACACGCGAGCAGTCGTTGCAGCGCTTGTCGTCGGGCTTTGAAAACGAGGATCTGCGCGCCATCGTGCGATTGCTGATACAGGTCGACAAGCACGGCGGCGCGGTCCAGGAGCCGCTCAAGCAGTTCGGCGAGCGCTTGCGCGAGGCCCGTCGCGCGATGCTGCGCGAGCGCATCGGTCGATTGACGGTCAAGATGACGGGCGTGATGATCGTGACGCTTCTGCCCGCGCTGCTGATCGTGACGGCCGGGCCGGGGATGATTTCGGTGCTGCGTGCGCTGAACCAGGCGCAGCACTGATGCAGGGAAGGGAAAGGACAGAAAATGAAACGCATCGATGAAGTCGCGAAAGTGGCCGGCATGGTGGCGATGGCGGGCCTGCTCTGCGCGTGTTCGGCGTTCAAGGAAAGCGGGTACGGTGTTGGCCCGCAAGCCGAGCGTGCGGCATTGATGGACGCCGCGGCCCAGAAACAGGCAGCACCCGATACGCCCGGCATGTATCTGGGCCTGATCGAGCGGATGCAGTCGCAAGGACTGTATTACGCGTCGCTCGCGCATATCGATGCGTACGAGAAGCAGTACGGTGCGTCACCGCAGACCATCCTTCTGCGCGCCGATGCGTTGCGCATGACCGACCAGCCGGCCGCGAGCACGGCTGTCTATACGCAACTGCTCAACACGCCGCTGGCGTCGCGCGGGTATCGCGGGCTGGGGCTGATCGCCGGTGCGGCAGGCGATTTCCCGCGCGCCGCGCAGGCATTGGCGCAGGCGACGGTGCTGGCGCCGACCGATGCCGCGACGCTGTCGGATCTCGCCTATGCAAAATTGCGCGGCGGCGATATCGATGGTGCGCGCATCCCGCTGATGAAGGCGGCTGAACTCGACCAGAACAATCCAAAGATCATCAGCAACCTGGTGTTGTATCTGCTCGCGTCCGGCCGTACGCGCGACGCGCAGCGGCTCATGGCACAGCAGAAGCTGTCGGCCGACGTGCGCAACGACATCCGCGGCGACGCGATGAAAATCACGGCGGCAGCGCGTGCGTGGCGCCGCGCGGCACCGCCGCAGGCCTCGGTCGCGACGGTGACGCCGGTCGGCTCGGGCAGCGTGATCGACGTGTCGGGCGCCGATGTCTCACGGCGGCCGTCGCCCGTCGCAAACATTCAGGGATTCGATCCCACCGCACCGCTACTGCAACGGTTCGCACAATGACAAGGCATTCGGGGAGAAGTGACATGACGAACGACAAACGTTTCAAGCGCCGCCTTGCATGGCTGCATCGCGGCATCACAGTGGTTGCATTGCTGGGGGGGGCGACTGCGGCACATTGCGCGGAATCGATGTCGTCGGCGGCGGAAGTCGGCCATGCGACCGACGCGCTGCTCGCGCTGCAGCGGGACAACCGTGCGGCCGGACCGGCGTTGCCGATGTTGGGCGATACCGCGTCGCTCAGTTACCAGCGCTATCTCGATTCGTTCAAGCACAAGATTCCGGAGTCGATGGGGTCGCCGGTCAACGCGAACGGCAGCGGCGGGGCCGGCGGACAGCATTCCATGCAATCGTATTGAGCGGGACGGTAATGATCGCGGCTCGCCATTCATCGAATCGAGTGACCGGACGGGGGCGCGCCGCGCCGCGGCGACAGCGCGGCGCGGTCGTCGTCATGGCGTCCGTATGGATACTGCTGGCGATGGTCATTCTCGGTTCGGTCGACATCGGCAACGTGTTCCTGGCCCGCCGCGACATGCAGCGCGTCGCCGATCTCGCGGCGTTGGCGGCGGTCCAGCGGCTGGACGATGCGTGTGCGAACGTGACGAGCGTGGCCACGAGCAACGCGTCGACGAACGGCTTTTCCGTCGGCGGCACCACGACCCTGTCGGCCGATTGCGGTTATTGGGCACCGACGGCCACCGGGACGTCGAGCAGTTTCTATTCGTCGAAGACATCGGTTCCCATGCTCACCCAGCTGAATGCGGTCCGGGTCACGATTTCCAAGTCGATGCCGTATTTCTTCTTCGGACCGACGCGCACCGTGATCGCCACGTCGACCGCGAAGGCGACCAACATCGACACGTTCTCGATCGGCGCGACGCTGGCCGCCGTCGGTGGAGTCGGCTGCTCGGGTGTGCCGACCGGCAATCCCGGTCTGGTGAATGCGCTACTGGGCGCGCTGCTGCAAGGCCAGGGAGGTACGCCGCTGACGCTCAATCTTGCGTCCTATCAGGGGCTTGCCTGCGCGAACGTCAAGCTGGGCGATATCGCCGTCGCACTGCAGTCGCTGTCGGTGGGCAACGGGACGATGGGCGGGCTGGTGAATGCGCAGGCATCGGTCGGCACGCTGCTCAAGGCGACGGTGGCGGCAGTCGGGAAGACCACCACCCTCGGCACCGCTCTGCAGTCGAGTGCTACCGGCGCACTGAACAATATCCTCAACCTGAGCCTGCTCAGCAATACCAGCATCAACGTCGCGCGCCTGACCGGACAGGGTGCCACGTCGCTGCTCACGCTCGGCCTCGCGAATGCGGAGGCGGCGGCCGACGCGACCGTGAACGTGCTCGATCTCGTGATGGCGATGGCGCAGATCTCGCAGAGCGGCAAGCCGGGCGTCGTAATCGGCGCGAATGTGCCGCTTTCGCTGCCGAACGGCACTTCCGTATCGATCGCGCAGTTGCAGGTGCAGGTCATCAGTCCGCCGACCATTGCCGTGGGCGAAGGCGGGAAGGACGCGACCGGCGCATGGCGCACGGTCGCAACGAATGCGCAGATCGGCCTCTACCTCCTCGTCGACCTCGGTGTGAATCCGCTGCCGGTTGTGGCGTCCGCGAACGTGTATCTGCCGCTTTACGTGCAACTCGGCGCGGGCAGCGCAACGCTGTTGTCGACCAATTGCCGGACCTCGCCGAATTCGGCCACGATCAGCGCGCAACCGAGCGTCGCGAATCTGTGTATCGGCCAGCCGCCGCTCAGCGGCAACCTGCTCAACCTGCCGGCGACCTACAGCTGCTCGACGCCCGCCAAGGTGCTGGACGTGCAGCTACTGGCTGGCGCGGTCGAGGTGTCCGCGACCGTCTCCAACGTGTCGGTGGCTCTGGCCGGCAACACGGCGACCAATACGTTTTACGGGCGGGGCGGAAGCGATCCGTCCTACTACTGGACCACCAACACGAATGCGCTGGGTTCAGCCGTGAGCAATGCGTTGGCGGGTCTGAGCTCGGCCACGATCACGCCGAAAGTGGATCTGCTGTTCGGATTCGTCACCGTCCCGCTCACAGCGGATTTTGTTCCGAAACTGCTAGGGGTCCTGACCGGTGTTTTGAGCCCGCTGTTGAGCGCGCTGGACGGTATCATCGATCCACTGCTGGATCTGCTTGGCGTCCAGCTCGGTGCCGCCACGGTACATCAGATGTCGCTGACCTGCGGCGCTGCGCAAACTGTCAGTAATTAGAGAAGCAAGACCACCCGATGAGAAACACGCCCGCAATCGCAGAACTCGATCTGTACGTCTGGGAAGGCAAGGCGGACATTGTCGACCGCGTTGCCCGCTGCATGGCGAGCTTCGACGTCGAAGTGATCCGCGCCGACAATGCGGAAATCTCGCCGGAGCGCGCCGCATTGCGGCCCTCGCTCGCGATCATCAGCGTGACGATGATCGAGACCGGCGCGGCGTTCCTGCGCGACTGGCAAGCCAACATCGGCATGCCGGTCGTCTGGGTCGGCGCGGCGCGCGACCACGACGCATCGCAATATCCGCCCGACTATTCGCACATTCTGCCGCTCGACTTCACCTGCGCCGAACTGCGCGGGATGATCGGCAAGCTCGTCACACAGCTGCGCGCGCACGCGGCGGAAACGCTGCAGCCGTCCGAACTCGTCGCGCACTCGGAGTCGATGCAGGCGCTGCTGCACGAAGTCGACACGTTCGCCGACTGCGACACCAACGTGCTGCTGCACGGCGAAACCGGCGTCGGCAAGGAACGCATCGCGCAATTGCTCCACCAAAAGCATTCGCGCTATCGCAACGGCGAATTCGTGCCGGTCAACTGCGGCGCGATCCCCGACGGCCTGTTCGAATCGCTGTTCTTCGGGCATGCGAAAGGTTCGTTTACCGGCGCGGTTGTTGCGCATAAAGGCTATTTCGAACAGGCGGCGGGCGGCACGCTGTTCCTCGACGAAGTCGGTGACCTGCCGTTGTACCAGCAGGTCAAGCTGTTGCGCGTGCTCGAGGACGGCGCCGTGCTGCGCGTCGGCGCGACGTCGCCGATCAAGGTCGATTTCCGTCTCGTCGCGGCCAGCAACAAGAAGCTGCCGCAACTCGTGAAGGACGGCCTGTTCCGCGCGGATCTTTACTATCGGCTCGCAGTGATCGAGCTGAGCATTCCGTCGCTGGAGGAGCGCGGCGCGGTCGACAAGATCGCGCTGTTCAAGTCGTTCGTCGCGGAAGTGGTGGGCGACGAGCGGCTCGCGCAGCTGTCCGATCTGCCTTACTGGCTCGCGGACGCGGTCGCGGACAGCTATTTCCCCGGCAACGTGCGCGAACTGCGCAACCTCGCGGAGCGCGTCGGCGTGACGGTGCGGCAGACGGGCGGCTGGGACGCGGCGCGACTGCAGCGGCTGGTGGCGCATGCGCGCAACTCGGCGCAGCCGGTGCCGGTGGAAAGCGCGGCGGAAGTCTTCGTCGACCGAAGCAAGTGGGACATGAACGAGCGCAGCCGCGTGATCGCGGCGCTCGACGCAAACGGCTGGCGGCGCCAGGATACGGCGCTGCAGCTCGGCATCAGCCGCAAGGTGTTGTGGGAAAAGATGCGCAAATATCAGATATTCGACGAAGAGCCCGAGACCCGCGAAAGCGAATAATTAATGAGATAAAATCGCGCTGCATTACAACGATACGGGCGGGGAATAAAAATTCATGAGCCATATGACGAGGTTGGCGCGGGCGTGTGTGTTGCTCGCGATGATGGGAGGCGTGCAGGGCGCGTACGCGCAGGGGCTGGCCGGCAATGGAGCGCCGGCGGTACAGCAGGCGTCGGCGCCGGTGGCGGCGATTCCGGTGCTGGATCAGCAGGTGCAAACGTCGGTGCAGCCGCAGGCGGGCGACACGACCGGCCCGAGCACGGTTGACGAGCTGCAGCGCCAGATCCAGGCGCATTCGCTGACGGAAATGCGCACGAGCTATAACGGCAGCTACGGCGCGAGCCTGCTGTTCAGCGTGAAGGACGGTGCCTATTTCGTCGCGCTGTTCCAGCAGAAGGCGTTCTGGCGCGTGATCAAGAGTTACGACGAAACGCGGGCCGAAGCGATCTATCGCGATTTCTCGCATCAGGCGGAACGGCTGGCCGTCAACGAATTGCGTGCGGCGAAGCTGGAATCGCAGAAGGCCCAGATGGACCGGCAGATCGCGCTCACGCAGGAGCGGGCGCGGCGTCTGCAGGCCGACATCTCGATCGCACGCGAGCAGCAGGCCGCGGTCGTGGATCGCCAGAAGAGCGTCCGCAATGAAACGGCGGCGCTGCAGGCGCAACAGGCGGAGCTTCAGTCGCAACTGCGCGCATTGCAGCAGCAGGTGCGTTCGCTGCAGCGCGAGGCCAACGCGGGTTTGCCGGCGACCGCACACTGAGCGATCACGGTACGCCCGGTGCGGCGACATGCCGCGCCGGCCCACGAGGAAAAAGGGCAAGCCGGTTGGCTTGCCCTTTTGTCTTACTGGCCGTCCGGCACGATTCGCCGGCGGCGCGTGACGATCACCGGCCCGTTGCCGCCGCGTGTATCGGACGGCGACGTGTTGCCCGATGCATCGCCGGCGTCGCGCGGAGCGCTGTAGCCTTCACGCGGTTCGCGCGGGGCGCTGTAACCTTCGCGGGGCGCGCCATAACCCTCGCGCGGTTCGCGGGAGCCGTAGCCTTCACGCGGTTCACGGGAGCCGTAGCCTTCACGCGGCTCGCGCGAGCCGTAGCCGCCGTCGCCGCGCGATTCGCGGGAGCCGCCGTGCGAGCCGTACGGGCTGTGACCACCGCCTTCGCGGCCGCCCGGCCGACCGCCGGTGCGCGGGCCGCGGGGGCCGCCGCCGCCCGGGCGCGAGCCGCCCGTATCGAGCTGGATCGTGGAAATCGCACGCTTGTAGATGCCTTGCAGACCCACGGGGGTGCGCAGCATCACCAGGTACTGGTCGAACGACTCGATACACCCCGTCAGACGAATGCCGTTGACGAGATAGATTTCAACACGCTTACGTTCCTTGCGCGCCGAATTGATGAAGTCGTTTTGCGGATGGGATTCTGCGGGATTGGCCATTGAGGTGCGGCAGGAGCCTGCGTCAGAGAATATGTTGTGCGTGTGGATGGCGTGGTCGCCCACCAGGTGTTTGGCGGGATTTTACCCTGTTCGTTCCACCAGCGCGCAGTCGTGATTGTGTCGAACCGTAACCCACTATAGACGTTCCAGCGCGTTTTCGCGATTCGGCCAAATGGCTAACGCCGTTTCGTTACGTCGCGTTACGACTCTCGCAGCGGCGTAGCACCTGGCCCGGCGCGGCCGGCTTATCTTCATCGCGCGTGCCGGGCAGGCCGGCGGATCAGGGAAGGGAAACATGAACAAGAGGGGATGGGCGGTATCGATCGGGAGTGGGGCGTTGCTCGCTTCCGCCAGTGCAATGGCGCACGTCGACCTGTCGGTGGGCGTCGGTGTGCCGGTCGCGCCGGTCTATGTCGAACCGGAACCGGTCTATGTGGCGCCGCAGCCGGCGGTGGTCGCGTATCCGGGCTACGGATACGGTTACGACGGCGACGAGGACGACGACCGTTACCGGAAATGGCGCAAGCACTATTACAAGCGTTGGCACAAGCATCACCACGACGATGACGACGACTGAGCGCGACCTGCGGCGTGCCGTTGGCGCTCAGAACGCGTAGTCCGGGTTTTTCGGGTCGAACGCGGATTCGTCGAGCGTGGCCGGCGCGATCTTCTCGATGA
>Ga0070663_100000337_pt1 | contig 24365 bp, 17 predicted proteins | sample KBSC63metaG_FD_65646 | JGI IMG/M metagenome (GOLD analysis project Ga0070663, IMG submission 65646) | Corn rhizosphere microbial communities from Kellogg Biological Station, Michigan, USA - KBS C6-3 metaG | ecosystem: Host-associated > Plants > Roots > Rhizosphere > Soil ...
CTCGAAACTTGTGCTGTGGTTGCGGTGCATCAGTCGAAGACCTCCAGCTGTGCCATCATCCCGGCGGAGGAGTGCTCCAGCATGTGGCAGTGGTACAGGTACCGGCCGGTGTAGTCGGCGAAGGTGGCTTGGATCCGCACCGACTTCCCCGCCGGGATCAGCACGGTGTCCTTGAGCCCCGACTCGCCCGGCAGCGGCGGGGCGCCGTCGCGGTCGAGGATCCGGAACTGCACCAGGTGCAGGTGCATGTTGTGGTCGAGCTGCACGTCGGCGTCGAGGTTGCGGATGTGCCAGATCTCGGTGGCGCCGCGGCGGATCCGCGTGTCGACGCGGTTTTCGTCGTACGGCCTGCCGTTGATCATCACGACGTGGTTGACCATGTCGACGCTCATGGTCATCTCGCGGTCGGTGCGCCCGGGCCGCAGCGGCGGCAGCGGCCGCAGCACGTCCGGCACCCGGCTGTGGTCGTCGGCGCGCCCGCCGTGGACGTCGAACCGCAGCACCGGGCCGCTCACGTCGTTGAGCACGACCTGCGAGCCGGGCCGGAAGCGCGAGAAGTCGATCACGACCTCGGCGCGTTCCCCCGGCGACAGCACGATTTCCCGGCGGGAAACCGGTTCCGGCAGCAGCCCGCCGTCCGAGCCGATCTGCAGCAGCTCGGCGCCGCCGAGGTCGAGGTGGTAGGTGTGGAAGTTCGACGCGTCGAGGATCCGGAAGCGGTACTTCCGCGCCGCGACGGGGAAGTACGGCCGCGGCCGCCCGTTGGCGAGGAAGGTGTCGCGGTTCGGCGTGTCCTCGGCGGCGTAGATCAGCCCGCCGTGGGCGTCGAAGTGCGCGTCCGAGAGCATGATCGGGACGTCGAACTCGCCCGAGGGCAGGCCGAGCCGCGCCTCGTCGTCGCCCTCCAGCAGGTAGAACCCGTGCAGGCCGCGGTAGACGTGCTCGGCCTCCAGCTGGTGGGTGTGGTCGTGGTACCAGAGCGTCGCGCCCGGCTGCCGGTTCGGGTAGTGGCAGGTCTTCTGCGCGCCGACGCCGATCAGGTCCATCGGGTAGCCGTCGCTGCCGGCCGGGACGTGGCCGCCGTGCAGGTGCGCGTTGGCGGGCCGGTCCAGGCGGTTCGTGTAGCGCACGAAGGCCGGCCGCCCGGCGCGGGCGCGGATCGTCGGGCCGACGAACGTGCCGCCGTAGGTCAGCGCGGTCGTGTATCGGCCCGGCAGCATCTCGACGCGGGACGCGCGCAGGGCGAGCTCGTAGACGTCGCCGTCGGGCCGCCGCTGCACCGGGCGCAGTTCGCGCGGAACCGGCATGCGGACCGAAAAGGGCGCCACGTAAGGAGAGGGCGCCGAAACGGCACCGCCGGACGTCCCGCCCATGTCCATTCCGGACATGGGTGCGGGCGCGCCGGCCGCCGCGGCGGTGTCCGGGAGGCGTTGCCCGCGCCCGAAGGCCGCCATCCCGACGACCCCGGCGGCGAGGCCGCCGAGGGTCAGCGCGCGTCGTCTGTTCAGCATCTGCTCCCCAATCGCAGGCGCGGTCCGGGCACCGTCGGGTACCGGGACTCGTTGCACCGTCCCATCCGCCGTCGCACCGCCGCATCTCCAAAACTGCGTCGTCCGGCCGGGCAGCGCAAACCCGGAGATGTCCACCGCCCCCGCGGCTTGCCAGACTCGGCGGAGGAGAAGTTTCACGCCGAGGCGTACGCGCCATAGCGGACCGGAGGATCCCTGATGAGCCCGAATGCCGGTGGCGGCAGCAAGATCGTGATCGACGCGTGGCTGCAGTACTACAAGACCCCGACCTTCATGGACTGCACCCGGGAAGTCGTCGCGCGGTTCCACGAACGGCACCCGGACTACGAAATCCGCCTGCACGAACACGACTACCCGAAGATGCCGACCGAGATCGCGCGTGCGGTCAACGACGGCGTGACGCCGACGATCGCGCAGTACTACTACACGGGTGCCCGCGCGGCGTTCGACGTCGTGAAGAACGACGGATCGCGGCTGTACACCTCGATCCAGCAGGCGATCGGCGACCGCACCGAGATCCTCGGCGAGCCGGTGCTGCGCGACGTCCCGCCGCCCTCACGCCGGTACTTCCAGTCGCACGACGGCCTCGACGCGATGTCGCCGCTGTTCTCGACGACCGTGCTGTACAGCAACACGACGCTGTTGAAGAAGGCCGGCGTCACGAAGATCCCCGAGACGTGGGCGGAGATCGACGCGGCCTGCCGCGCGGTCTCGAAGCTGTCCGACGGCCCGTCGCACGCCATCACCTGGTGCAACCACGGCTGGATGTTCATGCAGGCGCTGGCCGGGCAGGGCGCGCTGCTCGTCGACGCCGACAACGGCCGTTCGGGCCGCGCGGAGAAGACGTTCCTCGACTCCGACGAGGTGCTGGCCTTCGTCAACTGGTGGCAGCGCCTGCAGAAGGACGGCTACTACCTCTACACCGGCGCGCAGATGGACTGGGTCGCGGCGTTCGGCGCCTTCGCCGAGCAGCAGGTGGCGTTCCTGTTCACGTCCTCCGTGGACGCCCGGCGGCTGACCCAGCTCGGCCGTGACCGCGGGTTCGAGGTGGAGACCAGCCGCCTGCCGTACAACGGCGAGGTGCCCTACCACGGCAACATCATCGGCGGTGACGCCATCTACCTCGCCGACGGCCTCGACGAGGCGACCCGGGACGGCGCGCTCGCGTTCCTGCAGTACCTCAACAACCCGGAGAACGCGATCGACCGGCACAAGCGCACCAACTACCTCCCGGTGTCCGACACCGCGGTGCAGTTGCTCGAAGCCGAAGGCTGGCTCGACGAGCACCCGCACCAGCGGACCGCCCGCGCCCAGCTCGACAACTCGAAGATCGAGCCGGCCACGATCGGCGCGCTCGTCGGCGAACTGCCGCGCCTGCAGGACACCCTGACCCGCGCGATGCACGACGTCATGGTCTCCGGCGCCGACCCGGTCAACCGCTTCGCACAGGCGAACGCCGAAGGCCAGAAGCTGGTGGACGACTACAACGCGCACACCGGTCCCGGCCGGGACCTCGGCAGCTACCGCGTCCACTGATCGGGGGACAGGGTGAAGTACGGACTGGCGCTGCCGCAGGCGGCGGGTTTCGACCTCGCGACCGACGTCGCGGCGGTGGCACGCACCGCCGAGGACGCCGGCTACGCGAGCGTGTGGGTCTACGAGCGGGTGCTCTTCCCGCTGGAGCCGGCCGACGGCATGAACGGGATCCCCGGGCTGCCGTGGATCGACTTCTACCGCGAGTGCGCGGACGCGCTTACGGTGCTGACCGTGGCGGCCACGGCGACCCAGCGGGTCGGCCTCGGCACCAGCGTGCTGATCGCCCCGCTGCACCAGCCACTGCACCTGGCCAGGGCGCTGGCCACGATCGACCGCGTCAGCGGCGGCCGCGTGACGGCCGGGTTCGGCAGCGGCTGGTCGTCGGACGAGTACCGGGCGGCCGGCGTCGCGTTCGACGGCCGCGGTCGCGCGCTGGAGGAGACGATCGAGGCCTGCCGGGCGTTCTGGGCGGAAAATCCCGTCACCTACGCGGGTGAGCGGTCCGTCGTGACGAACGCCTTGGTGAACCCGAAGCCCGCGAGCCCGATCCCGGTGCTCGTCGGCGGCGGCAAGACGCCGCGGGCGCTGGCGCGGATCGGCCGGACGGCGGACGGCTGGCTGCCGACGGGCCTGCCGCTGCCGGTGGTCGCCGACGGCTGGCAGCGGATCCGGGAGGCGGCCGAGGGCGCGGGCCGGGACGCCAACGCGTTGCGGCTGGTCCCGCGGGCCGGGGTGATGCTGACGGAAGCGCCCGCCCCCGCCGATCGGCGAGCTTTCCAGGGCACGCTCGACCAGGTCCTGGAGGACGTCGCGGCGGTCGCGAAGCTCGGGGCGGACGAACTGGTGCTCGACCTGTTCCCGTCCGCGCGCGACGGGCAGGAACTGCGCGACCGGGCGGTCGAGGTGCGGGACGCGCTGACCTCCGCCGGGCTCTGAACCGCCGGGAGCGGGCGGGGCGGGAAGTTCCGGCCCCGCCCGCTTCTCACATTTCGGTGCCCGACGCGGACATCACCGGACGGACTTCGACGCCGAGGCCCTTGACGGCGGCGTCCGGCACCAGCGCGGCGAGTTCCTGGGCCCGCGCCCGGTTCTCGCAGTCGACCAGGTAGTAGCCGGCGATCTGCACGCGTCCGCCGAGGAAGGAGCCGTCCGTGACGTACGTCCGGTCGCCCTCCACCCGCGTGACCGAGGTCTGCGCCGGATCGGCGAGCGTCTCGGCGTCGACGAGCTCGCCGGCGTCCCGCACGAGAGCGCGGAACCGGTCGTGCCCGTCGGCGTGCGCGGCCCGGTCCGCCTCGGACAGTCCGTCCCAGACCGCGGGGTCGCTGTGTAAGATCAGCAGGAATTTCATGCCTTCTCCCGTACCGCTCTGCCCCGACGCCCCCAGTGGCGTCCTCTCTGTACATCGGAGCCGGGAGCGCGTTCTCGACGTCCACGGCGCGAATTTCTCCGAACGTGCTCCGCCGCGGAAATCCGCCGGAATTTTCCGCGGACCGATGTCGAGAACCCCGCGTCGGCTCCGACGTACTCCCGACAGGCAGGTGGGACGAGCACCGGGCGCACCGGTGCTTAGGAAGGGACAAGGGACACCATGGACACGAGCACAACAGCGGTCGCGCCGAGGGCGGGACGGCGGGAGTGGATCGGGCTGGCCGTGCTGGCTCTCCCCACCCTGCTGATCAGCCTCGACATGGGGGCGTTGCTTCTCGCGCTGCCGCACCTGAGCACGGACCTGCACACGTCGAGCACCCAGCAGCTGTGGGTGTCCGACATCTACGGCTTCATGATCGCCGGTTCGCTGATCACGATGGGCAAGCTGGGCGACCGGATCGGCCGTCGCAAGCTGATCCTGATCGGTGCCGCGATCTTCGGCGTCATCTCGATCGTGGCCGCGTACTCGGTCAGCGCGGAGATGCTGATCGTCGCCCGCGCGCTGCTCGGTGTCGCCGGAGCGACGCTGATGCCGTCGATCCTGGCCCTGATCAACTCGATGTTCGCCGACGACAAGCAGCGCCGCACGGCGATTTCGCTGTGGGCGACCTGCCAGTTCTCCGGTGCCGCACTCGGCCCGGTGGCCGGTGGCCTGCTGCTGGACCACTTCTGGTGGGGCTCGATCTTCCTGATGGGCGTCCCGGTGATGCTGCTGCTGCTCGCGGCCGGGCCGTTCCTGCTCCCGGAGTCGTGCAACCCGAACGCCGGGCGCCTGGAGCTCAAGAGCGTCGCGCTTTCGCTGGCGTCGATCCTGCTGGTCATCTACGGCCTCAAGGAGCTGATCGTCGGTGACAGCAGCACGATCCTCATCCCGCTGGCCGCGGTGATCGCCGGTGCCGGGCTGGGCGTCGTGTTCGTGCGGCGGCAGTTCCACCTCGAAGACCCGCTGCTGGACCTGAAGCTGTTCAAGATGCCGGTGATCCGCACCCTGCTGATCACGATGGTGCTCTCGGGCGCGGCGATGAACGGCACGGGCATGCTGGTGACGCAGTGGATGCAGAGCGTCCTGGGCTACTCGGCATCGGAGACAGCGCTGTTCTTCGCCTCGATGGGGCTGGCGCTCGCGGTGAGTTCGGTCCTGACGCCGGTGCTGGCCAAGCGCGTCCGCTCGGGCACATCGATCGCGGTCGGCATGGGTATCACGGCACTGGGCTTCCTGTTCATCCCCTTGGTGAGCAGCACGGGCGGCCTGATCCTGGCGGTGGCGGGCATTTCGGTGATCGCACTGGGCGACGGTCCCCTGGTCGCACTGGGCACGGGCATCGTGGTGGGCTCGACCCCGCCGGAGCGCGCGGGTTCGGCGGCCTCGCTGTCGGAGACGAGCCTCCACGTCGGCGGCGCACTGGGCCTGGCGATCTTCGGCACCCTGGGCGCGGCGGTGTACAACAACCAGATGGCGGCCAACCTCCCGGCCGGAGTCCCGGAGGGAGCGGGCCGCGCCACGGTGGCGGAAGCCCAGGAGACGGCCTCCCACCTGGCCCCGGGCATCGGCGGCGAGCTGACGCGGGTGGCCAAGGAAGCCTTCACCTCGGGCCTCCACATGGCAGCCTGGGCCGGCGCGGCCGTGGTCGCGGCACTGGCGGTCCTGTGCTGGTTCACGCTCCGCAAGGGAGCAGCGGACGAGCCGGCCGCCGAGGCCGCGGCGGCCGCGGAGCCGCAGCAGGAGCCGGAGTCGGAGTCCGAGCAGGCTTCGATCCGCGGCTGAGGTAGCTGAACAAGGAAGGGCCGGCCCCGACGGGGTCGGCCCTTCCTGATGCCCGCACTATGCCGGGCCGGGCTTTCTGCTGCTCGCACCGCATGCCGGGCTGGTCTTGCTGTTGTCCGCACCATGTCGGGCTGGTCTTGCTGCAGTCCGCACCATGTCAGGCCGGTCTCGCTCCTGCCCGCGCCGGGAATTCACCGGAAGGTGTGAATCATCGCCGTTTGCCGGCCCGGCCCGCGGCAGCACTCGTCGGCGCTCGCTTTGCTCGCGGTGTTTCCTTTTTCGCGGCGATCCCGGCGTGGTTCGAGGACCATTCGACACCGTCGTCCGAGATGCCGGATTCTCGTCTCCATTAGTGAACTCGCGCCCCTCCGCGAGAGCGCCGAATGGCGTCAAGCGGCCGTCCGTTTTGTCGTTTGTGTTTCAGGAATCCGTATCCGTCAGCTTCGCCGCTTTGCCTTCAAGGTAGCGCCGTTCCGGAATGCTCGCGGTGCGGCGGGCCGCCAGCTGGTAGGCCTCGCGGGCCGCCGCGCGGTCGCCGGTCATCTCCAGCAGGTGGGCCCGGACCGCCGGGAGGCGGTGGTGGTCGCCGAGGCGGGGGTCGTCGTCCAGGGTCTCCAGGAGGCGCAGGCCCGTCTCCGGCCCGTGGGCCATCGCCGCGGCGATCGCGTGGTTCAGCGTCACCATCGGGTTCGGGGCCAGGCGTTCGAGCAGCTCGTACAGTTCGACGATCTGCGCCCAGTCCGTCTCTTCCGTGCTCGGCGCCTCCGCGTGCACCGCGGTGATCGCCGCCTGCAGCTGGTAAGGCCCCAGCGGCCCCTTCGCCAGCGAGTCGGCCGTCAGCGCGATGCCTTCCTTGATCGCCACCTGGTCCCACTTGCCGCGGTCCTGCTCGGCCAGCGGGATCAGCCCGCCGTCGGGAGCGGTGCGCGCGTTGCGGCGCGCGTCGGTGAGCAGCATCAGGGCCAGCAGCCCGGCCACTTCCGAGTCTTCCGGCAGCAGCTTGTGGTACGCCCGCGTGAGCCGGATCGCCTCGTGGGCCAGCTCGACCTGCTGCAGGTCCGGCCCCGCCGTGCTGCTGTACCCCTCGTTGAAGATCAGGTAGAGCACGTGCAGCACGACATCGAGCCGTTGCGCACGCTCGCTCTCCGGCGGCATTTCGAACCGGCCGCCCGCCGCCTTGATGCGCTGCTTGGCGCGGCTGATCCGCTGCGCCATGGTCGCCTCGGGCACCAGGAAGGCGCGGGCGATCTGCGCCGTCGTGAGGCCGCCGACGGCCCGCAGCGTCAACGCCAGCTGCGACGACGGCGACAAGCTCGGGTGGCAGCACAGGAACAGCAGTTTCAGCGTGTCGTCGCGGCCGGTGAGGGGTTCGTCCGGGCCCGGGACCACCTGTCCCGGCGCCTCGAGCGCCGCGTTGGCCTCCTCGCGGCGGCGCCGCGCGACTTCGCTCCGGGCCTGGTCGGCCAGGCGGCGCGTGGCCACGGTGATGAGCCAGCCCAGCGGGTTGGCCGGGATCCCGTGTTCGCGCCACTGGACCGTCGCGTCCACCAGTGCGTCCTGCACCGCGTCCTCGCAGGCGTCGAAGTGCCCGTTGTGCCGCACGAGCGTGCCGAGAACCTGGGGGACGAGCCGGCGCACCAAGCCGTCGACGTCGTCCGCCTTCACCGCACCACCGTCGTCACCGGCCGGCCACCGGACCGGGAAATCGCCACAATGATCACCTGGGACATCTGAGTCGGACAAGGCCGAAAATTGCATCGAGTAATGGAATTGTAGCATGCGGTCACACCGCGTTGCCGGTCGCCGCACCGGTTCCTGCATTCGGCTGAGCACTCAGAAAGATGTTCCCCGAACGGCCGCGTGCCACGCTTTCCGCAGCAGAAAGTCTTTGTGACGCCCGGGTTGCGTCGCGAGGTGGCCGACGACGACTAGGAGTGCTCCCCATGACCGCAGCGAGCCCTCGGTTCACCACCGGCACGGCCCCGGGGGCGCACCCCCAGGCGGGCCACGGGATCGAGCTGCAGACGCGGCCGCTGGAGTTCCTGCGTTCGCTGCACAAGCACGGCGACCTCGTCGAGATCATGATGGGCCCGGAGCCGGCCTACGTCGTGTGCCACCCCGACCTGCTGCACCAGGTCCTGACGCAGGACAGCCTGTACGACAAGGGCGGCGTGTTCTACGACAAGGTCCGCGACACGGTGGGCAACGGCCTCGGCAACTGCCCGCACGCCGACCACCGCCGCCAGCGCCGTCTGGTGCAGCCGGCGTTCACGCCGGCGCAGCTCGCCCAGTACGGTCCGGCCATCGAGCAGGAGATCGCCGCGCTGACCGGGTCGTGGCAGCCGGGTGAAGTCATCGACGTGTACCCCGCCCTGCACGGCCTTTACCTGCGCATCCTGGCCCGGACGGTGTTTTCCACGCAGGTCGGCGACGAGACGGTCGAGCGGATCCAGGTCGCGTCCAAGGCCACCCTGACGATGATGGTGCGCCGGATGTCCGAGCAGCCCGGTGCCGAGCCCACCGACGAGGACCGCGCCTACGACGAGGCCCACGACTTCCTCAAGGGCGAGGTCGACCGCCTGATCGCCGAGTGCCGCGCCGGCGGCGCCGACCACGGCGGCCTGCTTTCGCTGCTGGTCAACGGCCGCGACGACGACACCGGCACCAGCCTGACCGACCACGAGATCCGCGACCACGTGATCAACCTGCTGCTGGCCGGCTCCGAAACCCCGGCCGCGCTGGTCACCTGGGCGCTGGTCCACCTCGCGGAGCACCCGGCCGCGGCCTCGCGGCTGTTCGCCGAGATCGACGAGGTGATCGGGGACCGGACGCCGACCCTCGCCGACGTCCCGGCGCTGACCTACACGAGCCAGTTCCTCACCGAAACGCTGCGCCTGTACCCGCCGGCGTGGATGGTCACCCGGATCACGACCGCGCCGGCGGAGATCGCCGGCCGCACGCTGCCGGAGGGCACGACAGTGGTGTTTTCGCCGCTGGCCGTGCACCACCGCGCGGACGTTTACGAGCAGCCGGAAGCGTTCGAGCCCGACCGCTGGCTGCCGGGCCGCGCGACGACGCCGCGCCGCACCGCGTTCGCCACCTTCGGCGGCGGCGCGCGGCGCTGCATCGGCGACCACTACACGATGAACGAGACCGCGCTGACCCTCGCCACCATCGCCGCCCGGTGGCGGCCGCGGGTGGCGCCCGGAGCGGACGTCGCCCCCACGACCGCTTCGGGCTCCCTCCGCCCGGTGAACTTCCTGGTGGAGCTGGATCCCCGGTGACCGAGGCGCGCGCCGCGAAGATTTCCGGGAAATCCGGCCCGTCGGATGTCGAGAACGAACGAACGGCTCCGACGTACTGAAGAGCGGCGCCGGAAAGGGTGCCAGAACCGCTAAGGAGAGTGGACTCGTGAAGTTCATGCTGATCATTCACATGAACCCGGAGCGCTGGGAGGGGTTGTCGGAGGAGACCCAGAACGCGATCGGGGGCGGGCACGGCGCCTTCCAGGACAAGATCAAGGCTTCGGGGGAGATGATCAGCACCTACGCGCTGGCCGACCCGTCGAAGAGCTCGGTGGTCCACGTCAAGAGCGGCGACCGCGCCGTCACCGACGGCCCGTACATCGAATCCAAGGAATTCCTGGCCGGCTTCTACCTCATCGAAGCCGAGAACAAGGAGCGCGCACTGGAGATCGCTTCGCAGATGCCGGAGACCCAGGTCGACGGCTGGGGCATCGAGGTGCGTGAGGTCATCCACTTCGCCAGTGGGACCGACTGAGCTTTTCCCTCCGGGAGAAGCCCGCGGCCCGTGTTCGTGGCGACGACGCCACGAGCACGGGCCGCGGGATTTCGCACGTGTAAAAGGAAAGTGCAGGTGTGGTTCGAAATGACCGATGTCGACCAGACGCCGCAGAACTACCCGATGACCCGTACGTGTCCCTTCGTCGAAGCGCCGGGCTACGCGCGGCTGCGCGACCAGGGCATCGCTCCGGTGCGGATGCCGACGGGAGCGACAGCGTGGGGCGTCACAAAGTACGAGTACGTCAAACGGCTTCTGCTCGACGACCGGCTCAGTTCGAACCTGCGCGACCCGGGATTCCCGGTCCTCGCCGAGCACATGCGCCCGCCGGCGGAGTTCGACACCTCCCTCATCGGCATGGACGACCCGGAGCACGGCGCCGCGCGCCGCGCGGTGCTGGGCGAGTTCACCGTCCGGGCCATCAACCGGCTTCGCCCGCGCATCCAGGAAATCGTCGACGACTGCGTCGACGCCATGCTCGCCGGCCCCCGCCCGGCGAACCTGGTCGAGGTCGTCGGCTACCCGGTACCGGTGACGGTGATCTGCGAACTCCTCGGCGTCCCCCTGGCGGACCGCGACTTCTTCGAAGAAGCGTCCACTGTGTACCTGCGCCCCACCTCCACGCCGGAGGAAGGCGGGCAGGCGCTCAAGGCGCTGATGGAGTACATGCACGAGCTCGTCGCGGCCAAGGAACGCGAGCCGGACGACGCCCTGCTGGGCAGGCAGGTCCGCCGCCGCGGCGAGCCCGGGGTCGCCGGCCACGACGGACTCGTCGGGCTCGGCATCATGCTCCTGATGGCCGGCCACGAGACGACGGCCAACATGATTTCCCTCGGGGTGCTGACCTTCCTCCAGCACCCCGACCAGCTCGCCAAGGTCCGCGCGGACCCCTCCCGCATCCCCGACGGCGTCGAGGAGCTGCTGCGGTTCTATTCGATCGCCGAAATCGGGGCATCCCGAGTGGCTGTCGGCGACATAGAGATCGGCGGGGTGACGATCAAGGCGGGCGACGGCGTCCTGAACCTGACATCCGCGGCCAACCGCGACCCGGCCGAGTTCCCCAACCCGGACCGCTTCGACCTCGACCGCGGTGGCCACGGCCACGTCGCCTTCGGGTTCGGCAGGCACCAGTGCCTCGGCCAGAACCTCGCCCGGGCGGAGCTCGAGATCGTGCTCGAGACGTTGTTCCGCCGCATCCCGGACCTCCGTCTTGCGGTGCCGTTCGAGGAGCTGAGCTTCAACACCGACTCGGTGAACTACGGCGTCAGCGCGCTCCCGCTGACCTGGTAGCCCGCCGCCCGAAGCCGATCGTCCACTGAGGAGCCCGGTCACGCGGCCTCCGCCCGGTCGCGTTCACCGGACGGAGGCGGTGAAGTGACGGCGGCGTCCGGTGCGGGATCGGCGTGATCGCGGTGCCGCGCTGCCCGCGCGGCCACGTGGTGCAGCCGCATCAGGTGCCGCTGCACCAGGCCGGCCGCGCGAGCTTCGTCGAAGGCGGAACGGACGGAGGCGTTCGTCCGCCGCCGCCGGTGCCGCGCGCTGTGCTGCCCGGCGCGGTGACTGTGATTTGCCACGGTGTGTTGTCCCCTCCTGGTGCACCGCCGGATCGGGCCGGCGGCCGGAAAGCCGCACCGGGCGACGTCGCTCGACGTGATCGAGCGATCGCGGGCGCGGCAAGATAACGAGCTTGTATCGAGGTGAACTCGGAATCGCCGGTTGCGCCGATCGGACGGCCGTGTCAGCGGCCGTACGGTCTCCCCGGTCCGGGCACGGCAAAAACGGTGTCCACAGTGGGCGGGGTGGCGATGGGCAGGCGGGTACCGGGAGCGTCGTGCGCAACCGCGCACGACGTCTTCCCTGGTGGCGCCCCCGGCAGGACTCGAACCTGCGACCTAGAGATTAGAAGGCTCTTGCTCTATCCAGCTGAGCTACGAGGGCCCGCGCCGACGGCTGCTGCTTGTCGTGCCGGTCGCCCGGCACGGGCAGCTTAGTCGTCGCCACCCACTCGATCGTTCGACACTGGCGAATCGTTTCAGGTCTCGTTCGACGTAATTCGAGAGAGCGGTAGCGATCACGTCACGACCAGCCACAGCCGCCAGGCCGCGCCCGAATGAACACGCTGCGTGACAAGACGGTGAACCTCCTTTCAGTCGAAGGGCGGACCGGTCGCGAGTGAGGTCCGGTACCCGTGGGGTTCCCCGAACGGGGCCGAACCTGCTAACAAGGGATCAGAAGGCTCTTGCTCTGCCGCCCCGCGCCTTGTCCGCGGCGGGCTCCGACGCGCACACGCGCGGTCTGCGCCCACCGCAGCGGACAGGGCGGTCACGGGGTGGCCCGGGTGCGCTCATCCCGCGGATCTCCTGCAACGACCAGCGCGGGGCGCTCCTGCCCCTGGTGGAGCTGGTCTCGACCGCCGGATTGGCGCATCCGGAGGCCGGGGCGGCGGTGGGCTGAGCCGCCCCGCGGGAGCCGGGGAGTGCGCTCTCGTATCGCGGCTTCCGGGGCGGGTGGCAGCCGGTCTGAGCCGCCCGCGAGCCGGGGAGCGTGCCCGGCTCGCGGGTTGACGCAGCGAGAGCTCCCACCCCGCCGCTGGCCTCCGGGGTGGTTGGCAGCGGGTCTGGGCCGCCCACAGGAGCCGGGCAGTGTGTCCGATGCAGCGACGCTGAGCGCGCCCCGTGCCGCCTCCGCGGACTCCGGGCCGGAGTGCCGGGTCCGGGCCGCAGGTGGAAGGCGGGACGCGTGCTCGGCGCAGCAGGGCGCTGAGCTGTTGGCCTCCGCGCCGGAGTGTGGGCCCGAGTCGCCGGCGGAAGCCGGGACGCGTGCTGGACGCGGGGGTCGACGCAGCGGGGGCGCCGAGTCGGCCCAGCGCCGCCGCTGGCCTCCGAAGCGGCGCGCCGGAGCCGCCCGTGTGAGCGGGAGGCGTGCCCAGCGTCGCCTCGAGGCCTCCGGCCGGAGCGCCGGAGTGCGGACCAGGGCACGCCGGCGGGAGCCGGCAGCCGGTGCAGCGGGCTGAGCGCGCCCGGCCCGCCTTCGCGGACTCCGGCCGGAACGCCGGAGTGCATGCCGAGCCGCCGCGGGAAGCCGGGGAGGCGTGCTCGGCGCAGCGGGGCGCTGAGCGCGCCCCACGTCGCCGCTGGCCTCCGGGTGGGGCCCCGGCGTCCCGCGGGGCCGGGAACGTCCCACGCGGCAGCTGAGCGTGTCGAGCCGGCGCGTTGCGGCAGCCGAGGCTGCTGCAACGTAGGCCGGCCGCCGCTGCCCGGCGAGGGGGCCAGGGCCGGCGCCGTCGGACGGGCGGCTGCGGGGCCGTGGGCGTGCCCCGCCGCTGCAAGGCGAACCGCACTCGGCACGCAGGTGGCCGTTGCCCGGCGAAGGGCCGGAGCCGGCACCGTCGGACGGGCGGTGCGGGGCCCGTGGGCGCGCCCCGCCGCTGAGGCGCGCCCACGGGGTGGGGCCGCTGCGGGGAAGCGGCCCCGGTCGGGCCCGGCTGCCGCCGCCGCGAGCCGGCTCTCCCTGGAGCGGGCGGTGGTGTGGGCCCGAGTCATGGGTTACTCCCAGATCTGGATGCCGCGGACCAGGAAGGGGGCGTTCGGGACGTACGTGCCGCCACCCGGATAGGTGACGAAATCGCCCTCCGTCGAACATTCCTCGTCCTGGTACACCGTGACATCGCGGGTCATCAGATTCGCGAACGACGATCCGTCGAATCCTTCGGGCAGTGGCAGGCATTCCTCGGTATTGGCCGTGCGCAGGTCGAAACGCTGGATTTCCCCGCCGTAGCCGTCGGACGGCCACACGCAGAACTCGCCCTTGCGGCACCCGGGACCCGTGTCGGCCTGGGCGGCTCCGACGCTGGTCAGGAGCCCGATCAGAGCCAGGGCCACGATGTGCGGCAGGCGCGAGCGAAGACGGTGTGAAGACATGGTGGATTTCCCCTCCGGAATCGCGGCTCTTGTGGGCCGCGGTGAACTTGTGATTCCAGATTGGCGGGCGAGGGGGAGTTTGTCAGCCTGCTATTTCGATTCTGTGGACAACTGCCGGGCGGCGGAAAGGTTGTCCACAGGTGCGGGAGAGGGTCTTGCGGAACGATGGAGGTGGTGCTACCCGGGGCCTGTGCTGCCGCGCACCACGAGCGAAACCGGCACCTCGACCGGCGCCGGCACCGACCCGTCGTCCAGCAACCCCAGCGCCAGTTCCCCGGCGATCCGGCCCTTGGCCGCGAGGTCCTGCCGGACGGTGGTCAGCGGCGGCGAAGACCACGACGACGGCGGGCTGTCGTCGAATCCGGCCACCGACAGCTCGCCCGGCACGCTGATCCCCAGCTCGCGGGCCGCGGCGAGCACCGCCAGCGCGAGCTGGTCGGACATGCACAGCACCGCTGTCGGCCGCGGCGACGTCCCGAGCAGCGCGAACGCGCCCGCCATCGCGCTCTCCGCGCTGAGCCCGGCAGCCTCCTCGACGACGACCGGGCAGGAGCCCAGCTCGTCCAGGTAGCCGCCCAGCCGTTCGCGGACGTCGTGGAAGGGCGCGGCCGCGGCTTCCGCCACGGTCAGCCGGCCGCCGCCGGGCTTGAGGTGGCTGCAGGCGGCGAAGATCCCGAACCGCCGGTGCCCCAGGTCGAGCAGGTGCCGCGCGGCCAGCGCCGCACCCAGCCGGTCCGCGCAGCCGACCCGCGCCGCGCCGGGCAGCAGCGGCTGGTCGATCACCACGAGCGGCAACCCCCGCGTGCGCACGGCCTCCAGCGAAGGAGCGCCGTCGGGCAGCGAGTACACGATCGCGATGTCGGCCTGCGCGGTGAGCACGCGGTCGGCGGCCGGCCCGCCGAAAACGCCGCCGGGCAGGAGCAGCAGCGCGTGGCCGCGCGGGTCGATCACCCGCGCCAGCGCGTCCAGCGTCAGGTACAGCGCGGGATCCGAGAACGCCATCGACAGCGACGTGTCCAGCAGGACCGCGATCGCGCCGGTGCGGCTGGTGGCGAGGCTGCGGGCGGTCGGGTCCGGACCGGGGTAGCCCAGCTCGGCCGCCACCCGCAGGACCTGGTCCCGCAGCCGGGCGGACAGCTGGTCGGGCCGGTTGTAGGCGTTCGAAACCGTGGCGCGCGAGACCCCGACGGCCCCGGCGACGTCGTCGAGCGTGGGACGGCGGCGCCGGGTCATCCGCGCAGTCTAGCCGCAACCCGGTGGACTTTCTGAAGCGCTTAAGTCACGCTGGGACCACGGAAGGGGGAAGCCATGCGGGACCGGATCGCGGTGTTCACCGTGTTCGCCCTCAACGGGCTCGCGCTGGGGTCGTGGGCGTCGCGCACGCCCGCACTGACCGCGCAGGTGCACGCTTCGCCCGGGGTGTTCGGCCTGGCCCTGCTCGGCGCCAGCGCCGGGATGCTCGCGGCCGCCTCGGTGTCCGGACGGCTGGTCGAACGGGCGGGTGCGCGGGCGGTCGTCGCCGTCAGCACCGCGATGGCCGGCGTTTCCCTGGTGCTGATCGGCTTCGCGCCCACGGTCCCGCTGCTGGCAGGGGCGCTGCTGGTGGTCGGTGCGAGCGTCGGGATGCTCGACGTCGCGATGAACGTCGCCGGCGTGGCTGTCGAACGCCGGCTCGGCAAGCCGGTCATGTCCGTGTTCCACGCGGGGTTCAGCTTCGGCGCGCTCGCCGGTTCGCTGGCCGCGGGCCTCGCCGCGGGCCACGGCTGGTCGCCGGCCCGCCACCTCACCGTGGCCGCCGTCGTCGCGGTCGCGGTGCTGGCGCTGGTGATCCGCGCCGTCCCCGGCATCCGCCCCGAGCACACCGAAACACCCGCCGTCACGCCGTCGCGGGCGCCGATCCGGCGGCCGGTGCTGTGGCTGCTCGCAGCGGTCGCGCTGTGCTCGGCCATCGCCGAGGGGGCATCGTCGGACTGGTCCGCGCTGCTGATGACGGTCGAGCGCGGGGTCGGCCAGGGCGCCGCGGCCCTGGCGTTCGCGGGGCTCCAGCTGGTCATGGCGCTGACGCGGCTGGCGGGCCCGTGGGCGCAACGCCGCTTCGGCCCGACCCGCTGCCTCGCCGCGGGCGCGACCCTGGCCGCCGCCGGGCTCGTCGCCGCGGCCACGATCCCGGTCGCCGCCGCCGGTTACGCCGGGTTCGCGCTGGCCGGCGCGGGCCTCGCCGCGTCCTTCCCGATGGCTCTCAGCCTCGCCGGGGACGCCGGGAAGCGCGGTGACGGCACCGGCGGCGAGCGCGAGATCGGCTTCGTCACCGCCGTCGCCTACACCGGCTTCCTCGGCGGTCCGCCGATCATCGGCGGCATCGCGCAGGCGACGGACTACGACGTGGCGTTCGTCTTCGTGGCCCTCGTCGCGGCGCTGATCCTGCCCGCCGCCGTCGCCGCCCGCCGGTCGCGACGGCGGGAGGAAGCGGACGCGATGATCGGCCGATAGGCGTTCCGGGCACGAAATCCGTGCCGCGACCGGCGTTTCCGCCACGCCGAAGGCGTTGACAGTCTCCTGGTCCGCGAGGCAAGCTGAACCCCGTCGGTAAACTGAAATGAATATGGCGACGTTTCAATTTCAGGTCGGCTGATCAAGGCGGGGGCGCCTTGATCCGGGGAGGACGTCGTGAGGGTTGTGCTGCTCGGCGGCGCGGGGGCGCTCGCCGGCCGGAGCGGGCGGTTCGGCGGGACGGGGCTGACCCTCGTGCAGGACGCCGTGCCGCGGCTCGTGCTGGTGCCGGTCGCCTTCCGGCTGGCCCTGTTCCTGCAGGCGGTCTGGTCCGGCGGTCCGCTGAGCGCGCCGGTGCTCTGGTGCGCGATCGCCCTCTACCTGGTGCCCAACCTGCTCGAAGTGGCCTGGGTCTTCCGCCGGGCCACCGGCATCCGGCCGGTGCTGGCCGCCGACACCGCGTACACGCTCCTGACGAGCCTCGCCGCGGCAGTCTTCGCGGCGCGTTCACCGGAGCTGCTGACGCTGGCCTGGCCGAACATCATGGGCACGGTCATGGTCTGGACCCTGCTGCGCGGCGCGCCCGCCGGCGCCGTCGCGATCGCCGGCGCGCTGCTCCTGCGGTACGGCATGGCCGCCGTTTCGGGGACGTCGGCGCCCGCGACGTGGATCCTGCTCGCCCTGGTCGCGGCCGCGGTGACGGCGCTGGCGATCGTGCTGCTCGTCGCCGGGTCGATGCGGTTCGCGCTCGGGCTGGGCGAGCAGCGCGGCCGCGCCGCCGAGCGGGAACGGCACCGCCGCGACGTCCACGACACCGTGCTGCAGGTGATGGAGTCGCTCGCGCTGCCGGCGCCCGGGGACGCGCTCGACCCGCGGGGCAGCCTCGACCAGGTCCGCCGCACCGCCCGCGCGCACGCCCTGCGCCTGCGGCTGAGCCTCGACGGCGACGCGCCTGCCGAGCCGGGTGGGCTCGAACACCGCCTCGGCGCGCTGGCGGTCGAGATGACGGCCGACGGTCTCCGCGTCGACCTCGTGGTGCTCGCGAAGCCCGCCGATGTTCCCGAGGCCGTCGTCAACGCCCTTCACGACGCAACGCGCGAAGCGTTGCGAAACACTCTTAAGCACGCGAAGACGACGAAGGCCGTGGTGTGCCTCGAAGAACGCGAAGGCGTCGTCACAGTGTCCGTACGCGACCACGGGACCGGCTTCGACCTCGGCGCCCGCCGCGCCGGCTTCGGCATCGAGAACTCGATCCACGCGCGGCTGGCCGAGATCGACGGCGCCGCGCGCATCGACTCGGCGCCCGGCCACGGCACCCGCGTGGTGCTGACCGCGCCGCTAAAGCTGGGTTTCCCCGTCGGGTGAATCCCGCCACTGGGCGAACGGGCGGTCCAGCGTCCACTTGCCGTCCTGCTCGTCGAGGACGCGGTATTCGCAGGTCGCCGGGTTGGACAGGGACTCGAACAGCTCGATGCTCCAGCCGAAGAGACGGCGGCACAGCAGCCGCAGCGTGAGCCCGTGGGACACGATCAGGACCGTCTCGGGGTGACTTTCGTCGCGCAGGCGCAGGTCCGAGAGGAACGCCGCGACGCGGTCGTCGACGTCCGCGCCCGACTCGCCGAACGGCAGCCGGTAGAAGAAGTGCCCGAACTCGTGGCGCCGCGCCTTCTGGACCTCCTGGTCGGCCGGGTCCTGCAGGTTGCCCCAGTCCTGCTCGCGCAGCCGCGGCTCCGGCACCCGCCGCTCGCACGAATCCCGGATGTCCAGCAGCCGCAACGTCTCCCGGGTGCGCAGGTACGGGCTGACGTACACCGCGGGCCGCGCGCCGTCGAGCAGCCGCGCGATCTCCGGCGCCACCGCGCGGGCCTCCTGCTCGCCCTTGGCGGTCAGCGGCAGCGCGTGGTCGGGGATCCGCGTGTAGGCGAGCTCGTCGACGTTGCCGAGCGACTCCGCGTGCCGCAGCAGGATCATCTTCACCGCTCCCATCCTGCCCGTCACGCGGGCCCGACCGGGGCGGGCATACCCTCAGGGGCGTGTCCGCCACGAAATCCGACGTCCCCACCCAGCGCCGGGCCAGTGTGCTGCCCCTGCTCGTGGTCGGCATCCTGCTGGCAGCGGTGGTCGCGATCGGCTTGATCGCGCTGACCGGCGGTGCCGGGTACGTCATCGCCGGGCTGCCCGATCCGGGGCTGGTCACCAAGTACGGCATCACCGTCATGCGCGTGCTGTCCGAGTGCGCGTCGGTGATCTGCGTCGGGTCGCTGCTGCTGGCCGCCTTCCTGGTGCCGCCCCAGAAGTCCGGGACGCTCGGCCCCGAGGGCTACGGCGCCCTGCGCGCGGCCGGGATCGCCGCCTGGGTGTGGTTCGCCGCCGCCCTGCTTTCGGTCGCCTTCACCGCCGCCGACACCGCCGGGAAGCCGTTCGGCGACGTCCTGGACCCGCAGACGCTGCTCGACCTCGTCGGCGCCATCGAACAGCCGAAGGCGTGGCTGTGGACGGCGCTGATCGCGATCCTCATCGCGCTCGGCTGCCGGCTCGCGCTGTCCTGGGGCTGGACGGCGGTGCTGTTCTTCCTCGCCGTCGGCGGGCTGATCCCGGTCGCGGTCACCGGGCACTCCGCCAGCGGCGGCTCGCACGACGTCGCCACCAACAGCCTGCTGTTCCACCTGGTCGCCGCGGCGCTGTGGGTCGGCGGCCTGATCGCGCTGCTGGCGCTGGGGTACCGGCGCGGGGGGCACCTGACCCTGGCCGCGCAGCGGTTCTCGAAGCTGGCCCTGGTCTGCTGGATCGTGATGGCGCTCTCCGGCGCGGTCAACGCCCTGGTCCGGATCGGCCTGAACGACCTGTTCACCACCGACTACGGCCTGCTCGTCGTGGCGAAGACGGTCGCGCTGCTGCTGCTCGGGGTGTTCGGCCACCAGCAGCGCGAAAAGGGCGTGGCGAACCTCGTGGACGGCAAGGGCGGCGCCCAGCTGCTGCGCCTGGCCTCGGTCGAGATCCTGATCATGTTCGTCACCATCGGGATCGCGTCCGGGCTGGCCAGGACGCCACCGCCGGCGGACGCGGTCACCCAGCCGTCCACCACCGAGCTGCTGATCGGCTACAACCTCGACGGCGCGCCGACGGTGTGGCGGCTGCTCTTCGACACCCGCTTCGACCTGGTCTACGGCACTTTCGCGCTGGTTCTCGGCGGCCTGTACCTCGCCGGCGTCCGGCGGCTGCTGCGTCGCGGCGACACCTGGCCGGTCGGCCGCACGATCGCCTGGATCGCCGGCTGCGTGGTGCTGCTGGTCGCGACGTCGTCGGGCATCGGCCGGTACGCGCCCGCGATGTTCAGCGTCCACATGGGCAACCACATGCTGCTGTCGATGGTGGCGCCGGTGCTGTTCGTGCTCGGCGGGCCGGTGACGCTCGCGCTGCGCGCCCTGCCGGCCGCGGGCAAGGACGCCCCGCCGGGGCCGCGCGAGTGGCTCGTCGCCTTCGTGCACTCGCCGGTGTCGCGGTTCCTGACCCACCCGGTGGTCGCGCTGCTGCTGTTCGTCGGCTCGTTCTACGCCCTGTACTTCTCCGGCCTGTTCGACAACGCGCTGCAGTACCACTGGGCGCACCTGGCGATGAACGGGCACTTCCTGCTCGCCGGGTACGTCTTCTACTGGCCGGTGATCGGCGTCGACCCGGCGCCGCGGCGGATCCCGTACCTCGGCCGGCTCGGCATGATGTTCGCCGCGATGCCGTTCCACGCCTTCTTCGGCGTGATCCTGATGAGCAAGCAGACGGTCATCGGGCAGGCCTTCTACGGCCAGCTGCACCTGCCGTGGGTCACCGACCTGCTCGCCGACCAGCGGCTCGGCGGCGGTATCGCGTGGGCCGCCGGCGAGGTCCCGGTGCTGCTGGTGCTGATCGCGCTGCTGGTGCAGTGGTCGCGGCAGGACGAGCGCGAGGCGAAGCGGCGTGACCGGCGCGAAGCGGTGACGGGCGACGAAGAGCTGAACGCCTACAACGCGATGCTCAAGAACCTCGCCGAGGGCAAGCGCGCCGACTGAGTCTCGACTTCCGGTTGAGGTTGAGCCGCCGTCCGGCTGCCGGGAAAACGGCCGTTTTGCTACTCTCGCCGTGATCTCGGGCTGACTTTCGGTAGTCCGACGGTGACCGCCGTCGAGGCGCGATCAAGCGCGCTCTACGATCGTGGGTATGGCCGAGTTCATCTACACCATGAAGAAGGTGCGCAAGACCGTCGGGGACAAGGTCATCCTCGACGACGTCAGCACCGCGTTCTACCCCGGCGCCAAGATCGGCGTGGTGGGGCCGAACGGTGCCGGTAAGTCCACCGTTCTCAAGATCATGGCGGGGATCGAGCAGGCCAGCAACGGCGAAGCGTTCCTCCAGCCCGGCGCCTCCGTCGGCATCCTCATGCAGGAGCCGGAGCTCACCGAGGACAAGACGGTCCGGCAGAACGTCGAGGAGGGCCTCGGCGAGATCAAGACCAAGCTGGACCGCTACAACGAGGTCCTCAAGCTGATGGAGACCGAGTACTCCGAAGAGCTGCTCGAGGAGATGGGCAAGCTCCAGGAGGAGCTGGACCACGCCGACGCCTGGGAGCTCGACTCGACCGTCGAGCAGGCCATGGACGCGCTGCGCTGCCCGCCGCCGGACGAAGGCGTCACCCACCTCTCCGGTGGTGAGCGCCGCCGGGTCGCGCTCTGCAAGCTGCTGCTGTCGGCGCCCGACCTGCTGCTGCTCGACGAGCCCACCAACCACCTGGACGCCGAAAGTGTCCTGTGGCTGGAGCAGTTCCTGGCCCGCTACGCCGGCGCTGTCCTCGCCGTCACCCACGACCGGTACTTCCTCGACAACGTGGCCCAGTGGATCATGGAGCTGGACCGCGGCCGCGTCGTCGGCTACGAGGGCAACTACTCGACGTACCTGGAGAAGAAGCGCGAACGCCTCGAGGTCCAGGGCAAGAAGGACCAGAAGCTCGCGAAGCGCCTGAAGACCGAACTCGAGTGGGTGCGGTCCAACGCCAAGGCCCGGCAGACGAAGTCTCGCTCGCGGCTCGACCGCTACGAGGAGATGGCGGCGGAGGCGGACAAGCACCGCAAGCTCGACTTCGAAGAGATCCAGATCCCGCCGGGCCCGCGGCTGGGCAACGTCGTGGTCGAGGTCGAGAAGCTCCAGAAGGGCTTCGACGGCCGGGTGCTCATCGACGGCCTGTCGTTCGACCTGCCGCGCAACGGCATCGTCGGCGTGATCGGCCCGAACGGCGTCGGCAAGACCACGCTGTTCAAGACCATCGTCGGGCTCGAGACCCCGGACGGCGGCGACGTCAAGATCGGCGAGACGGTCAAGCTGTCCTATGTGGACCAGAACCGCGGCGGCATCGACCCGAAGAAGACCGTCTGGCAGGTCGTCTCCGACGAGCTGGACTACATCCACGTCGGGCAGACCGAAATGCCGTCGCGCGCGTACGTCAGCGCGTTCGGGTTCAAGGGCCCGGATCAGCAGAAGCCGGCGGGTGTGCTCTCCGGTGGTGAGCGCAACCGGCTCAACCTGGCGCTGACGCTCAAGCAGGGCGGGAACCTGATCCTGCTCGACGAGCCGACCAACGACCTGGACGTCGAGACACTGGGCTCGCTGGAGAACGCGCTGGAGCAGTTCCCCGGCTGCGCCGTCGTGATTTCCCACGACCGGTGGTTCCTCGACCGGGTCGCGACGCACATCCTGGCCTGGGAAGGCACTGAGGAAGACCCGGCGAAGTGGTTCTGGTTCGAAGGCAACTTCGAAGGGTACGAGAAGAACAAGGTGGAGCGGATGGGCGCCGAGGCTGCCCGCCCGCACCGTGTCACCCATCGCAAGCTGACCCGCGACTGAGGGGGCGGGTTTCCCCGTGGAAGCCAGCAAAGCGCATTGGACGGGCCCGGCTCCGTTGAACGCCGCCTCCGCGGGAGGACGTACGTCGGCGGGCCGAGTGGAGGGCGGGCGCTCCGTCAATGCCGGGGGAACCCTCTCCGCAGTCGGCCGGCTGATCGAACGCGCGGACGCGCTGCACCTGCGCGCGCCCGAACTGGCACTGGTCCTCGGCGAGCGCGCGGCCGCGCTGTCCGAAGCCGCCGGTGCCGACGAACAGTGGATCCGGGCCGAGAGCCTGGTCGTGTCCGCGCGCGTCCGGCTCGGCCGCCGGCCGGGCACGGTCGGGCGCGCGGTCGCGGCCCTGCGCGCGGCCGAGCACGCCGGCTACGGCGACATCGCCGCCCGGCTGCGCATCGACCTCGCCGTGTGCGCGCGCAGCCTCGGCGTGCCGCTGACCGGCCTCGCCGCGCTGCGGCCGGTGCTCACCGACCCGGTCGTCTCGCCGGTGCACCGCGCCGAAGCGCTGTGCCACCTGGTGGGCTGCCTGGGCCAGCTCGGGCGCAAGTCTGAGCTGGACCGCGTGCTCGTCGGGGCGGACAAGCTCGTCGTCGGCGACGACTCGCTGGGTGCGGACACCCAGCTGCTGGTGCGCGCGCTGCTGCGCGTCGGCACGGCCGCCCACCGGCGGCGCCACGGAGACCTGACGGCGGCGGCCGACGCGGCCCGGACCGGCCTCGGGTTCTTGGAGAAGCTGGACAACCCGGCCGACGACGGCGGCCTCGTCCGCATCCGGCTGGTGTTGCTGCTGGTCAGCACGCTGCTCGACCGCGGCGACACGGAAATGGCGTACGAAATCGCCGAGCCGGTGCTGGCGGAGCCGGTGCGGGCGGCGGGCGTCGCGCCGATGGGCTGGCTGCGGCTGGCCGTCGCGACGCGGATCCACCTGCCCGCCGGTGCGGGCGAGGCGGCGATCGAGCAGGTCCGCGAGGCCGTGGCGAGCACCGACCGGCACGGGTTGCCGGCGGTCACCGCGCGGTTGTGGCTGGAGCTGGCGCAGCTGCAGGAGCGGTTCGGGCAGGCGGAGGAGGCCATCGCGTGCCTGTACCGCTCGCGCGCGGCCGAGCAGCTGCACGCCCGGGCCCGGCGGCAGGCGTGCAGTGTGCTGGCCGGCGAGTTCGGCACCGGGGAGCCGGCGTCGATCGACCTGGACGAGGTGCTGAAGGCGGTGCCGTCCGGAGCCGCCGCCCGGACCTCCGAAAGCAGCGTGCCGTCGCGGCCGGTGCCGGTCGTGGCGGCCGAGCCGGTTGCGCAGCCGGAGCCGCGGACGCCGGCCTGGTCGTTCGAGCGGGAGGAGCCGCCGGCACGGATCGAACCGCGGCAGCCGGCGCCCGCGTGGTCGTTCGAACGGCCGCGCGTGACGGCCGACGCCGCCGAGACGACGTTGATGCCGGCGGTGCGGGACGAACCCGCGCCACCGCCGGTTCGCCGGCCGGAACCGGTCGCCGTGGAGCGGCGGCCCGAGGCGCCGGCCCGGCCTGCGCCGGTCGAGGTGCGGCCGGTGCCGAGGGCAGAGCGTCGGCCTGAGCCGGTTGAGGTGCGGTCGGTGCGGGAGCCGGAGTTGCGGTCGGAGCCGGTTGAGGCGCGGTCGGCGGAGCGTCGGCCCGAGCCTGCTGAGTCGCGGTCGGTGCGGGAGCCGGAGTTGCGGTCGGAGCCGGTTGAGGCGCGGTTGGCGGAGCGCCGGTCCGAGCCTGACGAGCCGCGACCCGGGCCGAACGACGTGCGGGCCGCGCGGGAGAGCGTCGAGACGCGTCCCGAGCCGAGCGTCGAGAGCGCCAAGACCAAGTTCTCCTGGGCCGCGCTCGCCGAATCGCGGCTGCGGGAGACCGCCGCCGAACGGGATTCGGCGCCCACTCGCGTCACGCCCGCACTGCCGCTCGCGCCCGAGCCCGCGGCCGAGCGAGAGCCGTGGGCGTCGGAGAAGCGCCGTGAGGAGCCGCAGCCGTCGACGCGCCACGACGCCGAGCACGGCTCGGTGGCCGCGCGGTC
>Ga0070663_100000355_pt1 | contig 24103 bp, 20 predicted proteins | sample KBSC63metaG_FD_65646 | JGI IMG/M metagenome (GOLD analysis project Ga0070663, IMG submission 65646) | Corn rhizosphere microbial communities from Kellogg Biological Station, Michigan, USA - KBS C6-3 metaG | ecosystem: Host-associated > Plants > Roots > Rhizosphere > Soil ...
TCCCACGAGACCTACCTGCACGGCGGCTACATCGGCACCCCGGAGGTCGCCGAAACCCCGATCACCACCGAGGTCGACGAGGACGCCGGCATCGTCTACGTCTCCCGGCACATGGCCGACGCGGCGTGCCCGCCCTTCTACTCGAAGTCGACCGGTCTCGAAGGCCGCATCACGCGCTGGCAGGACATCGAGTACACGCCGCCGTGCCTGTACAAGCTGCACAGCCGCATCGCGCCGGTCGGGTCCGTGCCGAACCCGGACGGCAGCGACCCGGACGCCTTCCACGTCGAGGTCGTCTACGCGATCACGCCCGAGACCGAGCACTCCACGCACGACTTCTGGGCAGTGGCACGGGACTTCGCCCTCGACGACGAAGGCGTTTCGGCGTTCCTCGCGGAGAACAACCGCACGGTGGTGCTGCAGGACGTCGAAGCCCTGGACGTCCTCGAGCAGGTGATCGCCACCGAACCGGACGGGTACCAGGAGCTGTCGATCAACATCGACACCGGCGGCCTCGCGGCCCGCCGGATGCTGCAGCGGCTGGCGACCCCGTGAATCGCCCGATGCTCGCCGGCGACCGCGTCCACCGGATCCACTGGGTGCTCGGCACCGACCGGTTGCGCGCGGTCTGCCACTGCGGCGCCGAGCGCGAGTTCGAAGACCCCGTGCAGCTGTGGGAATGGCTGCTGGCCCACCCCGAAGGACACTCATGACCCTCGAACTCCTGGTGGAGGACAAGGAAAAGCTGGCCGACGGCGTCGTCCGGCTGACCCTCCGCGCCCCCGGCGGCGGTTTGCTCCCGCCCTGGGAACCGGGGGCACACATCGACCTCGTCCTGCCCGGCTTCGTGCGGCAGTACTCGCTGTGCGGCGACCCTTCGGACACGTCGGCGTACCAGGTGGCGGTGCTGCGGGAGCCCGACGGCCGCGGCGGCTCGGCGTACGTGCACGACTCGCTGTCCACCGGGGACCGTGTTCCGGTCGAGGGCCCGCGCAACCACTTCGGGCTGGTGGACGCCGAGCGCTACCTGTTCGTCGCGGGCGGCATCGGCATCACGCCGATCCTGCCGATGCTGGCCCGGGTCGCTCGCTCGGGCCGCGAATGGCGCCTGGTCTACGGCGGCCGGACTCGCACGTCGATGGCGTTCACCGACGACCTGGCCCACCACGGTGACCGGGTGCTGTTCCGGCCGCAGGACGAACACGGCCTGCTCGACCTCCCGACGCTGCTGGCCGACGCGCGTCCGGGAACGGCGGTGTACTGCTGCGGCCCGGAGCCGCTGCTGGCCGCGGTCGAGGCGCTCGGCCCGGGCAACCTGCACGTCGAGCGCTTCACCGCTCAGCCGGACGAGGGTCCGCGCACGGCGTTCGAGGTCGAGCTCGCCGGCTCGGGCAAGGTGCTGCCGGTGCCCGCGGACCGCTCGATCCTCGAGGTGGTCGAGGAAGCCGGGGTCACGGTGCTGTCGTCGTGCCGCGAAGGCACGTGCGGCACTTGCGAGACGGGCGTGCTCGGCGGCGAGCCGGACCACCGCGACTCGGTGCTGACCGCGGACGAGCGGCTGGAGAACGAGGTGATGATGCTCTGCGTGTCCCGCGCCTGCTCCCCCAGGCTCGTGCTCGACCTCTGACGGAGCGTCACTGCACGGCGAGCCGGGCCGATCTGTAGTGATATGGGACGGGTGAAGACGTTCCTGGACAAGGTGGACGAACGGCTGGGCGATGGGCTGGAGCGTGTCCTGTGCGCTCACCACCACCGGCGGCTGCGCGGGCTCGGCTGGGGTGCCGTCCTCGAACCCGGTGGTGCGCGGGACCCGCTCGGCGGCCGGGCCCCGGTGCGCGAAGGCAACCGCGTCGAGGTGCTGATCGACGGCGAGGAGTCGCTGCCCGCCGTCGCCGAGGCCATCCGGCACGCGAAGTCGTACATCCACATCGCCAACTGGCACGCCAGCGCCGACTTCCGGTTGACGCGCGAACCCGGCTCGCCCACCCTGCGCGAACTGCTCGCCGAGGCCGCCGGGCGGGGCGTGCAGGTCCGTGTCCTGCTCTGGGCCGGGCCGCCCTTCCCCGCGTTCCAGCCGTCGCGGAAGCTGGCGCGGTCCGAGCGGCGGAAGTTCACCGAGGGCACTGACGTCCGCTGCGTCCTGGACGCCCGCGAGCGGACCCTGCACTGCCACCACGAGAAGCTCGTGATCGTCGACGACGCCGTCGCCTTCGTCGGCGGAGTCGACCTCACCGCGCTCGAGGGCGACCGGCACGACAGCCCGGACCACCCGCCGCGGCCGATCGGGTGGCACGACCTGATGTCGCGGCTCGACGGGCCCGTGGTCGCCGACGTCGCCGACCACTTCCGGCGGCGGTGGACCGAGGTGGCCGGCGAGGACCTGCCACAGCCGGCCGTGCCGGAGCCGGTGGGCGGCAGCCGCGTCCAGCTGCTGCGGACCGTGCCCAACGACACCTACGACTTCCTGCCGAAGGGCGAGTTCACCGTCCTCGACGGCTACCTGCGCGCGCTGAGATCCGCCCAGCGGCTGGTCTACCTGGAGAACCAGTTCCTGTGGTCGCCGGAGATCGCCGAGGTGCTGCTCGACAAGCTCCGCACCCCGCCGTCCGAGGAGTTCCGCGTGGTCCTGCTGCTGCCGCGCAAGCCGAGCAACGGCTCCGACACCACCCGCGGCCAGCTGGGCCGGCTGCTCGACGCCGACGACGGGCACCGCCGCCTGCTGGCCACGACGATCAGCGCCCACGACGGCGACTCCGCGGCCCCGGTGTACGTCCACGCCAAGCTCGGCATCGTCGACGACTCGTGGCTGACGGTCGGGTCCGCCAACCTCAACGAGCATTCGCTGTTCAACGACACCGAGGTCAACATCGCCACCGACGACCCGGACGTGGTCCGGGCGGCGAGGCTGCGGCTGTGGGCCGAGCACCTCGGGCGTCCGGTTTCGGAGCTGGAAAAGCGCGCCCCGGCGGACGTCGTGGACAGCCTGTGGCGGCCGCTGGCCGAGGAGCAGGCCGAGCGGGAACGCCGCGGCGAGCGGCGGACCCACCGGCTGGTCCTGCTGCCGGGCGCCTCGCGCCGCGCGGCCCGGCTGCAGGGGCCGTTGCGAGGACTGCTCGTGGACGGCTGAGCGCTACCGGATCCGCAGCTTCCGCATCAGCTTCAGCCCGGACAGCATGCTCTCGACGTACTTCTCGTATCCCTGTCCGGGCCTGGGCCCCATGACCTGCTTCTTCAGCACGGCCAGGTTCTGCACGTCGGTGTACTTGAGCAGCCCCTGATCGCCGTGCCGGGCGCCGACGCCGGAGTTCTTCACCCCGCCGGACGGCGTCCCCTTGGCCGCATACGCGGTCGCGAGGACGTCGTTGACGTTCACGTTGCCGGACTCGATCCGGGCCGCCAGCGCCCGCGCCGCCGGGACGTCGGTGCTCCAGACCGAGGCGTTCAGGCCGTAGTCCGTGTCGTTGGCCAAAGCCACCGCTTCGTCGACCGTGCGGTACTTGTGCAGCGCCACCACCGGCCCGAAGGTTTCCGTGACGCCGCAGAGCATGTCCTGCGTCACGCCCTCGAGGATCGTCGGCTCGAAGAAGGCCGGGCCGAGGTCGGGGCGCGGCTTGCCGCCGCACAACACCGTGGCGCCCTTCTCGACCGCATCGTCCACATGGGACTTGACGCGGCGCATGTGGTCGACCGAGACCAGGGAACCCATGTCCGGGCCGAAGTCGTAGGCGGCGCGGACGTCGAGAGCCGAGGCCTTCGCCACGAAGGCCGTCTTGAACTCCTCGTAGCGGGACTCCGGCAGGTAGATCCGCTCGATGTGCATGCAGATCTGGCCCGTGTTGCCGAACGCGCCGAACACCGCGCCCTGCACGGCTTCGTCGATGGCGGCGTCTTCCAGCACGATCATCGGGTTCTTGCCGCCGAGTTCGAGGCAGCAGCCGATGAGGTTGCGGCCCGCCCGCTCGCCGATCACCCGGCCGGTCGCCGTCGAACCGGTGAACATCACGTAGTCCGCGCGGTCGATCAGCGTGGGGCCGACGTCCGGCCCCTCACCGCAGACCACCTGGAACAGCCCTTCCGGCAGGCCCGCCTGCTCCAGCAGCCGGACGCCGTAGAGCGGCGAAAGCGCCGTCTTGTTGTCCGGCTTCAGCACGACCGCGTTGCCCGCCATGAGCGCCGGCACGGCGTCGGAAACCCCGGTGGCGAACGGGAAGTTCCACGGCGCGATGATGCCGACGACCCCCTTGGGCAGCCGGACCTCGGTCGAGTTCGTCAGCAGCGGCACCGGGCCGCCGCGTTTGGTCGGCGCGAGCAACCGGGCCGCCCGCTTCAGGTAGTGGCTCATCACCATCGGCGGGTCGCAGGTCTCTTCGATCGCCATCCGCCGGTTCTTGCCGCTCTCGACCTGGATGAGGTCGGCGACGGTCCGCGCGTGCTCGACGAACAGCGCGTGCGCCCGCCGGAACACCGCCAGCCGTTCCTTGACCGGCGTGGCCGCCCACTTCCGCTGGGCCTCGCGCGCGACGGCGAACGCCCGCTCGATGTCTTCCGGCGTCGACTGCGGCAGCTCGACGAGCACGTCGCCGGTGTAGACCTCGGTCAGCTTCCAGGTCGCGCCGGCCGAGCCCGGCACCCGGGCCACGAGCTGCTCCAGGAACGCGTCGGTGACCGAGGCGGGACGGGTGAGTTCGAGCGGGGTGAGGGTCATGACCGGCTCCCGAGGACGAGCTGGGCGCCCATTTCCCCGATCATGATGCAGGGCGCGTTGGTGTTGCCGCCGGTGATCGACGGCATGATCGAAGCGTCGCAGACCCGCAGGCCCTCGACGCCGCGCACCCGCAGGTCGGGACCGACGACGGCGAGCTCGTCGACGCCCATCCGGCAGGTGCCGACGCCGTGGTAGACCGACGTCGCGCGGTTGAGGATCGCGTCGCGCAGGGCCTGGCCCTTGAGGTCCTTGCCCGGGTGGATCTCTTCCTTGACCGCGCCCTTGAACGCCTTGGACGCGAAGATCTCGCGCACCATCTCCGAGCCTTCGCCGAGCAGTTCGAGGTCGGCCGGGTCGGACAGGTACTGGAAGTCGATGACCGGCGCCGCGGCGGGATCGGCCGAGGCGAGCCGGAGGGTGCCGCGGCTCTTCGGGTAGATCAGCGTCGTCAGCACGGTGAGTGCGGGACGCTTGTCGACGTCGTGCCGGATCGGCGCGTCCTGGTTGGGCGACACGTACGCCCACGGCAGCAGGTGCAGCTGGAGGTCGGGGATCGCCCCGGCCTGCGAGGTACGCAGGAACGCGACCGCTTCGAAGACCGAGTTCGCCAGGAACGTGGTGCCGGGCCGCAGCAGTTCCCGGGCCAGCCCGCGGGCGAAGTACGGCGCCGTGCCCTTGTTCTTGCTGGTCGTCACGTGGAACGTCAGTGCGTGGAACATGTGGTCGTGCATGTTGTCGCCGACGGGCAGGTCGGCGACGACGTCGATGCCGAATTCCTTGAGGTGCTCGGCGCGGCCGATGCCGGAGAGCATGAGCAGCTGGGCGGAGCCGATGACCCCGGCGGAGAGGATGACCTCCTTGCCGGCGCGGATGGTGCGACGGCGACCGCGGTCGAGGACCTCGACGCCGACGGCTCGGCCGTTCTCGATCAGCACCTTCTCGACCAGCACCCGGTCCTGCAGCTGCAGGGTCGGCGGTGCGAGGTGGTGGAGGTAGCCGCGCGAGGCGCTGTAGCGCAGGCCGTCGGCGGCGTTCTGCTGCATCCGGCTGACGCCTTCTTGGGACTCGGCGTTGTAGTCGTCGAGGATCTTGCAGCCGAGCGCGTCGGCGGTGGCGTCGACGAACTGCAGCGAGCCCTCTTGGGGGTTCTTCGCGCGGGTGACGCGGATCGGGCCGCCCGCGCCGCGGAAGGCGTTCTCGCCGTCTTCGAAGTCCTCCATGCGCTTGTAGGCGGCGTTGACGCTGTCGGCGTCCCAGCCGTCGTTGCCCTCGGCGGCCCAGGAGTCGAAGTTGGCGCGGTTGCCGCGGACGTAGACCATGCCGTTGATGGAGCTGGAGCCCCCGACCACCCGGCCGCGCGGCACCGGCATCCGCCGATCGAGAACGTGTTTCTGCGGGATGCCGTAGAAGCCCCAGTCGAGCGGTTTCTTGAGCTGCGGCACCGCGTGCATCGGCCCGACGAGGCCGGGTTTCTTGACGAGCAGCTGCTCGTCGCTCTTCCCGGCTTCGAGCACGATCACGCTGGCCCCGGACTGGGCGAGCCGTCCCGCGATCGCCGCGCCCGAGCTCCCCGACCCGACGACGACGTAGTCGGCCTCGTCGCCGCGCGCCGCCCTTTTCGCCATGTCCGCTCCTCGCTACGACCGGCCACTAGAACTGTAACGTGTTCTAGTTCGAGCCAACCGTATAGCCCGGACCCCGGGGAGCGCAACGGCCCGGGGCCGTCAGCCCCAGGTGAGGAAGCGGTACCCCAGGCCGGTCGAGGACTCCAGCCACTCCCCCACGGAGTCCGCCGGACGCCCCACCTCGGGCGCGTACGTGTCCCCCTCGAAGGACTCCCGGAGCTCGGTCACCACGATCCGGTCCGCGAACGGCAGCGCCGCCCGGTACACCGCCGCCCCGCCGATCACCCACAGGTCGCCGTCCACCGCCGCGAGCGCCGAAGGCAGGTCGGCGAACGTCTCGACCCCCTCCTGCGGGGTCGCCGACAACACCAGGTTCCGCCGCCCCGGCAGCGGCCGGAACCGCGGCGGCAGCGACTCCCACGTCCGGCGCCCCATCAGCACCGCCGCCCCCGAGGTCACCGCGCGAAAGTGCTTGAGGTCCTCCGGCAGGTGCCACGGCAGCTCGCCGTCGCGCCCGATGACGCCGTTCGCGGACTGGGCCCAGACCAGCCCGATCACACCGCCACCGGCGCCTTGATGCCCGGGTGCGGGTCGTACCCCTCGACCGAGAAGTGCTCGTACGTGTAGTCGAACAGGCTCTCCGCCGGCTTCAGGCCCAGCGCCGGGAACGGCCGCGCGTCGCGGGCGAGCTGCGTGCGGACCTGCTCTTCGTGGTTGTCGTAGATGTGGCAGTCCCCGCCGGTCCAGACGAAGTCGCCCACGCCGAGCCCCACCTGTGCGGCGACCATGTGCGTCAGCAGCGCGTAGCTCGCGATGTTGAACGGCACGCCGAGGAACAGGTCCGCGCTGCGCTGGTACAACTGGCAGGACAGCTTCCCGTCGGCGACGTAGAACTGGAAGAACGCGTGGCACGGCGGCAGCGCCATCCGCGGGATGTCGGCGACGTTCCACGCGGACACGATGATCCGCCGCGAGTCCGGGTTCTCACGCAGCGTGCGCAGCACCTCGGCGATCTGGTCGACGTGTCCGCCGTCCGGGGTCGGCCACGACCGCCACTGCACGCCGTACACGGGACCCAGATCACCGTCGTCAGCCGCCCATTCGTCCCAGATCGTGACGCCGTGCTCCTGCAGCCAGGAGACGTTCGCGTCGCCGCGCAGGAACCACAGCAGTTCGTAGGCGATCGAGCGAAAGTGGACTTTCTTCGTGGTGATCAGGGGAAAACCCTCGGACAGGCGGTAGCGCAGCTGGTGCCCGAAGATCGACCTCGTGCCGGTGCCGGTACGGTCGCCCTTGCGGGCGCCCGTGTCGAGGACGTGGCGGAGGAGGTCTTCGTACTGCGTGTCCGGCATGCCCGGAAGCCTAGCCATCCCGCTGACTCAGCGTGAACCCCGGCTGGGCCACACGGACGGGGACCAAAACTTGACCCATTCCAGAAAAGGCCCTAGGGTCACCGGTGATGTCGGACTTCGAAGCACAGCTGCGGGCGGTCTCGCTGCGGGTCACGCGACCCCGGCTGGCCGTGCTGGCCGCGCTGCGCGACCATCCCCACGTCGACACCGAAACGGTGATCGACCTGGTGCGGGCCGAGCAACCGACGGTTTCGCACCAGACGATCTACGACGTGCTGCGGGCGCTCACCGACACCGGGCTGATCCGGCGTATCCAGCCGGCCGGGGCGAACGCCCGCTACGAAGCCCGGGTGGGTGACAACCACCACCACGTCGTGTGCCGTTCGTGCGGGGCGATAGCCGACGTCGACTGCGCCGTCGGCCACACCCCCTGTCTCACCGCTTCGGACGACCACGGTTTCGTGATCGACCAGGCGGAGGTCGTCTACTGGGGCACCTGCCCCGGCTGCGCGGCCGAACGTCCCCGAAATGATTCGCCGCTCCCGGAAGGAAGTAAATGAGCTCCACCCAGGACAACCCGTCCAGCGCGCAGGGCGTGGACAAGAAGGCGGCGGCCGGGTGCCCGGTCGCGCACGACTCGGTGACTTCGCACGGCAGCGAGAGCGAGAACCCGGCGATCGACTCCCCGACGCCGAAGACGGGCGGGCGTCCGCGCACGAACCAGGACTGGTGGCCCAACCAGCTCGACCTGTCCGTGCTGCACGCCCACTCTTCCAAGGGCAACCCGCTCGGCGAGAACTTCAGCTACGCCAAGGAGTTCGCCAAGCTCGACGTCGACGCCCTCAAGCAGGACATCACCGAGGTGCTCACCACCTCGCAGGACTGGTGGCCCGCCGACTTCGGCCACTACGGCGGCCTGATGATCCGCCTGAGCTGGCACGCCGCGGGCACCTACCGCATCCACGACGGCCGCGGTGGCGCCGGGGACGGCAACCAGCGCTTCGCCCCGCTCAACAGCTGGCCCGACAACGCCAACCTCGACAAGGCGCGCCGCCTCCTGTGGCCGGTCAAGCAGAAGTACGGCCAGAAGATCTCCTGGGCCGACCTGCTCGTCCTGGCCGGCAACGTCGCCCTGGAGTCGATGGGCTTCAAGACCTTCGGCTTCGGCTTCGGCCGCGTGGACGTCTGGGAGCCCGAAGAGGTCATCTGGGGCCCCGAGGACGACTGGCTGGGTGACGAGCGCTACGTCAGCGAGTCGGAGATGTCGCCCGAGGTCGGCGCGACCGAGATGGGGCTCATCTACGTCAACCCCGAGGGTCCCCGCGGCAACGCGGACTTCGAGGCGGCGGCCCACTTCATCCGGGAGACCTTCGCCCGGATGGCGATGAACGACGAGGAGACCGTCGCCCTCATCGCCGGCGGCCACACCTTCGGCAAGACCCACGGCGCCTCGGTGGCCGACGACCACGTCGGCCCGGAGCCCGAGGGCGCCCCGATCGAGGCGCAGGGCCTCGGCTGGCTGAGCACGCACGGCTCCGGCAAGGGCGCCGACGCGATCACCAGCGGCCTCGAGGTCACCTGGACCGACAAGCCGACCGAGTGGAGCAACCGCTTCTTCGAGATCCTCTTCGGCTACGAGTGGGAGCTCACCACGAGCCCCGGCGGCGGCAAGCAGTACGTCGCCAAGGACGCGCCGGAGATCATCCCGGACCCGTTCGACCCGAACAAGAAGCACAAGCCGACGATGCTCACGACGGACCTGTCGCTGCGCTTCGACCCGGTCTACGGCCCGATCTCGCGCCGGTTCCTGGAGAACCCGGACGAGTTCGCGCTGGCCTTCGCCAAGGCCTGGTACAAGCTGCTGCACCGCGACATGGGCCCGGTCAGCCGCTTCCTCGGCCCGTGGGTCGCCGAGCCGCAGCTGTGGCAGGACCCGGTGCCCGCCGCCGAAGGCGACCTCGTGGGCGACGCCGACATCACCGCCCTCAAGGCGAAGGTCCTCGACTCGGGGCTCAGCGTCGCGGAACTGGTTTCCACGGCTTGGGCGTCGGCCGCGAGCTTCCGCTCCACCGACAAGCGCGGTGGAGCGAACGGCGCCCGGATCCGCCTGGAGCCGCAGCGCAACTGGGAGGTCAACCAGCCCGAGCAGCTCGGCAAGGTCCTGGAGGTCCTCGAGGGCGTCCAGCGCGAGTTCAACGAGGCGGGCGGCGCGAAGATCTCGCTCGCCGACCTGATCGTGCTGGCCGGCTCGGCCGCCGTCGAGAAGGCGGCGCGCGACGCCGGCGTCGAGACGACCGTGCCGTTCCACCCGGGCCGCACCGACGCGTCGCAGGAGCAGACCGACGCCGACTCGTTCAAGGTGCTCGAGCCGCGCGCCGACGGGTTCCGCAACTACCTGCGCGCCGGTGAGAAGCTGCAGCCGGAGACCCTGCTCGTCGAGCGCGCCTACCTGCTCGGCCTGTCCGCGCCCGAGATGACCGCCCTCGTCGGCGGCCTGCGCTCCCTCGGGACCAACCACGGCGGCAGCGCGCACGGCGTCCTCACCGACCAGCCGGGCGTGCTCTCAGGCGACTTCTTCGCCAACCTGCTCGCGCCGGGCACCAAGTGGAAGGCGTCGGAGTCCGCGGAGAACGTCTACGAGATCCGCGACGTGACGACCGACGAGGTGAAGTGGACCGCCACCGCGGTCGACCTGATCTTCGGCTCGAACTCGCAGCTGCGGGCGCTGGCCGAGGTCTACGCCAGCGACGACGCCCGCGAGAAGTTCGTGGCCGACTTCGTGGCCGCGTGGACGAAGGTCATGGAGCTGGACCGCTTCGACCTCGCCTGAGTCGCAGACGAACGGGCCCGGCCGATCCTCGCGATCGGCCGGGCCCGTTCGTGTTCAGCGCCAGCCCAGCTCCGGGGCGACGTACTTGACGATGTTCTCCAGCACGTGCGCGTTGTAGTCCACGCCGAGCTGGTTCGGGATGGTGAGCAGCAGGGTGTCCGCGGCCTGGATCGCCTCGTCCTCCTTGAGCTGCCGCACGAGCTCGTCGGGCTCCCCGGCGTAGGACCGGCCGAAGATCGCGCGGGTGTTCTCGTCGATCATGCCGACCTGGTCGCGCGAGCTGCGGTCGCGGCCGAAGTAGGCGCGGTCCTGGTCGTTCGTCAGCGCGAAGATGCTGCGGCTGACCGAAACCCGCGGCTCGCGCTCGTGGCCGGCTTCCGTCCACGCCTCGCGGTAGGCCTCGATCTGCTTGCGCTGCTGGACGTGCAGCGGCTCGCCCGTCTCGTCGTCCTTGAGCGTCGAGCTCTGCAGGTTCATGCCCAGCTTCGCCGCCCAGACGCTCGTCGCGTTCGAGCCGGAGCCCCACCAGATGCGCTCGCGCAGGCCTTCGGAGTGCGGCTCCAGCCGCAGCAGGCCCGGTGGATTGGCGAACATCGGCCGCGGGTTCGGCTGCGCGAAGCCTTCGCCGTCCAGCAGCTTGAGGAACACCTCGGTGTGCTGACGGGCCATGTCGGCGTCCGTCTCGCCCTCGCCCGGGGTGTAACCGAAGTAGCGCCAGCCGTCGATCACCTGCTCGGGGGATCCGCGGCTGATGCCGAGCTGGAGCCTACCGCCGGAGATGAGGTCGGCGGCGCCCGCGTCCTCGATCATGTACAGCGGGTTCTCGTAGCGCATGTCGATCACGCCGGTGCCGATCTCGATCCTCGACGTCCGCGCACCGATCGCCGCCAGCAGCGGGAACGGGCTCGCCGCCTGCCGCGCGAAGTGATGCACGCGGAAGTAGGCGCCGTCCACGCCGAGCTCCTCGGCGGCCACCGCCAGGTCGATCGACTGGTGCAGGAAGTCGGCGGCCGACCTCGTCTCGGAGTGCGCGCTCGCCGACCAGTGGCCGAACGAGAGGAAGCCAATCTTCTTCACGCCCCCTCTGACGTCCGGGAGCCGCGAATGATTCCCGGGTGTGACCGCCGTCGTTCGCTCGTTCCGGTGAATCGCCGCCCGGGCCCGGCCGGGCCGGGTACTCCGCCGGAAAGGAGGAGGAGACGCATGCCCGACAACGACCTCACCGGATTCCTCGTCATCGGCCTGGTCTTCGTGGTGGCCGACGGCCAGGTCCTCTACCGCGGCGGACGCCGCTACCTCGGCGGCCCGGACGGCGGTGAGGGCACCGGCTCGCTGGCGTGGATGGTGGTGACCGTCTTCCACCTCGTCTCCTTCGGCGTGCTCGCCCTGCTCTCGGTCGTCGGCCCGCAGTGGTCGGGGTCGACGGCCGCCCTCGTCGGGCGGCTCGGCGTCTTCCTCCTGCTGATGGCCGTGGCCCACGTGCTCACGCTGGCCGTGCTCGCCCGCCGCCGGCAGGACCGGATCGTCGAGAACCACTTCCAGAAGCGGGAAGCCGCCGCCGAAACCCATGTCCGGCCCGCCACCGAGGTGGTCGTCGAACCGGCGGTCCCCGCCGTGACCCCGGTGCCCGGCCAGGACGGCGCGCAGCCGCGGGTGAGCCCCGATCTCGGCAACCGCGGCACGTACCGCACCTGACCTGCCCCTTCGGCGTTCACCGGATCGAAGGAACCCTTCGGCGAGCCGCGGTTTCGTGCTGCTGCTCGCTCGCCCGCCGTGTTTTGATCTTGCCCGGCCGGTGCGCGAGGAAGGAAACTGCGGTGCGAACGTCCCGAGCAGGGCTGGTGGTGGCTGTTTCGGTCCTGGTGGCGGCCACGGCGCCCGCCGCCGCAACCACACCCGACCCGCTCGCGCCGTACCGCGGCCAGGAAGTCTCCTGGGGCGCCTGCCCGTTCAAGCAGCGGGCCCAGCCCAAGCCCGCCGAATGTGCGCGGGTCACCGTCCCGCGGGACTGGGCGGCCCCGGCGGCCGGCACCGACCTGCAGGTGGCCATCAGCCGCGTGACGGCGACCGGCAGCCGGCAGGGCGCCATCCTCGTCAACCCCGGCGGGCCCGGCGGCCGGGGCACCGCGCTCGCCGGCGCGCTGGCCGGACTCGAACCGTCGGTGAACGAGCACTACGACATCGTCGGCATGGATCCCCGCGGCACCGGCCAGGAAGGCGGCACGGACTCCGGATACGTGTGCCGGGTGCCGCTGGGGCGGCTGCCCCAGGACACCGACGACCTCGACGCCCGCGACCGTTCGGCGGCGAGCATCGCGCTGCACCAGCGGACGCCGCGCGTGCTGGCCGAGGCGTGCCAGAGCGACGCGCTCGCGCCTTTCATCACCACCTGGCAGACCGCGCACGACATGGACCTGATCCGCACGCTGCTGGGTGACGAGAAGCTGAACTACCTCGGCTTCTCCTACGGCACCTGGCTCGGGGCGAAGTACGCGTCGCTGTTCCCGGAGCGCGCCGGCAAGCTGGTCCTCGACTCCAGCGTCAACTTCGAAGGCCGCCTCCAGGCCGCGTTCGAGGCGTTCCCGAAGATCGACCAGCGCCAGTTCGACCGCGTCTACGCGCCGTGGCTGGCCCGCCGGTTCCCGGAGCAACTGGGCAAGACGGCCGGCGAAGTCCGGGCGAAGTGGGAACGGCTGCGCGTCTTCTTCAAGGACCAGGGCGTGCCGCCCGACGTCTTCGATTCGGTCTTCGTCGGCAACGGCAGCGCCCGGCAGTGGATGACCGGCGCCCTGATCCTCACGAAGGGCGCGGCGGCGCTCGACGGCAAGGCCACGCCGCCGCCCGCCGCGCTGCGCAGCGACCTCGACCGGGCCTCGCGCGCCGTCTTCGGCCGTCCGGCGGACCGGCTGACCGCCGCCGACATCGCGGCGAACCCGCCGGAGCCCGACTACGCCGACGTCCCCGGTACCCGGCTGGCCGTGGCGTGCGGCGATCAGCCGACGCGGACGGCGACCTGGTACAAGCTGCTCAGCGACCTGCAGGGACCGGCCTATCCCCTGTTCGGCTGGGCGTACGGCCTCAGCGAGGCGTGCGGCTTCTGGTCCGACGCGCCCCGGCAGGAGCTGCCGCGGCTCCTCCCGCGCGCCGCGAAGAACATCCTGGTGGTGCAGGGCGAGTTCGACCCGCAGACCGGCTACGAGCAGGCCGAGGCGGGCGCGCGGGCCGCCGGGATCCCGATGATCTCGGTGGCGGATTCGCCCTTCCACGGCCAGTACGCCGTGAGCGGCAATTCCTGTGTGGACAAACTGGTGAACGGCTTCTTCCTCGGCACCGCACGCCCGGCGGCCACCATCTGCCCCGGCGTGCCGCTGCCCGCCGAGCACCAGGTGTACCCGGTGCCGGGCCCGGCGGGCGAGCCGTCCCAGCCGCCGACACCCGCGCCGCGGGACGCCGACTCGCCGGTGCGCGAACGGCTCCAGGACGACATCAGCGCGGTCAACCGCGGTCGCTGATCCGGTACGCCACGCCGAGCCGGTCGATGTCCTCCAGGTCTTCCGGGTACAGCCCCCGGCCGGTGAACCGCTCGACGGCGACCAGGCCCTTTTCGTTCCCGTCGCGGTAGTCCTCGAAGTCGAGGCCGGCCAGCGCCGCGGTGACCTCGTCGTCCGCGGACGGCTCCCCCAGCCCCGGCTCGAACGACGCGAGCACTTCGCCGCCCCGTGCGAAGGACAGGCGCGTCACCGCGTTGACGTTCCAGAACATGCTCGCCGCCCGGCCGGCCCGGGACGCGGCGGTGAGCACGGACTCGTGCGAGCCGAAGTAGCCGTTCTCTTCGACAGCCACCACGACGCCGCCGAGGTCCAGGACCGCCAGCCACGGGTCCGCGTACGCCTCGCGCAGCTCGTCCAGCGGCTCGGGCCGGGCGGGATCCGCGCCGAACGCGCGCACGACGTCTTCCACCGCGAGGCCGGTGGCCACGGTGACCGTCGCCGCCACCGTCAGCCGGGACCGGCCGATCCAGCGGTACTGCGCCTCGGGCCGGACCACCACCGGCGGCTCCGGCTCGCCGCGCAGGCGGTGGCCGAGGCGGTCGGCCCGGGCGTGCACCACCGGCGGCTCGGGCGGTGCCGCCCAGATCCAGAGGTCGTAGCCTTCGGTCTCCGGGTCGTCGCGGCCGTAGGCGTGCACGCGGACGCGGTAGCCGCCGGGCCACGGCGGGGTCGTCACTCCCCCGCCGACACCGGCCGAGCCGTGCTTCGCGTGCCAGCCGAGGTCGACGACCTCTTCCCAGCCCAGGGTTTCCACGGCGCCGGGCGGCTCGGCCAGCACCCGGATGCCGACGCGGACGTGGCCGTTCTCCGTGCCGGTGCGGACGACCACGCCGCCGTCGACGGCCTCCGCGAGGCCGTTGTCCGCGAAGCCCCGGCTCGCGGCCGGGGTGCCGCTTTCGGCCAGGGCGAAGACGTGGTCGCGGACTTCCGCGAACGTGCTTCCGTGCTGTGGCAAGCGGTACTCGGCGCGTTCCTTGTCCCGCAACGCCGCTGCGTAGCCGTCGGGCATCGGCGTCTCGCGCAACCGGCTCGCCGCCACTCCCAGCGCGGTGCCGACGATGGCAGCGACCTCCGGGCTGCCTGCTTCACGGGCGACGATCGTCGCGGTCACCAGCGCGATCGCGAGGTGGTGGGCGCCGTGCGCAGCCGCAATAGCCGCTTCGTCGCCCTCGGTCGTGAAGGGAATTTCGGCCACCAAGCCGCCGGCCGACTCCGCCACCAGCTCGAGGAGACCGGGCCGGAACTGGTGGAGCAACCGCGTCTCCCGCAGAGCTTCCGCTTCACTGTCCGAAGTCAGGAAGCCGTACGTTCCGTCCGGCGGCGGCTTCAGCGCGGCCGCGACCGAGGGCGCCGGAATCTCCAGCGCGGCCAGGGGCAGCTCCACTGCGCCGTGGACGCGCTCGACGAGCCACGACGGCAGGGTCCTGAGCGACTTCAGCACTTCGGGCTCGGGAACGTCCGGGAACCGGCGGCGTTCCGGTTCCAGCCGCAGTCGCCCCAGTGTCGCGGCCGGTGCGGGCGGGATCAGTGCGCGCACGGCGGGCAGGACGGCGGCCACGGCGGTGGCGAGATCTTCCCCCATACGACCCCACTGTGCCAGAAACGGGCGCTCGAGCTGCGGATCACCCGAAGCGGCCCTGCCGGGCGCCGGAGCGTCAACCTTGTGGGGCGTTGGTGTCGCCTTCGCGCGACAGTCAAGATCAAACAGCATCCTGCCCCGACGAACTTCGTCACGAACCGGAAGCCCGCCCGTCTCCTCGGCGTCCAGTCCCTGCAACGGCGCCCTTACCAGGAACACACCCGCGAACCGAGGGATGAACCCGGGTGACCACGGCAAACCCCCACCTCGATCGTACGAGCGAGCCGGTAGAACTCGTCTGGCGGTGTACGCCTCCTCGGCGATCCCTTTGCCTGGAGGAACACCTCAGATCGCCGGGGACGGCAACGACGGCTCCGCACGCCTCGGCGATACCGGATCAGCTGTTCGGGGCGGCGATGATCTCGTGACCGAGGCAGGAGAAGAACACAGACGGAACCGGCGGGCGCACCGGCTTCCCGCCGACGTCCCGGCCGAGGAAGCCGCCGAATTGAAGCGGCGGTACCTGGCCGGTGCCACGTTGAGCTCCCTGCTGGCCGATTTCGACGGCAGCTACCGGACGCTGCGCGCCGTCCTGCAGCGACAAGGGGTCACGTTCCGGGCGCCGCAGCCGATGACGCCTCCCGCTCCGGCCGGAATGGTCGAGACCTATTACAGCGGCAAGTCGATCGCCGACACCGGGAAAGCGTTCGGGCTCGGCCGGGACATCACCAAACGCATGCTGCTCGAAGCCGGCGTGGAACTGCGCGGACGGGGACGGCCGCCTAAGGCGTAGACCTCGGGTTGCTTGCCGATCCTCGCACGCCGGGCGCCCGGCCGAGGCCGGGCGCCCCACACTCTCAGTAGTAACGCCAGTGATCGAGGGCGAACTGGATCACTTCGGGCATCACAGCGAGCGTGCACAAGATGCTGGCCAAAACCAGCATCAGCCGCCTAAGACGGTTCACAATCACCTCGAAAGTGCTTGGCGCGCGGCCCTCGGATTGACAACCGCTTTTGTTAAGCGGCGAGGCTAGCGCAGCGCTTTCTTCACCCGTTACGGGGGTCTCCAACGATCTCGTGACATCACGTTAGCCGCAACAACTGTTCCCAGGCCAACATGAATTTATTTCACACTATCGAGGTCATTTACCACTCTTTCGCGTGACACTTGGTCTCATGCGGTCACGCCTTCCGGATCATGCCCTGCGGCCATTCGTGGCCATCACCCTGCGCAACTACCGCCGATCAACGGCGGGTAACGCACAGCGACCGCTCGACCAGCCTCAGCCGCCGCGTCGAGAAGTCGACTCGGGCACGTCCGCGAAGCGCCCGTCCACCGATGACGACAGCCGCGGGGACGGCATCGCCACCGTGTCGCGCTCACCCTCTCGTGCCTCCGGGACGACCACCGCGGCCAGCGACTCCAGCCTCGCCTCGATCCGCTGCGCCTGCCCGACCCGCTCCCGGTCCCGGAACAGCCGCGCCGCGCGTTGCCACAGCAACCGGGCGTCCTCGATGTTGCCGTGGTGGAGCAGGATGCACGCCAAGGTGTCCAACGCCCGTCCCCGGCCGGTCGCGTGTCCCGACCGATCGGCCAGCTCGACCGCCTGGTGGGCGTGCCGCAGGGCCGCCCGGTCGTCTCCTTCGGCGTGACGCAGCCGGGCCAGCACCGTGTTCAGCTTCATCGCCGTCGGCAGGTGCTGGCTCTCGTCCATCAGGCGCGCCGCCCGGGCGCACTCGTTGCCGGCTTCGGGGTGGCGGCCCATGCGGGTCAGGAGGTCGGCCAGCGCGATGTGGGTCAGCGTGCGACCCGGGTCGTCGCCGATGTGTTCCCGCAGCGCCAAGGCCTCCTGGTACAGCTCGAGCGCGTCGAGCTGATGGCCGCCCTGCTCCAGCAACGCGTCCGCGAGCCGGTGCAGGGCCGCCGCGCACCGCTCGGGCTCCCCCAGCGCCCGCGCCGCCTCGAGCGTTTCGCGCGACATCGTCACGGCCTGGGCGATCCGGCCGGCGTGCAGGTGGCGCCGCGCCATGTTCAGCATCACCGTCACCCGGCCGATCCCGATGCCGTGCGCGTCGACCAGCCGCAGCGCGGCCTGCAGGTACGGCTCGGCCTCGGCGTCCCGGCCCAGCAGCAGCAGGGCCTGGCCGAGGTCGTTGAGGCTCGATGCCTCCGCGTAGGCGTTGCCCACCGCGGCCGCCGAAGCCGCGGCAACCGTGAACCCGGCGATGATGTCCCCGAAGTGACCGTGGCGATCGAACACGTCGGCCGTGAGCGACGGCAGGGTGAAGACGATCTCCGGCAGACCCGCCTCCGCCGCGAGCCCGACCGCCGCGGTGAGGGTCGTGCGCTCGCGCAGCACCCATTGCCGGGCCGCCGCCTGCGTGGCGAACCGGGCCGGGGTGACGTCGTCGCCGGTTCGCGGCAGCTCCGGCCGGTGCTTTCCCGGGTACACCGTCCGGTGGGCTTCGTAGGCGGTCAGCAGGTAGAACTCCAGCAGCCGCCGTCGCACCGCCGCACTGTCGGCCAGCTGCCGCGCCAACGATTCCGCGTACAGCTGCAGCAGGTTGTGCACGCGATAGCGATCGAGGTCGCCCGGCTGCTCGATCAGGTGCGCGGCCACCAGCACGGCCAGGGACTGCCGCACCCGCGACAGCGGCCGCCCGTCCGCCGCGGCTATCGCCTCCGACGCCACTTCGGCGCCGGGGTGCAGCCCCAGCAGCGCGAACGTGCGCCGCTCGGCGGGCGGCAATCCCTGGTACGACAACGTGAACGCCGAACGCAGGCTGCGGCCCGGCCAGTCGCCGTCGTTGCCGACGTCCAGCAGCATGTCCGCGTCGCGCAACGCTTCCGCCAGCGTCACCAGCCGCATCCCGGTCCGGGCCGCGGCGCGGACCGCCACCAGTGTCAACGCCAGCGCGTTGCCCTGGCACAGCCGCACCAGCGCGGCCACTCCGGCCGGGTCCTGCCGGACGCGCGGCCCGATCCGCCGCTCCAGCAACGCCCGCGCCGCGTCCGCCGACAGCGGCGCCACCGTCACCACCGGGCTGGGCCGCGCCGCGAGCAAGGCCGACAGCCGCTGCCGCGTCACCACCACGACCGTGCACTCCGCCAGCACCCGCAGCAGCGGCTCGACCTGGTCGGTCCGGGCGACGTCGTCCAGCACCACGAGCAGGCGCCGCCGCCGCAGGAGCCGGGCCAGCCGCGCCGCCCGCGCCACCGGGGACACGATCTGGTCGACCGGCACGTCCAGCAGCTCCAGCAGGAGCTCGACGACGTCCGCCGCCGTCGCGCCGGCGATCTGGCCGTCGCCGCGCAGGTCCAGCAGCACCACGCCGTTCGGGTAGCGGTTCGCCGCCCGGTGCGCCCACCGCAGTGCCACCGTCGTCTTCCCCACGCCCGGGCCGCCGGTCAGGACGACCACGCCCGCACGCGGCACGCCTGCCGAGTCGACGGTGAACGCGTCGAGCTCGGCCAGCACCGCTTCGCGGCCCACCACGCCTTCGACGTCGGGCGGCAGGTGCCAGACCGCGGGCAGCTGCGGTTCGCCGTCCCGCCCGGACTCCGCGGCCGCCCGTGCCGGTCGCGCCGGCGCGGGGAAGGACGCCGCGCCCGGCTCGATCATCTCGTTGTAGACGGCGAGCAGCTCGCCGGCCGCGTGCAGGTCCCCGTTCTCCTGGAACTCGTGGCGGAGGCGGCGGAAGTACTCGGTCGCCTCCAGCGCCCGCCCGGCGGCGAGCAGGGCGCGGATTCGCAGCTTCGCCAGGCTCAGTTCCATCGGGTGGGCGGCGTCGAGCTCCTCCAGGCGCGCCACCGCCAGCTCCGTCTGCCCCAGCAGAAGTTGTTGCGACGCAACGAAGGCGTTGGCCGGGACCCATTCGTTGCGCGCCCACCGCAGCCGCCACTCGTCGGCGGGCCCGGTCCGCAGGCCGGTCAGCGGCTCGTCTCGCCGCAGCCGCACCGCGGCCAGGGCCTCCACGTGCGCGCGGTCGTGCTGCCCCTGGTCGTGGAACTCCCGCGCGCGAGCCATCATCGCCCGGAACCGGTGGTAGTCGATCCGCCGCCGGTCGACGTCCAGCCGGCAGCCCGCCTTGCCGACGGTGACGTCGGCGTCGACCTCGTCGTCGCGGAACGCCTGCCGCAACCGGGCACCGGCCTGGTGCAGCGTCCCGAGCGCGTCCAGCGGCGCGTTTTCGTGGTCCGCCCACACCCAGTCCACCACGGTGTTCACCGGGATCAGCCGTCCGGGATTCGCCAGCAGGACCGCCAGTACCTGGCCCGGCCGCCCGCGCACCGGCTTCACGTCCATGTTCCCGTGCAGAAGCAGAGCCGTTTGCCCGAGAATTCCGAACCCGATTTCCATCAGATCCCCTCCCCGCGGCGAGTCGTGACGCCGCCCCTCTCCGCCCACGACATTTTCGCATTCCTCACCACGAACTACCAGGTCACAGCCGCAAGTGTCCTTAAATGACGATCTTTGTCGATCCATTGTCAAGATGCGGAACAGCAGGCCAAACCCGTTTTTCCAGTTCGTCGCGCAGCCTGGTGACAGTTTCCGGACAGCGAAGGAGAACCACATGTGCGACACCGCCTGGGTCCGCAGTCCCCTCGGGCGCGCCGACCGGCACTACGCCACCCGGCGCGGCACGAAAACCGTGCTGGTGCTGGTTCCGCACCCGGTCGCCGGCGCCCGGCTGCTCGATCTGCTGCCGCTGCTGGAAGCCGATCACCGTGTCCAGGTCGTCTTCGCCGACCCCGAAGCGGGCGACAACTGGCGGGCCGGCCAAGCCTTCCTGCACGCGCACGGCGGCGTCGTGCTGCCCTGGCCGCAGGCCCGGCGCAGCGAGGTCGATCTCGTGCTCGCCGGCAGCACCCGGGGCCTCGACGACCTCGCCGCGCCCACCCTGCTGGTGCCCCACGGCGGAGGGTTCGGCCAGTACCGGCCCTGGCGCCCGCCGGACACCGCCGTGCCGCGACAGCGGTGCCAGGGCACCGGGCTGAGCGCGGATCAGCTCCTGCGAGAAGGCAGGCTCCGGGCCGACGCGCTCGCTCTGGTCCACGACCGCGAGCGCGTCCTGCTCGCCCGCGAGTGCCCGCAGGCGCTGCCTGCCGCGGTCGTCACCGGCGACATCGCGCTCGACCGGCTCACCGCCAGCCTCCCCCACCGCGACCGGTACCGGCGTGCCCTGGGGGCCGGCGCGGACCAGGAGGTCGTCGTGGTCACCTCCACGTGGTCGCCGCGCTCGGCGTTCGGCCGCGACCCCGGCCTGTTCGACGGCGTGCTGGCCGAACTGCCCGGCGACCGCTTCCGGGTCGTCGGGGCGTTGCACCCGAACATCTGGGCCCACCACGGCGCCTGGCAGGTCCGGTCCTGGCTCGCCGACGCGCTGCGGGCCGGGCTCGTCCTGCTCCCGCCCGAGGAAGGCTGGCGCGCGGCGCTGGCCGCGGCCGACCACGTGCTCGGCGACTACGGCTCGGTCACCGGCTACGCGGCGGCGGTGGGAGCGGCCGTCCTGCTCGAGGACACACCGGGCCAGCCGCTCCTGGACGGCACTCCGGCCGCGGTCCTGGCACGGCACGCACCCCGCCGCCGGCCCGGGCGGCCCCTGGCGGAGCAGCTGGCTTCGGCGCGGGAAGCCCGTGACCGCAACGGGATTCCGGAGCTGCTCCGGGGGTTGCTCAGCTCGCGGCCCGGGCAAGCCGGGCAGCTGCTGCGGCACACGATGTACCGGCTGCTGGGCCTGCCAGAACCGGTGCGCGCGGTCCCGGTCTCCCCGGTCCCGCTCCCGGAGCCGGTGGCGGCATGACCACTCCGGTGCACCGGATCGTGGCCTGCCGGACCCCGCGACCACCGCTCACCCGCTGGTGCTACCACCGCGAATCCCGCTGGGGCAACGCTTTCAGCACCTTCCTGGCCGACGCCCACGGCCTGCCGGCCCTGGCGGACATCGCGATCGCGCCGGCCCGGCCGTCCCGCACCGAAGGGGAGGCCGCCCTGGCCGCTGCCTTGGACCGGTGGCCCGGGCTCGGGATCGTGGCCGTTCCGCTCGGGCACTATCGTTGCGTGCTCGGCGACCGGTCCGGCGAGACCGCATCGGCCGACGGTGTCCCGGCCGAACTCGCTGCCCTGGCCGGCCACCTCTGGCTCACCACCGGACGGCGGCTGGGCACGCTCGAGCCCGTGCGGGCCCCCGGGTGCGCCGAGCCCGAGCTGATGGTGGTGACCGGCCATTGGCGGCTCGGCCTCGCCCACCGGCGAAGTCCCGCCGCAATCGTGCGTCCACAGTAGACGGAGGCGGGCCGTCGGCCGAGGCCGGAACGGATTCGAGCCCCGGAGCCGGAGCAGCACCGCCGGCCACTTCCGATCCCCGGGCGGAACCCCATCCTTTCTCAACCATCAGGTTGACAACACCCGGCGGGCGTTCTACTTTGTATTCAACCGAAGAGTTGAGGACGATCCGGTGGACGAAGACAGCGAACGGCTCAACCGGGTGTTCGCGGCGTTGGCCGACCCGACCCGGCGCGACCTGGTGGCGCGCCTGGCCGGCGCGGACGCGACCGTGGGCGAGCTGGCCGAGCCGTACGACATGAGCCTTCAGGCGGTCTCCAAGCACGTGAAGGTGCTGGAGGAGGCCGGGCTGGTGACGCGCAGCAAGGACGCCCAGCGCCGCCCGGTCCACCTGGACGCGGAGGTGTTCGACCTGATGACCAAGTGGATCGAACGGTACCGGCGGCAGGCCGAGGAGCGCTACCGGCGCCTCGACGCCCTGCTGAGCCGGATGACCGGCGACGAGACCCGCCCCCGAAGGGACGCATCATGACGATGACGAAGCACGAAACCGAGATCCTGGCCGACGGGAAGGTGCCGACGATCCGGATCGTCCGGGACTTCGACGCCACTCCCGAGCAGGTGTTCCGCGCGCACGTCGATCCCGAGCTGTACGCGCAGTGGGCCGGGCCGCACTCGGTCACCACGAGGATCCTGCGCTGGGACGCGCGCACCGGCGGCGAATGGGCCTTCGCCAACGATCGCGGCGGCGAAGAGATCGCCGCGTTCCACGGCAGTTTCCACGAGGTGCGGCCGAACGAGCGGATCGTGTGGACGTTCACCTACGACGGCGAGCCCGACAGCGTCGCCCTGGAAACGCTGACCCTGGAGGAAATCGAGGGCGGTCGCACCCGGCTGCACGCGCTGAGCGTGGTGCCCGACTTCGCCACCCGGGACGGCATGCTGGCCAGCGGTATGGACGTGGGGGTCAACGAGGGGTACGCCAAGCTCGACGAACTGCTGGCGCGATGACCCCGGCCCGGCAGCACGCCTCCGACGCCGCCCGCTTCACCGATCTGGTCGAGTCGGCTTCGGCCGAAGACTGGGCGCGGCCGGCGCCGGTCGCGGGGTGGACCGCGCTCGACGTCGTCCGGCACCTGGTCGAGTGGCCACGCGGCTTCCTCCGCGGCGCGGGGATCGAACTCCCGGCACTGGCCGTCGACGCCGACCCGGCCGCGGCGTGGAAGCAGCACGTCGCCGACATCCAGGCGATCCTGGCGGACCCGGCGGGACGGGTGCTCAGCAACCCGCACACCGGCGACCGGCCGGTGGACGAAGCGATCGACCAGTTTTACACCGGCGACGTCTGGTTGCACTCCTGGGATCTCGCGAAGGCACTCGGCCGCGAGCCCGACCTCGGCGAGCGGCGCTGCGCGGAGGCGTTGACGGCGATGCGGCCGATGGAGCAGGTGCTGCGCGACAGCGGCCAGTTCGGCCCGGCGGTGCCGGTGGCGGACGGCGCTTCGGCGCAGGACGAGCTGATGGGGTTCCTCGGCCGCGACCCGGCCTGGCGCGCCTGAGGCGAGGAGGCGATTGACAAACGCCGGGCGCGCGGGGATTCTGGGAGCGCTTCCAGACATCGCCGCCGGGGCCGCTTCCGCCTGCCTGCGGCCGGAAAAAGGCGGAAGGAGAGTCCATGGGATCCGCCTCCCGCCGGATGGCCGCGCGCCCGGGTGTGTTCGCGGTGATCGCCGTGCTCGTCGTCGGTGTTTCCGTGCTGTGGCCGTGGAAGTCGGGGGCGGCGCCGGCGGCCCCGGTCACGGGCAACGCGACCCACTTCGACGCGCTCGGCGCTCCCTACGGCGGCTGCGGCCTGCCCCAGGAGATGCTCGATTCGCCGGATTTCGTGGCCCTCAACGTCTACAACACCCCCGGCGACTACAGCTTCTACCCGCGGCCGATCCCGCCGGCGCAGGCCGCCAAGATCGGGCTGTGGGACAACGGCCGCAACTGCGGGCGGTTCGTGCAGGTGACCATCGGCGAGTACTGCACCGGCGTCAACGACGGCGCACCGGGACAGGCCTTCTGCCGCAACGGGTCCTGGGTGACCGACGGCTACGCCGGCGCCCAGCTGACCATGGTCGTGGCGGACAGCTGCGGCGACGCCAACGCCTGGTGCCGCGACGATCCCGGCC
>Ga0070663_100000371_pt1 | contig 23590 bp, 20 predicted proteins | sample KBSC63metaG_FD_65646 | JGI IMG/M metagenome (GOLD analysis project Ga0070663, IMG submission 65646) | Corn rhizosphere microbial communities from Kellogg Biological Station, Michigan, USA - KBS C6-3 metaG | ecosystem: Host-associated > Plants > Roots > Rhizosphere > Soil ...
GCACTCATCATGGTGGCCACCATGCGTCCGTCGGGCAGCTCGATCGACGGCACCATGCCGGACAAAATCTCGTCGGCGATCCGGCACACGCTTTCCACTTCGCGCACAGTGCCCAGCATCACCGCAAATTCGTCGCCGCCCAGGCGCGCGACCAGATCGGTCTCGCGCACCTGCGTGCGCAGCCGCCCCGCGACACCGACCAGCACCGCATCGCCGGCATCGTGGCCCAGGCAGTCGTTGATCTCCTTGAAGCGGTCGCAGTCGAGATACAGGATGGCGACCCGCTGCCCGGTCACCACGGCATCGCAAAGCGCCACCGACAGACGCGACTCGAACTGCGCACGGTTGGGCAGCCCGGTGAGCGCATCGTGCGTCGCCTTGTGTTCGAGCGATGCGTTTTCGTCGCGCAACGTGTTCTGCCAGTCTTCGAATTCGTCGAGCAGCGCGTTGAAGTCGTCGCCGAGCTGGTTGAGCTCGGCGATCGCCGCGGGCTCGACGCGCCGCCCGAACGCACGCTCGCGCCGCACCGCATGCGCGACGCCGGCGAGCGCGCGCAGCGGCGCAACGATGTTGCGCAGCAGACGCTTCGAGCTGACATACGCGCCGAGCACGCTGACGGCCAGGCAGCCGAGAATGCCGCCGATGCCACCGAGCAGGAATCCGAAAAACTGATGCCCGCGGCCACGCACGATGACCTGACCGACGACGATGCCGTCGTGCATCACCGGAATGGTCACGGGCCCGGGCAGCGCGAGATCGGCGACACCGCGCTCAAGCCGGGCGATCCGGCCTTCGGCGGGCAGCTTCCAGGTGGCGAACAACTGTCCCCTGGCATTGGTGACGACCACCTGCGCGACGTCCTCGTCGTTGGCAATGGTTGCAATTGCCTCGTTTGCCGCGACGCGGTCGCCGAACACGAGCGCCGCCTCGACCGTATAGCCGAGCGAACGGGCCAGCAGGTTCAGGTTGTTGCCGGCATACGCGCGCAACGCGATCACGGCGACGACGATCAGCGACACGGCGGCCATCGCAACCGCGACGAAGGCGAGGCGCAAATGCGCGCGACGCAGCACGCTTTGCAGCGTCGGGCGCAGCACGCGTGAAGACGAAATGGGGGGCGCGGAGCGTGTCATGGCGTCAGCGGCCGTCGCGCGAGATTGAGCACGTTCGGATGCACGCGCACGCCGCTGCGCGCGACGGCGTCGAGATTGATGTCGAACGTCACGCGTTCGCGATCGACGGCGAGGCAGAACATGGCGCCCGCGGTGCAGGACTCGTCGTGTTCGGCGATCGTCAGCACCGGGCGGCCCGCCAGCGCGGCTCTCACCCGCGCTCGTTGATCGTCGCCCAGGGTGCCGAGATAGACGACGTCGCATGCGAGGCCGAGCGCGGGATCGTCGAAGCGCACGCGCTGCACGTCGAGCACGGTCGAGCCGGCCTGCAACGTGTCGGTCAGGCCAGCCGCGTAGTCGGGGCGACCGGTCACGCACAAATGCAGACGAACGGGTGTCGACGGCCAGCGCGTGAAACTCACGATGCCGAGCACGACCTGGCGCACGGTGGAGTCGTGTGAGGAAATCGCGGGACTGGCAGGACTGGCGGCCGGCGCGGGAGCGGCGATGCGCACGGTTTCGCCCGGCTCTTCCGTATCGGCGGACGCCCCGGCGAGGACGGCCGGCGCACCGCTCAGAACGCAAACGATTGCGACGAACGCGCGGCGTAACGTGGCGACTCGGCCCGGTCGGCCGGACGCCGTATGCGCAGCGATTGCCGCCGCGCGCACTGGCGTCGATACGGCTGCATGACTCGCAGCCGCCGCGCACACACTCGCATCCATGATGGAAACATCTGCTGCAGTCGTTCCCGGCGCTACCGCTTACCTGCATGCGCATGCAAGCACCGTATCACGCGCACGAATGCTTCCATCTTAGGTAAAAATTCGTATCCCAAACCAGTGGGATACACCCGCGAATAACATCGGAAAGTATGTTGAATCGCGGCTCTACGCATCGATACGAGCGAACGCGCTAGCCGACGTCGATCCAGTCACGACGCCAACACATTGATCAGTGGATTGGACGTCCGGGCGCGTCAGGTTATCGATCGCGGCAAGCTTTTGAGGACCTCGTCTGCGTCAGGCGTCGTGATCGGCAATGCGTGTACGCTCGACGGCCATACGGGGCAATATGGCAGGCCATGAATCAGCCTCGCCGAAAATGACTACGCGTGCGTCCTGCCGCCACCCGCCGGAATGCCGGAGCCGACCCGAACATTGGAGCGTCATGAAAATAGAAAACTCGGAACTCGAAGCGTTCGTCGCCGTCGCGGAACTCGGCACGTTTCATCGCGCGGCGGAAAAGCTGCACCTGACGCAGCCGGGGCTGTCGCGCCGGATCCAGAAGCTCGAACAAACGCTTGGCGTCGAGTTGTTCCAGCGCACCACTCGCAGCGTGACATTAACGGGCGTCGGTCGTCAGTTCCTGCCGATGGCACGCGAGCAGATCGCACAGCTCGGGATGATGCTGTCGTCGATCCAGGAAATCGCGCAAAAGCGCTACGGCAAGGTGCGGCTGTCATCGATCCCGACCGTCGTCGCGCAAACGCTGCCCGATGTACTGCGTCACTACTCGGACAAGTATCCGCAGGTCGCCGTGCAGATCCTCGACGGCAATCACGACTTCGTACTGTCGCAGGTGCGCGCGGGCATCGCTGAGTTCGGCGTGAGCCTGCACCCGGGCGACGACGACGATTTGTTGTTCGAACCGCTATTCACAGACCGCTACGTGCTGGCGGTCCACGAGGACGATCCGCTGGCACGCGCGGATGCCATCACGCTCGGCGAATTGCGGCACGCGAAGCTGATCATCGGCGGCCGCGACAGCGGCAACCGTCTGCTGCTCGAAATGCTGATGGGCCAGGAGGCGGTGCGAACCCGGTGGTTCTATGAGGTCGAGCACATCTCATGCGTCGCCGCGCTCGTGGCAGCCGGTGTCGGATGCGCGATCCTGCCCGAGAGCGCATTGCGTGCGTACGGCTCGCGCGCGGTACGCACGGTGCCGATCGCGAGCCCGACGATCGACCGCACGGTCGGCATCGTGCGGCATCGCACCATCTCGATGTCCAGCTTCGCGAGCGACCTCCATGCGCTGGTGAAGGCAGCGTTCGCATAACGCTGCTGGCCGCGTGGCGTCGCCGCATTGATGCCGGTTTCGCATGAATCGTGAGCCGAACGGCATTGGACGCCCGAAAAATGGCTGGTGACGATGGTGGCGAACATGAACAACGGAACCGGGCTGATTCTGGAGGAGCCACCATGCATTTCGACGTGATCCTGCGCCGCGGCGAACTGATCGACGGTACGGGAGCCGCGCGCTTCGAGGCCGATCTCGGCGTGACCGGCGAGCGCATCGTCGCGATCGGCGACCTGAGCGGCGCAACCGCCGTGCACACGCTCGATGCGAACGGCCTGGTCGTCGCGCCGGGCTTCATCGACAGCCACACGCACGACGATGCGTTCGTGCTGACCGACCCCGACGTCGAGCCGAAAGTTGCGCAAGGCGTGACCACGGTGATCGCCGGCAATTGCGGGATCAGTCTCGCGCCGCTGCTCGCGGAACGCGACGTGCCGCAACCGCTCGACCTGCTGGGCGCATGGCAGTCGTTTCGCTTTCCGTCCTTTCGCGCCTATCTCGACGCGCTCGACGCAACGCCCGCCGCCGTCAACACGGCGGCCCTGATCGGCCACTCGACGCTGCGCGTGCGGCACATGGCCGATCTCGGACGCGCAGCCGACGCGGCGGAGATCGCGGCGATGGCGGCCGACGTGCGCGAGGCGATGACGGCCGGCGCATTCGGCGTCTCGACGGGCACCTTTTACCCGCCCGCGGCGGCCGCGACGACCGACGAGCTGATCGACGTGTGCGCACCGCTGCGCGAGACGGGCGGCGTGTTCGCGACGCATCTGCGCGACGAAACCGATGCGATCATTGCGTCGCTCGACGAAGCGTTCACGATCGGTCTTGCGCTCGACGTGCGCGTCGTGCTGTCGCATCACAAGGTGGCCGGCAAGGCGAACCACGGCCGCTCGGTCGAAACGCTCGCGCATATCGATGCGCAGCGCACACGGCAACCGCTGTGCCTCGACTGCCACCCGTATCCCGCCACGTCGACGATGCTGCGCGCGGATCGCATCCGCCAATCGTCCCGCGTGCTCCTCGCATGGTCGAAGCCGCATCCCGAGCTCGCGGGCCGTGAATTCGCCGAACTGCTGCCACTGTTCGGCGATTCCATCGACGCCGCGATCGATGCGCTGCGCCCTGCTGGCGCGATCTACTTCGTGATGGACGAAGCGGACGTCGAGCGCATCATGCGCCACGAACTGACGACGGTCGGCTCCGACGGCCTGCCCAACGACATGCGCCCGCACCCGCGGCTGTGGGGTACGTTCCCGCGCGTGCTCGGCGAATTCTCCCGCGAGCGCGGCCTGTTCCCGCTCGAAACCGCCGTGCGCAAGATGACAGGCCTCACTGCCGAACAATTCGGAATCGCGAAGCGCGGGCGCCTCTCGGTCGGTCACTACGCCGATCTGGTCGTGTTCGATCCGGCGCGCGTGATCGACCGTGCGACGTTCGCTCACCCGACGCTACGCCCTGAAGGCATCGAGCACGTGTTCGTCAACGGCCGAGCCGTGCTCGAACACGGCCGGCACACCGGCACGCGCCCCGGCCGGGCGCTACGCCGCGCAAGCTAGGATCGGCCGGCCCATGGCGCGCCTTTGCGCTGCCGCGGAAGCCGCCGCTCGCGCGGCCGCCGCGCTGGAGTCAACCTGCACGGAGTCACCATGACGAATTCCAACGGCATCCCCACGCCGCGCGGCATGCAAACCGGCTCGGACCCGCACGCGGATGCCACCGCGCCCGGCATCGACGCGCTGTATACGCGCGTGAGCCGACGCATCATTCCGCTGATCCTTGTTTGCTACTTCTTCGGCTATCTCGACCGCGTCAACGTCGGCTTCGCGAAGCTGCAGATGGTGACGGACTTGCATCTCACGGACGCTGCCTACGGCGTCGGCGCCGGTCTGTTCTTCGTCGGCTACCTGCTGCTGCAGGTGCCGGCCGGCTGGCTCGTGCGACGGATCGGCGTGAAGCGTTGTCTCGCCGGCTCGATGCTGACGTGGGGCATCGTGTCGGTCGCCACGCTCGCAACCCGGGACACCGCGAGCTTCTATGTACTGCGCTTCCTGCTCGGCGTAACGGAAGCGAGCTTCTTTCCGGCCGTGATCGCCTACTTCAGCGTGTGGTTTCCGTCGCACCGGCTCGCCAAGGTGATGGCCTTCCTGTTTCTCGCCATGCCGCTGGGCGTGGTCGTCGGCGGGCCGCTGTCGGGCTGGATCATGGACGCGACGCATGGCGGCTTCGGGCTGCGCGGCTGGCAGTGGATGTTCCTGATCGAAGGCCTGCCGGCCATCATGCTCGGCATGGTCCTGCTCGTGCGTGTAACGGAGCGGATCGACGATGCAGCGTGGCTGACCGACGCCGAAAAACGGATGATTCGCGCGGAGATGGCCCAGGAAGCGACAGGCAAGCGCACCCGCCTCGGCGCCGCGCTGCGCGAACCGACGCTATGGCTGCTGTTCGCGACATCGTTCCTCTACAACGTCGGCAACTATGGGCTGGTGTTCTGGATGCCGACGATGATCAAGGCACTCGGGTCGCTGAGCAACCTCGGAATCGGCCTCGTCAGCGCCATTCCGTATCTGGTCGCGTCGGTCGCGATGGTCGCGAACGCGCAGCATTCGGTACGAACCGGCGAGCGCCGCTGGCATACGGCGCTGCCCGTCGCGATCGGCGGCGTCGCGCTGCTCGCGAGCCTCGGCATGCGCACGCATCCGGTGCTCGCCGTCATGTGCCTGACCGCAGGCGTGGCGGGCATCATGAGCACGCTCGCGATGTTCTGGAGCTTGCCGTCGCGGATTCTCGCCGGCGAGGCCGCCGCGGGCGGCGCCGGGCTCGTCAACATCGGCGCGGCCGTCGCCGGGTTCGTCGGACCGACGCTGATGGGCTACGCGACGGGATGGACCGGCAGCACTGAACTCGGCGTCGCGCTGCTCGCTTTCACGCTCTTCGCCGCCGCCGCGCTGATCCTGTCGATTCCGCGCCAGCTCATGGTGCGCACGTGAGGGCGGTGCCTTCGATGCGCGGCGCGCTCGCGCTGGCGGCCGAGGTTCGCGCGGGGCGCGTGAGTGCAGTGTCGCTCGTGCAAACCGTGCTCGCCGATATCACCGCGCGCGACGGCACCATCCATGCTTGCGCACAAACCTTCGGCGCGCGCGCACAGCGCGACGCACAGCGGATTGACGGCCTCGTGCGCGACGGGCGTGACCCCGGCCCGTTGGCGGGCGTGCCGTTTCTCGTGAAGTGGAATTTCGACGTAACGGGCTACACGGCGGTCGCGGGATCGCCGGCGCGCGCCGCATTGCCGGCCGCCGCCACCGATGCATCAGCGGTCGCCCGACTGTGCTCGGCCGGCGCGGTGCCGGTCGGCGCAACGCATATGGACGAACTCGCGTGCGGCGCCACCGGCGTGAATCCGCACTATGGCGCGGTGCGCCTGCCGGCTGACCCGGCACGCATGACGGGCGGTTCGTCGAGCGGCTCGGCTGCCGCCATCGCCGCCGGATACGTACCGCTCGCGCTCGGCAGCGACACGAACGGCTCGATCCGCGCACCGGCGGCGCTGTGCGGCGTATGGGGGTTTCGCCCAAGCGACGGGCGGCTGTCGCGAGCCGGTTGCCTGCCCTATGCCGCATCGCTCGACACGGTCGGCGGATTCGCGAACGATATCGACGACCTGGCGGCGCTGTATGACACGCTATGCGACGCGAATTCATTGCGCGCGCAACCGATTCGCGATCCGGCCGCCCCTCTTCGCGTCGCCGTGCTGACGGGCGATTTCGACAGACTTGCCGATGCGGATGCGCAACGCGCCGTCCGGCGCGCGGCGCTCTGTCTGCGTGCGTGGGAATCCGTGACGATCGACAGCGACGAAGTCGCACGCGTGCGTGACGCGGCGACCGCGGTCTCGAATGTAGAGCTGGCGCACACCCATCGCGGGCTGCTCGACGCGCCGGTGGCGCTCGTCTCCGAACGCCTGCGCTCACGCATCGCAATCGGCCTCGCAACCCCCGACGCCGCCTATCGGGACGCGCTTGCCTGCCGTGACGCCTGGCGCGCGCGCATCGAAGCGCTGTTCGCGCGCTACGACGTGCTGCTCGCGGCCGCGACGCCCTGTGCCGCACCGCGCGTCACCGACGCGACCATCGATGTCGACGGCGTCGCGCTCGAACCCGCGAAGACGCTCGGCCTGCTCACGCAGCCGATTTCGTTCGCGGGGCTGCCGGTCGTCAGCGCGCCGTGCTTCATGTCAGGTGAATTGCCGGTCGGGGTGCAGTTGATCGGTGCACCGCAAGCCGATGCGGTTTGCTTCGACGCCGCGCGGCAATTCGCTGTCGCCTGGAGCGGCCTGCGCCGCTAACGACGCCCCCCTTGGTGCCCCGCGCCACCACGAGTATCCTTGCGGTTCGAGCCACTCCAATCAGGGCGCACACCGCACCGCGGCCAGGCGCCCCCGCTAACGGCCAATACACGATGGATTTCGACGTAATCGTTCTGGGTGCGGGCATCGTCGGCGTCTCCGCCGCGCTGCACCTGCAGGATCGCGGTCGCAAGGTCGCCCTCGTCGACCGCGGCGCGCCCGGCGAAGGCACGAGCTTCGGCAACGCAGGGCTGATCGAGCGCTCGTCGATCGAACCGTATCCGTTTCCGCGCAGCCCGTTCACGCTGATGCGCTACGCGCTGAACCGCTCCACCGATCTCTACTGGCACAGCACGTCGCTGCCCGCGTTCGCGCCGTGGCTCGCGCGTTTCTGGTGGGAATCGGCGCCGATGCGTCACGCAGCCGCGTCGCGCGACATGCTGCCGCTGATCGAGCGCTGCATCGTCGAGCACGACGCGCTGATCGCGCGTGCCGGCGCCGGGGAACTGGTGCGTGCAAGCGGCTGGATGGAAGCGTTCCGCACGCCCGCCGCATTCGAACGCGCGGTCGCCGATGCAGGGCTCACCGCGCGCCGCCACGGGCTCGGCATCACGCCGCTCGATGCCGCGGCACTTCGTGATCAGGAACCGAGCCTCGCGGCCGGCTTCTGCGGTGCACTCCACTGGCTCGATCCGAAAAGCGTCGTCGATCCGTCCGCGCTCGTCAAAACCTACGCACAACTCTTCGTGCAGGGCGGCGGCACGCTGCTCACCGGCGATGCCGCGAGCCTCGACGCCTTGTCGCCGGGCTGGCAGGTCACGACGGAACAAGGCAAGATCGCCGCGCCGGCCGTGGTCGTCGCGCTCGGCCCGTGGTCCGACACGGTGTTCGGCAAGTTCGGCTACAAGATTCCGCTGCGCGAGAAGCGCGGCTATCACATGCACTACGCGCCTTCCGAACGCGGCGCGCCGTCGGCACCGATCGTCGATCGCGAATACGGCTACGTAATCGCGCCGATGCGGCGCGGATTGCGGCTCACCACCGGCGTCGAGATCGCGCGACGCGGCCTGCCGCCGACCGGCGTGCAGCTCGACCGCGCGGAACGCGTCGCGCGCCCGGTGTTCGGCTTCGGCGAACGGCTCGACCCGCAACCGTGGCTCGGCTTCCGGCCGTGCACGCCGGACATGCGGCCGGTGATCGGCCCCGCGCCCGCGCATCGCGGGCTGTGGTTCTCGTTCGGGCACAACCATCACGGGCTCACGCTCGGGCCCGTCTCCGGCCGCCTGCTGGCCGAGATGATGACGGGCGAAGCACCGTTCACCGATCCGACACCCTACCGCGCCGACCGCTTTTAAGCGCGCACTCAGTCGAGCGCGCGTCCGAAGATCCGGATGACTTCGTCGAGATGCTCGGCCATCGCGCGGCGCGCGGCCTCGGGGTCGCGTGCGCGGATCGCGTCGAGGATCGCGCGGTGTTCCAGCTCCGACCGGTGCGGCATGTCGCTGGGCATGTACAGCGACTGCAGGCGCTGGAACATCAGGTCGTACTTGTGCGCGAGCAACTGCTTGATCATCAGCGCATAAGCCGGGTTGTCGCTCGCTTCCGCGATACGGATGTGGAACAGCCGGTCGCCCGGATGCGTGCGCGAGCCGCTGCGGTTGTCCTCCTGGTTGCGCAGGAACGCGTCGTGAATCCCTTCGATCTGCTCGTCCGAGCCGTGATTCGCCGCGAGCGATGCGGCTTCCGGCTCGATCAGCCGGCGCGCCTGCAACAGCGCGAACGGCGGGATTTCGGTATCGAGGTCGAGCGCGATGCCGAGCTCGGGATCGATCTCGACGATCGAAAACGGCGCAACCTTCGTCTCGTGCCGCGCTTGCGGCGCGGCTGCCGCCTCGGGTTGGCGCACCTTCACGCCGTCGCCGACACGCACGCTGACGAGCCCGCTCACTTCAAGCGCGATCAGCGCCTCGCGCACCGACGTGCGCGACACGCCGAACTGCTCGGCCAGTTCGCGCTCGGGCGGCAGATAGCTGCCCGGCGGAAAATCGCCGGACCCGATCATCGCGCTGAGCTTGTCGGCGATCTGCTGGTAGAGGCGGCGGTTCTGAATCGGCTGGATGGACATACGTTGATACAGGTAAGCGGTTGCGTTGCGGACGGCCGGACGAATGACGCATCGTGCCGTTCGCGCCTATTTTATATGCCGCGCTTCGGGTCGCCCGGCACCGCATAGCAACGTGCGGCCGTGCCGCCCCACAACGCGTTGCGCTCGGCCGCCGACAACCGCGCTTCGGCCCAGCGCTCCACCAGCGACGTCACTTCGTCATACGACGCCGCGAGCAGGCACACGGGCCAGTCCGAGCCGAACATCAACCGCTGCGGGCCGAACGCGTCGAGCGCCGCATCGAGGCACTGCTCGATGTGCCGGATGTCCTGCCCGCGCAGGCCGCGCCGCCAGTCTGTCTCGGTCACGAGCCCCGACAGCTTGCACACGACATGCGGCAGCGCGCTCAGCTCGCGCAATGCGGCACGCCAGCGTGCGAGCGCGGTGCCGTCGCGGTCGAACTCGGCGAGCGCGGGCTTGCCCGCATGATCGAGCACGAGCCAGTGCGCGTCGTGCCGTGCGCAGAATGCGCGCACGTCGGGCAACTGGCGTTCGTACACGAGCACGTCGTACACGTAACCGTTCGCCTGCAGCCACGCGACGCCGCGATTGAACGCGGGATCCGCGACGAACGCGCCAACGTCGGCTTCGTCCTGCACTTGGTGACGAAAGCCGCGCAGCTTCGGGCTGCGCCATTCGGCCACGCGCTCGGCGAGCGCCGGCGCACCGAGATCCTCCCAGCCGACCACCGCCGCGATGCGCGCGTCGTCGCGGGCGAGATCGAGCAGGAACGCCGTCTCGTCGCGTCCGGCGCGCGCCTGCACCGCGATCGACGCGCCGAGCGCCTGCGCATGCATCTGCGGCCACAGCGCGTCGGGCAGGTAATCGCGGGCGAGCACGCCCATGCCCGGGCCGATCCACGGATAGTCGGCCGCGCGGTAACGCCAGAAGTGCTGATGGGAATCGATACGCACTGCGCCCATGGTGTCCTCGTGGTTCGCGCTCGAACGCGGCATCACGTCACGCTCAGTCGTACAGCACCGCCGAGATCTTCGGGTCGTCGATATTGGTCTTGTCATACCAGTAGAAACCGGTATCGATGACCTTCGGCAGCTTCTCGCCCTTGATCGCCTTCACGGCCGCCTCGACGGTCTTGTAGCCGATCCCGATCGGATTCTGCGTGATCGCGCCGGCCATCAGTCCGCTGCGGATCGCATCCTTCTGCTGCTTGCCCGAATCGTAGCCGACGATCACGACCTTGCGCTTCATCTCGCGCACGCCATTCACCACGCCGATCGCCGAGCCTTCGTTGGTGCCGAACAGGCCCTTGAGCTTCGGATACGCCTGCAGAATCGACTTCGTCACCTCGGTCGACTTCAGCTGGTCGCCTTCGCCATACTGCACGGTCACGACCCGCACCTTCGGATGCGCCGACTTCATCCTTTCGAGAAAGCCGTCGCGGCGGTCGATGCCGGTGCGGCTCGTCTGGTCGTGCGCGACCACGGCGACCTCGCCTTCGTCGCCGATCAGCGCGGCGAGCTTGTCCGCGGCGAGCGAGGCGGCAGCCTTGTTGTTGGTCGCGGCCGTCGTCACCGGGATGTCGCTGTCGACGCCCGAGTCGAACGCAATGACGGGGATCTTCTCGGCCTGCGCCTTCTTCAACAGCGGCAGCGCAGCCTTGCTGTCGAGCGCGGCGAAGCCGAGCGCGGCGGGCTTCTTCGCGATCGCGGCGGACAGCATGTCGATCTGCTTGTCGACCATCGCCTCGGTTTCGGGACCTTCGAACGTCACCTTCACCTTGTAGTCCTTCGCGGCCTGCATCGCGCCCGCTTTCACGGCCTGCCAGAACTGATGCTGGAAGCCCTTCGAGATCAGCGGGATATAGGCTTCCTGCGCCTGCGCGCCGGCCGTCACGCCGACGGCGAACGTCAGCCCGACGATCGCGTTCAACAACTTGCTCCTGATCACTTCGCGTCTCCTTGGTTGGTATCGACTGAAATGCCGGCCGGGCCGGCGGTGAAGCAGATGCATAGCACGGACGTGCGTCAGCGGCGGCGCCGGCGCAGGATGTCGACGTAGACGGCGAGGATGATGATCACGCCCGTCACGACCGTCTGCCATTCCTGCGCGACCGACATGATGCGCAGGCCGTTGGTCAGCACGCTCATGATGAACGCGCCGATGATGGTGCCGACGATGCTGCCCGCGCCGCCCGACAGCGACGTGCCGCCGATCACGACGGCCGCGATCGCATCGAGCTCGTAACCCTGCCCGAGCGCCGGCTGCGCGGAATTCAGCCGCGACGCGATCAAGAGCCCGGCGATTCCGCACACCGCGCCGCTGAACGTGTAGACGGCGATCTTCCACGCATCGACGTTCACGCCGGACAGCCGCAGCGCTTCCTCGTTGCTGCCGAGCGCGAACGTGTAGCGGCCGAAGATCGTGCGGTTCAGCACGATCGATGCACCGATCGCGACGAGGAACAGGATCAGCACCGCGTTCGGAATCGGCAGCACGGGAATCAGGCTGCCGATCAGCGAATCCTGCGCGATCGACGTGAAGCCCGGCGTGTCGTTGAAGTAGATCGGCCGCGTGCCCGAGATCACGAGCGACAGCCCCTTCAACAGCATCATCATGCCGAGCGTCGCGATGAACGGCGGCACCTTCATCTTCGCGATCACGAATCCCGACACGCTGCCCGACAGCGCGCCGAAGCCCAGCGCGGCCAGGATCCCGAGCGGCAGCGGCATCCCCCACTTCGTCAGCACGACGCCGGCCATCACCGCGCAGAACGTCATCAGCGTGCCGACCGACAGGTCGATGCCCGACGTGATGATCACGTAGGTGCATGCGACCGCCAGCACGCCGTTCACCGCGGTGGCCTGCAGGATCGACACGAGGTTGTCGACGTCGAGGAAGTTCGGCGACGCGAAGCTGAAGAATGCGATCAGCAGCACGAGGCTCGCGAACGCGAGGAGCTTCTGCCGCGCGGCCGGGTTGAAGAAGCGGGCCTTCAGGCCGGCTGCGCCGGCAGGCGTGTCGCCGGTGGCCAGAGGCGGAACGGGATGCGTATCGTTGGGCATGATCGTAGGGGCTGATTCAGGACAATACGGTCGACTCGCGCTGCGTCGCGAGCTGCATGATCTTTTCCTGCGTGGCGTCGGCCGCGCGCAATTCGCCGGTCACGCGCCCTTCGCACATCACGAGAATCCGGTGGCTCATGCGCAGCACCTCGGGCAACTCCGACGAGATCATCACGATCGCCTTGCCGTCGGCGGCGAGCGCGTCGAGCAGCTTGTAGATCTCGCTTTTCGCGCCGACGTCGATGCCGCGCGTCGGCTCGTCGAAGAACAGGATGTCGCAATCGCGCAGCAGCCACTTCGCGATCACGATCTTCTGCTGGTTGCCGCCCGACAGCAGCCGCGCGGGCTGCGCGACCGACGGCGTGCGGATCGCGAGCTGCCGCACGTACGACTGCGCGGTGTCGCGCATCGCGCGCGCATCGAGGAACAGGCCGCGCCGCACGAAGCGGCGCATGCTCGACAGCGCGATGTTGTTCTGCACGTCCATCCCGACCGCGAGCCCGAAGTGCTTGCGGTCTTCCGACAGATAACCGATCCCGTGCGCGACCGCGTCGGCCGGCGTGCGGATCGTCACGGTCTTGCCATGCACGCGGATCTCGCCGGCGTCGACGGGGTCCGCGCCGAACACCGCGCGCGCGACCTCGGTGCGGCCCGCGCCCATCAGCCCCGCGAAGCCGAGGATCTCGCCGCGCCGCAGCGTGAAGCCGACGTCGCGGATCGCACGCCCGCGCGACAGCCCGCGCACTTCGAGCGCGACGTCGTTCGCGGACGTATCGGGCGGCGTGCGGAATTCGGTATCGAGCTGGCGGCCGACCATCATCGCGATGATCGCGTCCATCGACGTGCCGGCCATCGGCACGGTCGCGACATACTTGCCGTCGCGCATCACCGTCACGCGGTCGGCGATCTGGCGCAGTTCGTCCATCTTGTGCGAGATATAGACGATGCCGACACCGTGTGCGCGCAGCTCGCCGATGATGCGAAACAGCTCGGCGATCTCCGCGTTGTTCAGCGCGGCGGTCGGCTCGTCCATGATGAGCACGCGCGAGTCGAACGACAGCGCCTTCGCGATCTCGACCATCTGCTGCTTCGCGACCGTCAGCCGGCCAACCGGCGTGCGCGGGTCGAGATCGAGCCGCATCCGCGCGAAGATCGCGGCCGCGTCGCGGTTCAGTTTGTCCTCGTCGACGAACACGCCGAAGCGGCCGCGCGGCTCGCGGCCGATGAAGATGTTCTGCGCGACGCTCAGGTGGTTCATCAGGTTCAGTTCCTGATGGATGATGCCGATCCCCAGCGCCTGCGCGGCGCGCGGATCGTCGATCTCCACCGCGCGGCCGTCCATCCGGATTTCACCGCCATCCTTCTGATACACGCCGGCGAGGATCTTCATCAGCGTCGACTTGCCGGCGCCGTTCTCGCCCATCAGCGCGTGCACTTCGCCGGCGCGCAGGTCGAACCGGCAATCGTCGAGCGCCTGCACGCCCGGAAAACGCTTGCTGACGCCGGTCAGCTCGATCAGCGCGGCGGATGCGGCGGCAGGGTTCGGATCAGGTTGCATGGCTCGCCGTCCTCAGCCGATCGCGCGATCGAGATGCGTATAGCCGCCGTCGACGAACAGCCACTGCCCCGTCGTGTGCGACGCGCGTTCCGACAGCAGGAACACGGCCGTGTCGGCAATCTCGTCGGCAGTCGTGAAGCGCTTGCCGAGCGGCACCTTGCCGGCGATCTCCGCCAGCTTCGCATCCGGGTCGTCGAAGCCGGCGATCCAGTTCTGGTAGAGCGGCGTCATCACCTCCGCCGGGATCACGGCGTTCACGCGCACGCCGTCGTTGCGCAACGCGACCGCCCATTCGCGCGTCAGCGCGAGCTGCGCGCCCTTCGATGCGCAATAGCCGCTCGTGTTGCCCTGCCCGGTGACGGCCGTCTTCGACGAAATGTTGACGATCGCACCGCGCGTGGCCTTCAGGTGCGGTACGCAGTGATGCGCCATCGCGTAGTAGTGGATCAGGTTGCGTTCGAGCGATGCGACGAACGCGTCGCGCCCGGCATCGAGGCCGATGCTGTCGTTGATGCCCGCATTGTTGACGAGGCCGTCGATGCGGCCGAAACGCGCGACAGTCTGCGCGACGCCGTCGCGGCACTGCGCGTCGTCCTGCAGTTCGACCGACACGCGCGCGGCGCGCGGCTGCGTCTGCGTGAGTTCGCGCCAGAAGCCGTCGTCCGGCGCGTGGCGTGCGAACACGACCGGAATCGCGCCTTCGCCGGCAAGCCGCATCGAGATCGCGGCGCCGATGCCCGACGCGCCGCCTGTCACGATCACGACCTTGTCTTGCAGATTCAAATCCACTTCGCGTCTCCGTCGTTCATGTTGTGGCCGCGCGCGACGCGCGGCGCCGTGCTTCAGCCGCGGAATCGATACTGTTCCAACGATGCCGGCTTCATCTCGATCGAGAAGCCGGGCGCCGTCGGCGGCATGTACGCCGCGCCGCGCACGACGCACGGCTCGACGAAATGCTCGTGCAGGTGATCGACGTATTCGGTCACGCGCCCTTCCTTCGTGCCGGAAATGCACACGTAGTCGATCATCGACAAATGCTGCACGTATTCGCACAGCCCGACGCCGCCCGCATGCGGACACACCGGCAACCCGTACTTCGCGGCCAGCAGCATCACCGCGAGAATCTCGTTCACGCCGCCGAGCCGGCACGCGTCGATCTGCACGACGTCGATCGCGCCGCGAGCGATGAACTGCTTGAACAGCACGCGGTTCTGGCACATCTCGCCGGTCGCGACCTGCACGGGCGCGATCGCCTCGCGGATCTTGCGATGCCCTTCGACGTCGTCGGGGCTCGTCGGCTCCTCGATGAACCACGGCTTCGCGAACGCCAGCTCGCGCACCCAGTCGATCGCCTCGTCGACTTCCCACACCTGGTTCGCATCGATCATCAGCTTGCGCTCGGGGCCGATCACCTCGCGCGCGATCGTCACGCGGCGGATGTCGTCCTCCAGGTTCGCGCCGACCTTCAGCTTCACGTAGTCGAAACCGGCGTCGACCGCCTCGCGGCACAGCCGGCGCAGCTTGTCGTCGCTGTAACCGAGCCAGCCCGCCGACGTCGTGTAGCACGGGTAGCCGTCGCGCTCGAGCGTCGCGATCCGCGCGGCCTTGCCCGGCGCCTGGCGGCGCAGCAGCGCGAGCGCTTCTTCCTGCGTCAGGCAGTCGGTCAGGTAGCGGAAGTCGATCGCGCGCACGATTTCCTCGGGGCTCATGTCGGCGACGAGCCGCCACAGCGGCTTGCCCGCGGCCTTCGCCCACAGATCCCACACCGCATTGACGACGGCGCCCGTCGCCAGGTGGATCGCGCCCTTGTCGGGGCCGATCCAGCGCAACTGGCTGTCCGACGTCACGTGCCGCCAGAAGCGGCCCATGTCCTCGCGGATCCAGTCGAGGTCGAGGCCGACGACGAGGTGACGCATCGCGTCGATCGCCGCGCAGCAGATTTCGTTGCCGCGCCCGATGGTGAACGTGAGCCCGTGGCCCTCGAGCCCGTCGTGGTCGGTCTCGAGCACGACGTACGCAGCCGAATAATCGGGGTCCGGATTCATCGCATCGGAGCCGTCGAGCTGGCGCGAGGTCGGGAAGCGCACGTCGAGGACGCGCATCGATCGAATGATAGGCATGGCGAACGGTCCGTTAAAGGAAATCAGGCCTGCACGGTGCGCTGGCGCTGCTCGCCGAGCCCGTCGATGCCGAGCGTCATCACCTGCCCGGCGCGCAGATAGACGGGCGGCTTCTGGCCGAGCCCGACGCCCGGCGGCGTGCCGGTCGAGATCACGTCGCCCGGCTGCAGGCTCATGAAGCGGCTCAGGTAGCTGATCAGGTGCGGCACGCGGAACACCATCGTCGCGGTCGTGCCGTTCTGGTAGCGATGGCCGTCCACCTCGAGCCACAGCCGCAGCGCGTGCGGATCGGGCACTTCGTCGGCCGTCACGAGCCACGGGCCGAGCGGGCCGAACGTGTCGTTGCCCTTGCCCTTGTCCCACGTGCCGCCGCGCTCGAGCTGGTATTCGCGCTCCGACACGTCGTTCACCACGCAGTAGCCGGCGACGTGCGACAGCGCGTCGGCTTCGTCGATATAGCGGCCGCCCTGGCCGATCACGACACCGAGCTCGACTTCCCAGTCGGTCTTCTCCGAGCCGCGCGGAATCTCGACGTCGTCGTTCGGCCCCGAAATCGCACTCGTCCATTTGCCGAACACGACCGGCTCCTTCGGGACGTCCATGCCCGATTCGGCCGCGTGGTCCGAATAATTGAGCCCGATGCAGATGAACTTGCCGACGCGGCCGACGCATGCGCCGAGCCGCGGCGCGCCTTCGACGCGCGGCAACGACGACGGGTCGATGTCGCGCAGCCGTGCGAGCGACGCGGGTGTCAGTGCGTCGCCGGCGATATCGTCGATCACGCCCGACAGGTCGCGGATCGTTCCCTGCGCATCGAGCAGGCCCGGTTTCTCATGGTGTTTGTCGCCAAATCTCAGCAGTTTCATGTCGTCTGAACGGAATCGGAAAGAGAATGGGGAGCGGTCGGCTAGACGCGGTCGGCTAGACGCGGTCGGCTAGACACGGTCAGTTCGACCAGCCGCCATCGATCAGGTGAATCGCGCCGGTCGTGAACGACGCTTCGTCGGACGCCAGATACAGCGCGAGCGCGGCGACTTCATCCGCGGTGCCGATGCGGCCCATCGGCTGCCGCGCGACGAACGCCTGGCGCACCGTGTCGGTCGACACCTGGCGCGTGCGCGCCTGTTCGGCGATCCGCTGTTCGAGCGACGGCGACTCGATCGTGCCCGGGCAGATCGCGTTGCAGCGAATGCGCTGCTCGACGAAATCGGCGGCAACCGACTTGGTCAGGCCGATCACGGCCGCCTTGGTCGTGCCGTAGACGAAGCGGTTCGGCACACCCTTCACGCTCGACGCGGCCGACGCCATGTTGATGATCGACGCGCCGCCCGCTTCCAGCATCGCCGGCAACAGCGCGCGAATCAGCCTGTACATCGACGTGACGTTCAGGTTCAGCGAGAACGCCCATGCGACGTCGTCGCAGTCGAGGATCGAGCCGTGATGCACATAGCCGGCGCAGTTGAACAGCACGTCGAACGCGCGCTCCTGCGCGGCGAGTGCCGCGACCTCCCCAGCATCGGTCACGTCGAGCCGCCGCGTCGCCAGGCGGCCGCCCGCGCGTTCGGCGTCGGCCGCGAGTTGCGCGAGCGCGGCTTCGTTGATGTCGGTCGCCAGCACGTCGGCGCCCTCGCTTGCGAACCGCAGCGCGGTCGCGCGGCCGATACCCTGCCCGGCCGCCGTCACCAGCGCACGCTTGCCCTGCAATCTCATGAGCACTTCTCCTGTCGATCGATTGGCACAAAGGACTAAAGGTCCAACCAATCATAGGAACAGTTTCGGGTTTTGTCACGAACGCGCGATTCAGTATTTTCCCGAGCGGGAGAATCGGGGGCGAAGGAAGTAAAGCCGGCGGTGCGGCGGCTTTTTTGGGATGCCGGCGGTCGGCTGCTCGTCGCGCAAAGCCAATACCGGCGCGGGTTTGCGGTGAGAGCCGAGGCCTGCACCGCGCGCCGACCGGGCGAAACTGACAAGAAAGTCATGTTCACGTCAGGGTTCTAACCGGGTGCGCGCGCGATCATGGTGTTGCCGGACCGCGCTTCCCGGTACACCGCCCCCGCCCGTCGCAGATCCCTGACGGGCACCTCCGTCCTCCGCGGTGTCCACGTGACTGAGCGAGCAGCCACGGTGGCGCGGCCCGATTTTTCGCCCCGGACGTTCGCGTCCGGGGCGCTTTTGTCGCTGCTTTTTCAAGAAAATGTGCGTCGATTGTTTCTGATTCGGCAAAAGGTAATTTGAGCCAGACAGGATGTTTTTTCTGGTCACAGACGCTTACATTTACCGCACCACTCATGGAAACCGCTACGGATGCGCCCGCGGGTAGTGACATCCACTGCCACGGCCGAACCGCACGAGTTTTAGGAAACGGCAAAATGAAGGCCTCGAAATCCCTGCCTGCGCTCGATCCCGCCGACGTCCACGTCGAAATTCTCGAACGTTCCGATACGCTGCTCGTCGTGCGCTGGGTCGAACCCGGCCGCTGTCATTACGGCGAACAGCGCTGGCGGCGCCGCTTCGCGCAGCGCACCGGCACTTGCGCACTATCGCGCCAGGTCATCCAGCGCGGCGACGAAGTATTCCGCCCGGCCGAGCGCCCGGCTCCCGCGAACGCCGCCGCGATGATCTCCGCCGCGGAAGTACTGGCGCTGGCGGGCACCCTCTGAGGTCCGCCCGCCGCGTGCGAGAGCTGGCTGCGTGATGCGCGCCCCCTAGAAGCGCCGGTCTAATTCCCCCGCTTGTCTGCCCCGCCTGCACGGACTATCGTTACACCACTCAATGTAACGATTACGCGTCGTGGCGCACCGGCCGCGCCGATGGAGGCAGACATGCATGCATGGAGCGCGCGCCACGTCCCGGCGCAAGGCGGCAAGGTCGCGGTCGTGACGGGCGCCAACAGCGGCCTCGGCTGGCAGATCGCTGAAACGCTGGCCGCCAAGGGCGCGACCGTCGTGATGGGCTGCCGCGATGCCGCGCGCGCCGCGCAAGCGGCGGACGCGATCCGCCGGATCCATCCTGCCGCACGGGTCGAAATCGATCCGCTCGACCTCGCCGATCTCGCGTCGATCCGGGGCTTCGCCACCGACATCTCCGCGCGCCACGGCCGCATCGACATCCTCTGCAACAACGCCGGCGTGATGTTCCTGCCGCTGCGGCACACGCACGACGGCTTCGAGATGCAGTTCGGCACCAACCACCTCGGCCATTTCGCGCTGACCGGCCATCTGCTGCCGGCACTGTCCGCCGCACCGCGGCCGCGCGTCGTGACGATGTCGAGCGGCTTCAACCGCGGCGGCCGGATCCGCGTCGACGACCTGCGGGCCGAGCACCGCTACAACCGTTATCTTGCGTACTGCGACAGCAAGCTCGCGAACCTCGTGTTCGCGATCGAGCTGCAGCGCCGCTTCCAGCGCGCGGCGTTCGCGGGAATCAGCGTCGCCGCGCATCCCGGCTACGCGGCGACCAACCTGCAGTTCGCGGGCCCCGCGATGGACGGCTCGCCCATCCGCGCCGCGCTGATGCGCGCGGCAAACCGTTATCTCGCGCAACCGGCCGATCAGGGCGCGTTGCCCGCGATCCATGCAGCGACGTCGCCCGAGCTCACCGGCGGCGCGTACATCGGGCCGTCCGGCTGGTTCGAGTCGCGCGGCCTGCCGGCGCGCGCGAGCGTGCCGCGCGCGGCGCGCGACGTGGCCGTGGCGGCACTGCTGTGGGAAGCGTCGGAGGCCGCGACCGGCGTGCGTTTCCTGAGCTCCGGCGCGCCTGCCGGCCGGCCGCCGGGCGCGCCGTTCGACGCGACGGCCGAAGTGCGCTGAATCGCGCATTTCCTGTCGCTATTCTTCATACTTATTACACTTACAGAAACGAAAGGCCGATGAAAGCCTGATTCGACACGCCACTGTTACCAGCCAGGAAACAATTTATCGTCAAAATCAGCGTTTACCCTGAACCCCCCGGTGACTAAGATTTAGTCAATCGCTGAAGACATGGTGTCGACAGCGAACCCAATAAAACACCGGAGGTCATCATGAAATCGCTCGTTTCCGCAGTCGTTGCCGCTGTCGCCCTGTCCGCTTCGTTCAGCGCTTTCGCACAAAGCACCGTGACGCGCGCACAAGTGCGCAACGAACTCGTCCAGCTCGAACAAGCCGGCTACAAGCCGGGCGTGTCGAGCCCGTACTACCCGAACGACATCCAGTCGGCGGAAGCGCGTGTTCATGGTGCCGATGCCAGCGGCTACGGCGCACAACCGGCTCCGGTCGTCCACTCGGGCGTCCCGGCTGCCGCAGCGTCGTCGAACGCTCGCGACTCGGTGTTCTTCGGCCAGTAAGCCGACGCGCCCCCGGCGGGCGCACCGCGCACCGCGCGATGAAGCTGGATCCGGACGAGCCCGTGTTGCGGGCTCGTCTTTTTTTGTGAAACGCATACCTCCGCCGCCCGGCAGCGGGTGGCTTCGCCCGGGCGCGTTGCGTCCGGGCGCTTTTTCCTTGGCGAGGTACGCGGAACGAAGCGGTATGCGCCGGTCAGCGCGCCGCGGCTGCCGCAGGCACCGTGCGCGACAACACTCGCCACCGCGACAGCAGTTCGTCGCGATCGACGTAACATCCCTGCAGATGGCGGCGGCCCGTCGACGGATCGAACTCGGTGCGTGCGTGCAGCACGCGCCGGTTGTCGAACGCCCACATGTCGCCGGCCCGCAGCCGGCGTTGCACACGAAAGCGCGGCTCGCGCGCAAGCGTGAGGAAACGCCGATAGGCACGATAGACAGCCGCCACCGCATCGGCCGGCGCATCGAGCGGCCCGCGCAGGAAATTCGCGACGCGCACCTCGGTCACGTTGCCGCGCGCATCGAGCCCGATCACGGGCGCCGAACAGCGGTAGTCACTGTCCGCACTCTTGTTCCAGAACTCGAACGGTGTCGACGCTAGGTGCCCGAAATCGGTCGGATATTCGCGCCGCAGCGAATCCGCGAGCGCGAAGCCGTCGAGGAAGACGCTGTCTCCGCCCGTTGCGTCGTTCGCGAGGCAATGCAGGAACTGCACGCCCGGCTGCAATTCACGCGTCGGCAGGTCGGTGTGCGGCGGCAGGTTGAGCGACGTATAGGCGTTGCTGTCCGGGCGCGGCTTCGATTCGACGTCGAACAGCACGCCGAAATTGCTTTCACGAATCAGGCCGATACGACGCGCGATCTGGTCGACCCGGCCGCGTTCGGCCGGCACACCCTCGACGAGCGTCAGCCCCGTGCGCTGCAACGCGGCGAGCCATGCGAGCAACGCGCCGTCGTCCTCCATCACGTCACGCCATGCGAATACGCCGATCGCCGTCGCGTCGTCGCCGGCCCACACGTGCCGCCAGTGCGCGGCCTGACGCTCGGCGCGCGACGCATCGTCGTATGCATGCGCGCGCAACCATCCCGGCGCCCAGGTACTGCGATGCCCGTCGTTCCACTCGACGTGCAGCGCGCCGTCGGTGTCGACATGCACGATGCGTGCCGACAGATCCTCGCGCGCGTCGGCGATCTCGAACACCTGTTCGCGCGTGAGCGCATGCACGCACGCGGAACACGCGCAGTTGTCGCGCAACCAGTCGAAGTGAAACGGCGATCGTCGCGTGTCGCTCCACTCGACGTCCACCGCGCCATCGCCGATCGTCGCCGTCGCGATGGCCGCGTCGACGGAGAAAGTCCGCCAGTCCTCGATACGGTGTTGCGCTGCCTGCATCGTTGCCTCCCGGAAACGCCTGCTACGCATGTGGTGCGAGCAGAAACTCGCCGACCATCCGGTGCATCCGCGCCGCCTGCGGGCTCGTTCCGAGCGCGCGCCAGCAGCCGTGCACCAGCCCCTTCCCCATCCAGTAACGCGCGGCGCCCCCGGCCGCGTGAATCCGTTCGACATAGATACGCGCATCGTCGCGCAGCGGATCGTGTTCCGCGCCGATCGCGAGCACCGGCGGCAGCCCGTCGAAACGCGATGCCGCGAGCGGCACCGATGCACGCAGCAGCGGATCGTCATCGCCCGGCGCAATGTGTTGTTCCTCGCCCCAGTACAACACGCGATAGCGATGGACGTCGTCGAGCGTCAGCATCGGCGCGTGCGCTTGCGTTTCGCGTGCCGGCGATTGCGGTTCGATGCCGAGCATCGGATACACGAGTGCGATCCCGTCGATGCCGCCTTCACCTGCATCGCGCAGCGCGGTTGCGACGGCGGCCGCGAGATTGCCGCCCGCGCTGTCGCCCGCGAGCGTCAGTGGTCGCGCGCACGAGCCGAACGACCAGCATGCATCGCGCGCGGCTCGCGTGACGGCCAGACAATCCTCGAGCGCGGCCGGCGCGCGATGCTCGGGCGCGAGCCGGTAATCGACCGCGATCACGGCCAGCCCCGTGTCGGCCGCCAGTTGCGCGGTGATCAGCGCGTGACTGTCGAGCGAGCCGACGACGAACCCGCCGCCATGAAAGAACAGCACGGTGCCGCGCGGTTCGCCGTGAGCCGGCGCGTAGCGCCGCAGCGCGATCGCATGTTCGTGCGGTGCATGCCACACCGCATCGTGCTGCACGATGCCGGCCGGCAGTTCGGCGGGCGTCCATGCGGCCGCGAAACGATCGTAGAGACGGCGTTGCTCATCGGGCGAGCGCGCCGCCGCGCCGGCCGGATACGCCGCGTCGACAGCCGACACGAACGCCGCGATTTCCGGTTCGAGCATCGTGCGCGCCCCGTCGTCGTCGGCGCTAGCGGCGCGGCGGCAGGCCGATCACGCGGCCCGCATACGCGGGCGCCGCGCAATCGCGCTGCAGCGCATGCAGTTCGGTCACGCGCGCGGCGACGTCGTCGTCGAACGGCGCCGATTTCGCGCCGCCGCGCGTGTCGACGTGCAGCAGCATCTGCTCGCTCGCCGACACCGCGGCGTCGTGGCCGTCCGCGAACAGTTCGAGATACAGGTGCAGCCGCTTCGCGTCGTGCCCGAACACCCGCGCATCGACGCGCACGCGCGCGCCTTCCTTGATCTCCTGCAGATAGTTCACGTGCGCTTCGAGCGTATAGACCGAGCGGCCCCGCTCGCGACGCGCGGCATCGTCAAGACCGATGCGCTCCAGCAGCGCATCCGTCGCGAAACTGAAGATCAGCAGATAGAACGCGTCGCGCAGATGGCCGTTGTAGTCGACCCACTCGGGCCGCACGACGTCGCGGTATATCGTCAG
>Ga0070663_100000376_pt1 | contig 23513 bp, 19 predicted proteins | sample KBSC63metaG_FD_65646 | JGI IMG/M metagenome (GOLD analysis project Ga0070663, IMG submission 65646) | Corn rhizosphere microbial communities from Kellogg Biological Station, Michigan, USA - KBS C6-3 metaG | ecosystem: Host-associated > Plants > Roots > Rhizosphere > Soil ...
TCCAGGCGGTGGTGTGGCGGGCTCAGGAACCCGGCGGGACAGTTCCTTGCCGGTCGACGATCGTGGTCTGTACCGAGCTGGAGTACGTCACGGTGCCGGGTTTGACGTCTGCTCTCATCTTGTCGGTCGTGTCCGGCTTGAGCTGGGTCCTGCGTTCCCCGATGAATTCGCCGGTAGCGGGGTCGACGATGATTTCCGTGCGGAAGGTCCCGTCGGGGTCGCGGCCCAAGGCGACACCGGTGCGACCGTCGAGATTGGCCACCTGCTCGGTCACCTTGAGGTCGGGGATCAGAGCCACCGCGCGGTAGATCGCCTCCTTGAGGTCGGCCGGCACGGTGCCGGTCTTGAGCAGTTCCGCGGCAATGGCCAGCACCCCGCCGAACAGGGGTTTGGCCGTCACCGAAGGGTCGGCCGCCATCAGGTCGTACAGCTTCTGCGGGTCACGCGGCCATTCCGCCAGCTGCTGCTCGGTGGGTGCGCTCCAGGGCTCGTCACCGCGGTTGACCATGGACAGGGCCTTGGGGGAGAACCTCCCGCCCGCGGCGCGCCATTCACCGCTCGGCCAGTCCAGGCCGGCAAGGCGCATTTGACCCTTTGCGGCCCGCTCGGCGTCGGCCGCCTTGAACGTTTCCTCACTGCCGACGAACCATTTCCGGTTGCCGGTGGGCGCGGCCTTCAGCAGCCATTCCCCGTCGAAGTCGCTGGGCTGCCAGGTCTGCGCCAGCTGTTCGGCGGAGAAGGCGACCGGGATCGTGCTGTCGCTCCACAGAGCCCAAGTGCGGGTCGCGACATAGCGGAACTTGCCCGCGGGGATGGGAGTCTCGCCGGTGACCCGGATCTTGTCGGCAGCCACCTCCAGCGCCTGCTTCACCGATGCGAACTTCACCCCCGGCACGGCTGCCGACGGCGGCGGCGCCGACGGGTCACCATGGCCGGCTCCGGTGACAGCCGCAGTGGCACCGGCGGTGACGACCACCGCCGCGGCGGCGACACCGATCCACCAGCGCCGCCCGCTGGGGGACACCGGCTTTCCCCCGCCCCCGGTCGGCGGGGTGGTCACCCGAACGGTTTCAGGCACCGGAGTGTTCTTTCCTTCGATGGACCGCACTGCGTCCAGCAGGGCGTTGTTGGCGGCGACCAGGGGACGCTGATCGGTGAGTTCCTTGGCGCGCAGCAAGGTCAGTGCCTCGTCCAGTTCGTCGTTCCGCCACAGGTGACGGATGTTGTCCTCAGTCATCGGTGCCCTCTCCTTCCGGACTGTGCGGGGTTTTGGGTGTGCCCTGGGCTCGGAGCAACCGTCTGGCCCGGTGCAGCCGGGACCGGACCGTGCCTGCGGGAATGTCGAGTACCGCGCCGATTTCGCTGGCATCCAGCTCTCCCCAGCTGGCCAGGAGCAACACGTCCCGAAGCCCCGGGGCGAGATCGGCCAGCGCATCGGCCAGTTCCCGGACCCTGACCTGGGCGTCGACCTGGTCAGCCACCCGATCGGCATGACCGTGGGTGACCGGTGGGTCGTGATCGCCGGCGGTCATCCGCAGGTACCGGGTTTCGGCCCTGGCATGCTGACGCAGCAGGTTGGTGGCGATGCCGAACAACCAGGCCCGGACGCCGGCCCGTGCCGGGTCGTAGCGGGCGCGTTGCTGCAACGCGATCAGGAACGTGTCGCTGACCAGGTCGTCGGCCACTGCCGGCCCGGCGCGGCTGGCCAGGTATCGGTGCACGTCCCGGGCGTGTTTGTCGAACAAGCCCTGGAAGACCGACTGAAGGTCGTCCCCGCACAAGTCCGGTCGATCGTCACCGTCCACCGCGCCGGCCGCGGCGTACCGCTCAGTCCTAGTCACAAGGAATATTCGCACCAGACGTCACAAGTGTTCACTCCAACCGCGCGACACGAAGCTCGATGCCCCTTACAACCGGTCCGAGCCTGTTCACCAGGCGGGGTCATGCCTGGTAGAAGCCGCTCTTAACCAGCGGGTTCAAGGTTCGAGTCACGGATGCCGCACCCACTGAATCAAAGCCCACCTGCGAGTACCCTCGATCACGATGATCCGGCGGTCGGCTTTGATCGTGGGTGGGACCGGAGTCGGGCCGGATGAGACCGCGCCTGTCGGCCGTTGTTCTTGGCCTTCTTGTTCCGGCCGCCGCGTCTTTGCCTCGCCCGCGTTGTTTCCCGCTCCCTCGGCTTCGCCATGAGGTCACCGCGTTGCGAGCCGCCTCAAGCACCAAAGCCGCCGTTGCCTCGCGCCGCCCAGACCGTGCAGTTCGGCCTCGACGGCGTGACCTACGAAATCGACCTCTCGGACGACAACGCCGCCGCCCTGCGCGACGAATTGGCCCGCTACATCGGCGCCGGCCGCCGCGTTGGCGGCCGCAAGGTCCGCGCTGTTCGCGGCAGGTCGATCCCAGCTGTGGCGTGAGCGGCCTTCGTGAGACCTGAGCAATCGAAGCCACGGTCCCCGTTGGCAGGTTCTCTGAACTAAGAAAGTTGATCTTGATCGTGGTCGTCCTCGTGGATGAGGCGACCTGATGCGAAGAGAGCGAACTCAGGTCGCCATTCGTCGCGGTAGTCAGGATCATCGGCGAAGTGCAGCGTCTGTTCTCGGACGGGCTGGCAGGGCCATTCGGGGACGTCGATGTGGCTGTGGGAGCGGAAGAGCGTGCCTGGGGGGATCTGGGAGCACGTGACGCAGCCGGTGAACCAGATTCCTCGTGTTTCCGCGCGACCGCCGCCCCCTTCGAAGTAGGCGGCTGTCATGCGCTTTGGTTCGTGGGTGGCAAGCGACTCGAAGCTGGCTTCGTCCAGCCGTGTCAGCAGGAAGCCGAGCAGCTCTTCGACGACGGGGTCGGAGCGGGGCATTCCGTGAGCATCCCACGAGTTGAGTCGACCTGGCGATCGACTTCCGGGCGGTGGATGGGGTCGCTGCTCGCAGCTCACGGAGGGTCCTCGTAGTACTTGGATGACGGCTTCTGGACCACGACCAGGTGGCTCAGGCTGGGCATGCCGAGGTGGACGGTGTTCTGGCGGGTGGCGAGTTTGTCGAGGCCGCCGAGTTTGTCGTTGGCGGCGGTGAGGCTGATGGTGAGTCCTTCGATGTCGCCGAGCCAGCCGTGGTCGTGTGCTTCGGTGATGCGGTCGTGGAGGTTGTCGCGGAGTTCGACGAGGCGGGGGCGTTGGGCGGGGTCGGGGCGGAGCATGGGGCAGCGGATGCCCCGTTGACTGAACCAACTGCCGAGTTTGGGGAGCTCCTGACGCTGTTGTCGTCGCTTCGTGAAAACTGACCCCCCAGAGACCACCCGAGGTCAAAGTTCCCGAAGCGTTGACAGTCTCGAGCCGCACTCGCGAATCAGGCGCCCTGGCAAGCACCGTGTCTGCTTCGATCCGGGCGTGACCCTCACAGCGAGACAGCGGCCGGACGGTCAGACGCAGTCTCGCGCACGAAAGGCCGGTAGCGTCCACCGCCGACAGTGTCTGGCGGCTCGACCAGCCATGCGGCCGAACGTATTCCGGTCGAGTCGACGACATCTCCGGCGCAGAAGGCGCGCGAGTCCGCGCCCGGCTGGCGGCCATCACCCACGACCTCCTCGGCTGGGCCCAGTCGCGCCTCTGCGAAGAGTCCGAGAAGGACGATGACCACGCATGACCGCACAGGAGTGGGCGCCGCCATCGAGCGGCCTGTCCGGCTACGCCGTATCCCCGCTCGGAATGCCGCGAGCACTGCTGAACGACGAAGTTCGCGTCGCGTTCCTCGCCCGCACCTCGACCGAGGATCAGCAAGACCCACGTCGGTCCATTCTCCGCCAGCTGACCAACAGCAAGAACGCCTTGCCCCAACCTGGGTCATCACGGCCCACTTCTTCGACGTCGAGTCCGGCCGTCTCGAACTTGGCGAACGCGGGCGAGGTGAGGGCTACGAGCGCTTCGACATCCCCGTTCCCCGCGCCGGCGGTATCACCGACCTCCTCCACGAGGCGTCTCGCCGAGACCGTCGCTTCGATGTGGTGATCTGCGAGAGCATCTCGCGTGTTGCCCGGCGCGCCTTCGAAGGGCTCTCGGTAGAGCGAGAACTGGAGCGGGCCGACGTCCCGCTGTTCGCGTCCAACAAGCCGTTGACGCTCTCCGGCAGCCGCGCCCAGCGGGTTCTGCAGCGGCGGACAAACCAGTCGATCGCCGAGTACGAGGTCCTCAACACCTTGGAACAGTCCTGGGGCGGTCTGTGCACGCACGTCCGAGATGGCTGGAACATCGGCCAGCCGCCGTACGGCTACCGAGCGGAGATCGTCCCGCACCCCAGTCCCGTCAAGGCCTTGCAAGGCTCGCACGCGCGGAGCCTGGGCACGAAGCGCTGTGTACAACATCCTCTGCAACCCGAAGTACACCGGCTACCAGTCTTCAACCGGCGCGCGACGACGTCCAAGAGAGGCCGGGTCAACGAGCCGTACAAGTGGGTGTGGTCCCCGAGCCCCGCGCACGAGCCCTTGATCCCCAAGTGGTTGTTCGACGAAATCAACGGCGACCGCACCAAGAGCCGGGGGTCACGCGACGGGAATACGCTGAACAGCCACCCCAAGGCCGAGCGGAAGTACATCCTCCGCGGGCGCGTGGTCCACAGCTGCGGCCGGCGGATGCTCGGCGACATGAAGCACAAGAAGGTCGTCTACTACCTCTGCTGGCCCGGCAAGAACAACCAAGGCAAGGCCGATCTTCACCCCGGCCTGCCGACGTCGATCCGGGTGCGCGAGGACGAACTCCTGGAAGCCATTTGCCGGTTCTACGCCGACCGGCTCTTCGGCACCGAACGTCGAGCGATCCTCGAACAGGACCTGGGTGGCGTCGACGACACCGTCGACCGGGAGCGGGAAGCCGAGCGGACACGTCAGCAGAAGCTCCTGGCCACCATCGCGCGCCAGCAGGACTCGATCATGAAACAGGCCCGCGAAGGAGACCCGGACGATCCGTTCACCAGCGCACTCCGCCAGAGCTACAACGACCTCGAGAAGCAGAAGAACACCTCATTGACCACCATCGCCGAACTCGACAAAGCCGAACGGTCCGCCGGGCCGATGACAGCCGACCTCGGCCGGCTCGAGGCACTCCCCTACCTCGCGGTGAACCTGGCGAAGGCGCCCCGCGAGCTGCTGCACGAGCTGTTCGAGGTCACCCAGCTCAGCGTCGACGTTCACGGGCGCGGCGACGAGGTGACGATCACAGTTAGACTGCCGATGGATCATCTGCCGAAGACGGCAGATGCCGCAGAGAGGATCTCCGACGCCATGACTGCTACCGAACCAAAAAGCTCGGTTGACCTGGGTCAACCGAGCTTGGGTGGTAGCTGTTTGTACCCCCGATGGGATTCGAACCCACGCTACCGGCGTGAGAGGCCGGCGTCCTAGGCCGCTAGACGACGGGGGCTAGGATCTTTCTCCGGTTTCCCGGAGCTTTCTTGCTGGAGAGAACCTACCAGAAGCGATTTCCCGCTTCGCAGGGGGGTCACTCTCCGCAGCTGGGGTACCAGGACTCGAACCTAGACTAACTGGACCAGAACCAGTCGTGCTGCCAATTACACCATACCCCAGTGAGGTACCGCCCCGGCTGGCCGGTTCAGCACCGCACGAGGAGAAATACTAGAGCACGCCGTTCCGGACCGTGAACGCGGGGGTGTCACTGCGGCGCTGGGCTGGGACGCCGATCGTCGCGTACTCCGAAACCAGCAGCTCAGGCAGCTCCGCGAGGCCGGCCACCGTGTGGACGCCGTCGGGGGCGCGCTCGCCGATGCGGTCGCGGTCGAGCCAGACCGCGCCCAGGCCGGCGTCACGGGCGCCGATCGCGTCGGTGTCCAGTTTGTCCCCCACGTGGACCGCCTGGGCGGGGGCGCAGCCGAGGCCCAGGCACACCGTGTGGAACATCACCGGGTCGGGTTTGGCCACCCCCAGTTCGCCGGCGATGGCGACGTGGTCGAAAAACGGTGCCAGCCCCAGATCGGCGATCTTCTTCCGCTGATGACCGCCCGAAGCGTTCGTCACGGCGGCCAGCATCACGCCGGCCGCGCGCAGCCATTCCAGGCAGTCGAGGACGTCGTCGAACAGCTGCCAGGAGTGGTCGAGCAGTTCCCGGCGGCGACGCTCGAAGGAGCTCACCTGCTCGGCGTCGGCGAAGATGCCGATTTCGGCGAGGAAGCAGTCGGTGCGCCGCTGGTGCATGGTCGCGTAGTCGAGTTCGCCCGCGACGACGAGGGCGACGTGCTCTTCGGTGATGAGGTCCCACAACGGCCACAGGTCACCCCGGCCGGTGAGGATGTGGAGGCTGCGGCGGATCGCGGCGGTGCAGTCGATGAGGGTGTCGTCGATGTCCAGGCACACCAACCGGAGCTCGGGGGGAACCCAGGGCTCGGGCGCCGCCGCGGCGGGCGGGGCGGTTCGCGAAGGGGTCCGGGGTGCCAGGGCGAAATCCACCCAGTGAGGCTAGGGCAACCGCAGCGTTCGCGACGCTGCCAAAGAGGTGATTGCCGCTCGCCTGTTCCGGCGCACCGGCTCTACTCCCAGTTGACGAACCGTCCCCGTTCGGTTATCCGGTACCGCATACCGGAGCAGCGGGCTCCGCAGGTCCGGCAAACGATTGCTGCGGAAAACCGTTGTCCCGCTTGGGAATCCGCTCCGTCCACAAGGGTGTCTCGGCTCCTCGCCGCCGAATCCGCGCGAAAAGCGGACCGCCGCCGACCAACTGTCGCGTTTGGACGGTTTCCGGCCACCGGAGCCCGGCCGGACCGCTCGTAGCCCGATCAGCGTATCTCCGGTCACACCCCTTGACTCCGGCGTCGGGCGGGTGCATCCTCGTGTTATTCAACAAGCGATGAATAAGGGAGATGGTCGAGATGACCGAGCGCACGACCTGCGTCGTCATCGGTGGTGGGCCGGCCGGGATGATCACGGGACTGCTGCTGGCCCGGGCCGGCGTCGAGGTGACGGTGCTGGAGAAGCACGCCGATTTCCTGCGCGACTTCCGCGGGGACACGGTCCACCCGTCGACGCTGACGCTGCTCGACGAGCTGGGCCTGGGCGAGAAGTTCCACGCGCTGCCGCACAGCGAGCTGACCGCGGCGGGGTTCCCGCAGGAGAACGGCGAGCTCATGAAGCTGGCCGACTTCACCCGGCTGAAGGTGGCGCACCCGTACATCGCGATGGTGCCGCAGTGGGACTTCCTCGACCTGATCGCCGAAAGCGCGCGCAAGGAGCCGACGTTCGTCCAGCGGATGGAGACCGAATGCACCGGCCTGGTCCGCGAGCAGGGCCGGGTCGCCGGCATCACCTACCGCACGAGCGCCGGGGAAACCGGGGAGATCCGCGCCGACCTGGTGATCGCCGCCGACGGCCGCTGGTCGCTGGCCCGCCGCGAGGCCGGTCTGGTGCCGCGGGAGTACGACTGCCCGTTCGACGTCTGGTGGTTCCGGCTCTCGCGTGGCGACGACGAAGCGGGCAACATGCTGCTGCCGAAGATGCGGGACCGCCGCTTCGCGGTGCCGCTCCCCCGGCCGGACTTCTACCAGGTCGCCTACCTCGCACCGAAGGGCGACGACCTGCGCAAGCAGGGCATCGAGGCGTTCCGGGAGAACGTCGCGCAGATCTGCCCCGAGTTCACCGACCGGGTGCACGAGCTGGAGACGATGGACGACGTCAAGTTCCTCGACGTGCGGCTGAACCTGCTGCGCAGGTGGCACGTCGACGGGCTGCTGTGCATCGGCGACGCGGCGCACGCGATGTCGCCGATCGGCGGCGTGGGCATCAACCTGGCGGTGCAGGACGCGGTTGCGGCGGCGACGCTGCTGGCCGAGCCGCTGCGCCGGGGCCGTCCGACGGAGGCCGAGCTGGCGAAGGTGCGCACCCGGCGGCTCGCGCCGACGCTGATGGTGCAGGGGCTGCAGCGCCTGATGCACCGGACCGTGGTGCGCGGCGTGATGACCGGCAAGCGCAACGGCCCGCCGGAACCGATGATCAAGGTGTTCGCCCGGTTCCCGCGGCTGTCGTACTTCCCGGCCCGGCTCCTCGGCCTCGGGCTGCGGCCGGAACACGCTCCGGCGTTCGCCCGGCGGCCGATGGAGCCGGTACAGCGCTGAATCGGAAAGCGGTCAGACGTTCTCGACCGGGTTGGTCAGGGTGCCGATGCCTTCGATGGTGATCGAGACGCTCTGGCCGCCCTCGATCGGGCCGACGCCCTCGGGCGTGCCGGTGAGGATGATGTCGCCGGGCAGCAGCGTCATGACGCCGGAAACGAACTCGACCAGCTCGGGGATCTTGTGGACGAGGTCCGAAGTACGGCCGTCCTGCTTGAGCTCGCCGTCGACCTCGGCCCTCAGTGCGAGGTCGGAGGCGTCGATCGAGGTCTCGATCCAGGGACCGATCGGGCAGAAGGTGTCGAAGCCCTTGGCGCGGCCCCACTGGCCGTCGGACTTCTGGAGGTCGCGGGCGCTGACGTCGTTGGCGACCGTGTAGCCGAGGATGACGCTCGCGGCGCGGGCGGCCGGCACGTTCTTCACCGGCTGCCCGATGACGATGGCCAGCTCGCCCTCGAAGTCGACGCGGCCGATGCCGGACGGGCGGCGGATGGCCGCGTGGGGCCCGATGACGGTCGTCGACGGCTTGATGAAGAGCATCGGCTCGCTGGGCACGTCGTTGCCGAACTCGGCCGCGTGCTTGGCGTAGTTGCGGCCGACGGCGATCACCTTCGACGGCAGGATCGGCGCGAGCAGCCGGACGTCTGCCAACGGCCACCGCTTGCCGGTGAAGTTCGGCTGGCCGAAGGGGTGCTCGGCGATTTCGAGGACCTGGGCGTCGTCACCGTCGCCTTCGATCGAGGCGAACGCGACACCACCGGGATGAGCAATTCGGGCTAGGCGCACGCTGTCAGTCTACGTGCGCCCCACCCGTGATTCAGTTCACGGTCGTGCTCTTGTGCACCAGCGCGTCGCACAGGGCCAGCCAGCTGGCCTCGACGATGTTGCCGTGCACCCCGACGGTGGTCCACTCGCGTTCGCCGTCGGTGCTCTCGACCAGCACGCGCGTCACCGCGTCGGTGCCCGGGTGGCCCTGGAGGATGCGCACCTTGTAGTCGGCCAGCTCCACACTGTCCAACCAGGACAGGTGCGGGGACAGCGCCTCCCGCAGGGCGGCGTCGAGCGCGTGCACCGGCCCGATGCCCTCGGCGGTGGCGATGACGCGCTGGCCGCCGACGTGCACCTTGACCGTCGCCTCGGCCATGACCTCGCCGTCCGGGCGGTGGTCGAGCACCACGCGGTAGGACTCGAGCTCGAACGGTGCCTCCACCGGGACGTCGGCTTCCCGGCGCAGCAGGAGCTCCAGGGAGGCATCGGCGGCCTCGAAGGACCAGCCTTCGGCTTCGAGGCGCTTGACCTTCGTGATCGCGCTCGTCAGCGCTTCGGGCCGGCCGGCAAGGTCGACCCCGAGCTCACGTCCCTTGAGCTCGAGGCTCGCCCTGCCGGCCATCTCGGTGACCAGTACCCGCATGTCGTTGCCGACGGAAGACGGATCGATGTGGTTGTACAGCAACGGATCCACCTTGATCGCGCTCGCGTGCAGTCCCGCCTTGTGAGCGAAAGCCGACGCCCCTACGTAAGCCTGGTGGGTGTAGGGGGCGAGGTTGGCGATTTCGGCAAGGGCATGGGAGACCCGGGTGAGTTCGGCGGCGCCTCCGGTCGGGAGGACGTCGAGGCCGAGCTTGGTCACCAGGTTTCCCGTCACGGCGAACAGGTCGGCGTTGCCGGCCCGTTCCCCGTAACCGTTGGCGGTGCACTGGACGTGCGTCGCGCCGGCCTGCACCGCGGCGACGGAGTTCGCCACGGCGCAGGAAGTGTCGTCCTGACAGTGGATCCCGAGCCGGAATCCGGTCTTTTCCTTGATGCTCCGGACGGTCTCGGCCAGTCCGAGCGGCAGCTGACCCCCGTTGGTGTCGCAGAGCACGAGGACATCGGCGCCCGCGTGGGCGGCGGCGTCCAGGACCCGGAGCGAGGTCTCGGGCGAATACGCGTAGCCGTCGAAGAAGTGCTCGGCGTCGAGGAAAACGCGCCGGCCTTCCTTCGTCAGGAATTCGACGGTGTCCTTCACCATCGCGCAGGCTTCGTCGACGTCGACGCGGAGAGCGCGTTCGATGTGCCGCAGATCGGACTTGGCAACAAGGGTGATCACGGGTGCTTCGCTGTCGAGCAGCGCCCGGACCTGCGGATCGGCGTCGGCGGTGGTGCCGGCCTTGCGCGTGGCCCCGAACGCGACGAGGGCGGCGTGCTTCAGGTTCAGCTCGCCCTTCGCGGCCCGGGCGAAGAATTCGGTGTCCTTGGGCAGCGCCCCGGGCCACCCGCCTTCGATGAACCCGACACCGAGCTCGTCCAGCAGCCGCGCGACGGCGAGCTTGTCCTGGACGGAGTAGGAGATGCCCTCCCGCTGCGCACCGTCGCGCAGGGTCGTGTCGTAGAGGTGGAAAGTGTCCCCGAGCGGCGTATCGGCGGGCTCCTGGCGGGTCACGGGTCTCTCCTAGCGGTTCCTGGCGGTTCCTGGCTTTTCGGGGCACAAAAAAACCTCCCGCATGGGTGCGAGAGGTTGCGCGCCGGGGGCTCTTGTGGAGCTATCGTCCGGCGCGCTCGTCGATAATGATCGCGAAGCTGGTCACGGTCGCATCATGCCACAGCGTTCGCGGCCAAGTCCAGAACCTGGGCCAAGCTCCCACCATCCGGGACGCGGCCGCGCGGGAAGTCGTTCGTCGGTTGCTCGGCGGAGGGCCACCGCAGCGGCCGGCTTCGCCGGGCCCCAAGGAGACCAGGCGACCCACCGCCCCGAAGCGGGATCGTGACGACGGACGGTGGTGCCGGGGGAGGTCTGAGTGGGGCGCCGGTCATGCCTATGGCGTTCTGTCACACCGGTGAGGCACCTGGGGCGCCTACGACTTCGCCGGAACTCCCCACCCTCCCGGGGGGCGTGCCCAAGTCCAGTCTAACGGCCCCCACCGACGAAACCGACCGGAAAGCCGTTCCGCAACCGGTTTGTCCACAGCGCGGCAATCTTGTGGACAAGCCGGCCGTGCGGCCGAATGCAGTGTCGCGAGCCTGGCCCACCCCCGGCTACCGGGGGCATCGGGCATGAAAAAGCCCCGCACCCACCAGAGGCGCGGGGCTTTCCCGAAAGAAATCAGCCAGTACGCACGTTCGACGAAACCAGCGCCGCCAGCCGGTCGCCGATCGCCTGCGTGGCTCCCGGCGAGGACTGGTCGCGCGTCGCCAGGTCGAACGCCACCGACGCCTCGATCCGCCGGGCCGCTTCCTTCTGGCCCAGGTGGTCCAGCAGCAGCGCCACCGACAGCACCGCGGCCGTCGGGTCCGCCAGCCCCTGGCCCGCGATGTCCGGCGCCGAACCGTGGACCGGCTCGAACATGCTCGGGTTGCGGCGGGTCATGTCCAGGTTGCCGCTGGCCGCCAGGCCGATGCCGCCGGTCACCGCGGCCGCGAGGTCGGTGATGATGTCGCCGAACAGGTTGTCCGTCACGATCACGTCGAACCGGGACGGGTCGGTCACCAGGTGGATGGTCGCCGCGTCCACATGGGAGTACGCGACCGTCACTTCCGGGTGTTCCAGCGAAACCTCTTCGACGATCCGCGACCACAGCGACCCGGCGAACGAAAGCACGTTGGTCTTGTGCACCAGCGTCAGGTGCTTGCGCGGCCGGGCTTCGGCGCGGCTGAACGCGTCCGCCACCACACGCCGGACGCCGAACGCCGTGTTGACGCTGACCTCCGTCGCGATCTCGTGCTCGGTGTCCTTGCGGATCAGGCCGCCGGTGCCCGCGTACGGCCCTTCGGTGCCTTCACGCACCACGACCATGTCGACGTCGCCGGCGTCGGCCAGCGGCCCCCGGACCCCCGGGTAGAGCCGCGCCGGGCGCAGGTTGACGTGGTGGTCCATCTCGAACCGCAGGCGCAGCAGCAGGCCGCGCTCCAGGATGCCGCTCGGCACCGTCGGGTCGCCGACCGCGCCCAGCAGGATCGCGTCGTGCTGGCGGAGCTCGCCGAGGACCGACTCCGGGAGCAGCTCGCCCGTCGAGTGCCATCGCGCGGCGCCGAGGTCGTAGTTCGTGATCTCCGCCGTCGGTACTACCTCGCCGAGCACCTTCAGCGCCTCGGAGACCACCTCGGGCCCGATCCCGTCTCCTGGGATCACCGCGAGCCGCATCCACACACCTCCGTCGACCGGACCACCGGCCGCACCGATGGCCCACCGCAACAAAACGCCAGCAGCCGGAAGGTTACCGGCCGTAGACAAACCGCCGTAGCCGCACCACCCTTATGCCGCATCCTCCCACGGGGTGAGACACCCAATCGGGTGAATGCGCCAGGGGCGCCCCCGGCGGAAATCCGCCGGAGACGCCCCTGTTCCTGCGCAAATCGATCTTGCACCTGCCTAGCGGCGACCAGCCCCGATCGGCTGACGCTCGTTCCCCGGCCGGGCGCCCTGTGCGGTGTCCACCTTGACCACGTTCGCGCGGTTGCCCGCGGCGTTGTGGTGCTCGATGGCCAGCAGCCCAAGGGCGTTGTCGGCCGCGGCCGACGCCGCGTTCCGGGTCACGACCAGCGCCGTTCCCGGCTTCGCGACGTAGCCCAGCGCGGCGTCGCCGCCGCCCTGCACCGCGTAGCCCGGCGCGAGCGCGTCGAACGAAAGCGGCGTGCCGACGTAGTCGATCAGCCCGTTCGTCGTGCCCGGCGCGACGTAGAAACCGCTCACACCCACCGTGTAGGAGATGCGGTGGCTGTCGGCGCTCGCGTCGATGCCCAGCGCGGCCAGCGAAACCGGCAGCGTGAGCACGTTCGTGTCGAACACGTTGGTGTCGACGTCGCCGAGCTGGCCGTTGACCGCCTGGACGTCCACGGTCGGGAAGCCCGGGGTCAGCGCGACCGTGTTGGCCAGGAGGACGTCGGTCGACGTCGCCTTGGTCACGAAGGTCTCGAAGTCCGGCTGCCCGTCCCCGGTGGTGTCGATGTCGACGAACGGCGAGGTGTTGCTGCCGATGTTCGCCCAGTCACCCCAGGTGGACAGGCCGAACGCGAGGATCGCGTTCTCCGGCTCGCCCTGGGCCTTCGCCAGCGGAGCGGTCGACGCCGCGCCGATGTAGCGGAGGTCGCCGCCCTTGGCCGTCTTGTTCAGCGTGCAGTCGGTGACCACGTCCGCGTCGCACTCGGGCAGCTGCGGGGACTCCGCCTGCAGCTCGAGCACGCTGATCAGCGAGCGGTACCGCTGCGCGCCGGAGCCCTGGTCGACGCCCTTGCCGGTCAGGTTGAGCACGGCCTGGGTGGCGTCCGGGGCGAACTTCACCGACGGCGACGTCGAAATCGTCGACACCGGCTTCGGCGCGGAGTAGACCGACACCCGCAGCGGCACCTTGGCCCCGCTGACCGGCGTGAAGGCGACGCGGCCGGAGGCGTCCGCAACGAACTGCCGCGCCAGGCCGGCCTGGGTGGCCTGCATGGTCGGGTCCATGACCTTGCGCAGCGCCTTCGGGTCGGTGATCTTCAGCGTCACCTTGACCTTGGCGGTGCCGCGCGGGGTCAGCTTCACCGAGGGCTTGTCCACTGTGTACTCGACACCCGGCAGCGCGTTGACCGCCTGGTAGGCGACGGAGTACTCGGCGGGCGTGACGCCCTTGTTGACCAGCTTGATCGTCTTCGAGAGCGTCACCGGACCGGCCGCCTCGACCGTGCCGAAGCTGACGCTCACCGCGCCCGGGTCGTCGACGACGTAGGCGAGCACCTGGTTGTCCAGCGCCGCCTTCGCGTCGATCCGGCCGCTGCCGACGCGCTGCGGCGCGTAGGTGCGGCCCGCGCCGTCGGAGACATCGTGGCCGGCGGTGTCGATGACCGAGGCCTTGACCTCCTCGACCGACCAGTCGGGGTGCGACTGGCGGATCAGCGCGGTGATGCCCGCGGTGTGCGGGGCCGCCATCGACGTGCCGGAGAGCACGGTCCGGCCGTTGCCGCTGCCCCGGAAGGCCGAGGTGATCGTGTCACCGGGGGCGGCGACGTCCGGCTTGAGCGCCGGGCCGCGGGTGCCGCGCGAGGTGAACGAGCTCGGGGTGTCCACGATCTTCTTGTCGTAGGTCTGGATCGAGGCGCGGCCGGTGCCGTAGAGCCGGACCTGCAGCGTGCCCGCGGTCAGCGCCGCACGCAGCGTCTTCGTGGCGGACCCGGTGAACTGGAACATCGGGATCGCCGCGTTGCCGGCGATGCCGGCGCTGAAGTGCTCCAAAGTGGACGAAAGGAGCGCGCCCTTCGCCCCGGCGGCCTGCGCGTTGTTGGCGCGGGCGGCCGAACCGCAGGCGCGGGTCGAGTCGTTGTCGTCCCACTCAAGGAAGACGAACTTGCCGGCGGCCTTCGCCTTGTCCTCGGCGGAGTACGGCGCGCAGCCGGCCGCGTTCGCCGCCGACAGCGCCACAACCGGCGCCGTCAGGTCGAGGGTGTCGTAGCCGGTGTAGTTCTGGCTGTACTGGCCGGTCTTCTGGCCCGCGGCGGTGGTGGGCGCCTTGACCTCGGCGGCGTCGCGCAGGATGCCCGCGTCCCGCGTGCTGGCGACGGTGAGCGCCTCGGGGGTGTTGCCCGGGGAGCCGGCGATGTCGTTGATGTCGCCGCCGTTGCCCGCGGAGATCACCGGCAGCACGTTGTTCGCGGCGAGCTTGCGCACGAACAGCGAGTCCGGGTCGTCCGGCGCGCCGAAGTCGGAGCCGAGCGAGAGGTTGACGATGTCGAGGTGGTCGGTGAAGTCGCCGTCGCCGTCCGGGTCGAGCGCCCAGTCGAGCGCCTGCGAGGTGACGTTCGTCGAGCCCGCGCAGCCGAACACCTTGATCGCGTAGAGCAGCGACTTCGGCGCCGTGCCCGGGCCGATCTGCATCGCGTCGACCTTCTTGGCGTCGAGCTTCTTGTAGTCGCCCTTGAAGGTCTTGCCGTCGGCAGTGATGCCGAAGCCGCCGATGGTGCCGGCGACGTGCGTGCCGTGCTCACCGCAGGCCAGGGGGTTCGGGTCCGGCTTCGGGGTGGTCTTGCCCGCCGTCGCGGCGTCGTAGTCGTCGCCGACGAGGTCCGTGCCGCCGACGACCTTGGCGCTCGGGAAGAGCGGGGTCGGCTTGGTGGAATCGACGCTCTTGTAGGCAGCCTGCGTGCCGGGGCCGCCGAAGTCGGCGTGGGTGTAGTCGATGCCGTCGTCGATGACGCCGACGCGGACGCCGTCGCCGAACCTGCCGGTCTGCTGCCACGCGGCGAGCGTGTTGGTCAGCTGCTCGGCGCTGGCGTTGGTGCGGGTCTTCGGCACGACCGTGCGCACCGCGACGACGTCCGCCCGCTTCGCGACCTCGCGCAGCTTCGCGGCGTCGGCGGTGACGACCACGCCGGGAACGGCGTTGGCGGTCTGCGTGACGACCTGCGGCTTGGCGTCGCCCGCGCGCAGCTGGCCGACGACGGATTCGACCGCGGCGGCGGTGTCGGCCTTGGCGGCCTTCGCGGCCCGCTTGGCCTGATCCTTGCCCTGCGGCTGCGCGTCGGTGAACGCGTCGACGGCCGGCTTCTTGGCCAGTTCGACGAACGCGGTGACCCGGCCCTGCGCGGCCCCCAGACGCGGCGACAGCTTCCCCTGCAGCTTCGCGTCGTCGATCTTGGCGGGTGCGACGCCGTCGGCGAGCGGCGCATCAGCCGCGCTCGCGACCGGCGCCCCGAGCGCGGCCGCCAAGACAACGGCGAAGGCCGCCGTCGTGGCGCGCGCGGGGAGGCGGGATCTGCTCATGAGTCGGCCCCTTACTCGAGGTCTGGACCCGAACCTGCCTGCCGCTCCTGACACCCCCGACGGTGAAGCGCGGCACAGCGCCGTGCCCTCGACGACGCGTGGTTCGACCTCGCGCAGAGAACCTAATCCCCCAAAACACCTACTTACGTAGGCAAAGGACTCCGTTATGTAGTTGTGATTGCGCGCGAAGGCCCCCTGTCGGGTGACAGGGGGCCTTCGAAAGGGTTAGTTCAGTTGAAGTCGACAGCGCGGATCGTGTGCGCCCCGACCGACGCACCGATCGGGTCGAGCAGGTGCGCGTCGATGTGGCGGTCGACGCGCAGCAGCATCACCGCGTCGGAACCGTCGGTGGTCTGGCTGATCTGCGCGGCCTCGATGTTGATGCCCGCCTCGCCCAGCAGCGTCCCGACCCGGCCCATCACGCCCGGGCGGTCCGGGTACTCGACCAGCAGCACGGTGCCCTCGGCCCGCAGGTCGAAGCCGCGGCCGTTGACCTCGACCAGCTTCTCGACCTCGTCCAGGCCGGTGACCGAACCGGACACGGTCAGCACCGCGCCGTCGGCGTGCACCGCGCGGACGGTGACCAGGCTGCGGAACTTCGGGCTCTCCGGCTCGGTCTCCAGCTCGACCTGCACGCCCAGCTTCTCCGCCAGCTGCGGTGCGTTGACGAACGTGACCTGGTCCTCGACCACGCCGGTGAACACCCCGCGCAGCGCCGCCAGCTGCAGCACGCCGGTGTCCTCGCTGGAGATCTCGCCCTTGACCTGGACGGTCACCGTCGTCGGCGACGTCGGGTTGAGCGCCGTCAGCAGCTGGCCCAGCTTCTGCACCAGCGAAAGGTACGGGCGGACGTGCTCGCCGACCGCGCCGCCGCCGGAGACGTTCACCGCGTCCGGCACGAAGTCGCCGCGCAGGGCCAGCAGCACCGACTTCGCGACGTCGGTGCCCGCGCGGTCCTGCGCCTCGGCCGTCGAGGCGCCCAGGTGCGGCGTCACCACGACGTTCTCCAGCTCGAACAGCGGGCTGGAAGTGGTCGGCTCGGTGACGAAGACGTCGACGCCGGCACCGCCGACGTGGCCCGAACGCAGCGCGTCGGCCAGGTCCTGCTCGACGATCAGCCCGCCGCGGGCGGCGTTGACGATGATGACGCCCGGCTTGGTCTTCTTCAGCGCCTCGGCGTCGATGAGGCCCTTGGTCTCCGGCGTCTTCGGCAGGTGGATGGAGATGGCGTCGGCGCGGGTCAGCAGCTCGTCGAGGGTGACGAGCTCGATCCCCAGCTGCGCGGCGCGGGCGGCCGAGACGTAGGGGTCGTAGGCGATGAGGTGCGTGTCGAACGCGGCGAGGCGCTGCGCGAACAGCTGGCCGATCTTGCCGAGGCCGACCACACCGACGGTCTTGCCCTGCAGCTCGACGCCGGAGAACGAGCTGCGCTTCCACTCGCCGCCGCGCAGGCTCTGGTCGGCGGCCGGGACGCGGCGCGCGACCGACAGCAGCAGGGCGACGGCGTGCTCGGCGGCGGAGACGATGTTCGACGTCGGCGCGTTGACGACCAGGACGCCGCGCTCGGTCGCGGCGGGCACCTCGACGTTGTCGAGGCCGACGCCGGCGCGGGCGACGACCTTGAGCTGCGTGGTGGCCGCGAAGACCTCGGCGTCGACCTTGGTGGCGGAGCGGACCAGGAGCGCGTCGGCGCTCTTCACCGCCTCGAGCAGCGCGGACCGGTCCGTGCCGTCGACGTGCCGGACCTCCACCTCGTCACCGAAGACGCTCAGCACGGAGGGGGCGAGCTTCTCCGCGATGAGGACGACGGGCTTATTGGGCTTGCTCACGATGCGGCTCCCACTATCTGGTCATTTCCAGGACGCTCTGTGTCGACAAACGGTCTGTGCACGTCGTTGTGCCCCGGTCGAGCCGGAGTTTAACGCGCAGACGCACCCTGTGGCGTCCCCCGGTGTTAACTCGCCCGTAATCCCTCGAAAACAAGAGCCAGCAGGCGTTGCATGCCCCCTTCGCCGGGCAGGTGCCGACCCGCCCAGGATGCGGCGTGCAGCAACAGAAGCAGCTCCTCCGCGGTGACGTCCTCGCGCAGTTCGCCTGCCCGCTTCGCACGTTCCACTAGTTGGGAACCGACGTCGCGCATAGCGTGGCACGACTCGTACAAACGGGATGATTCGTCGTTGAGCGCGTCGGCGGTGAGTTCGACGAGGCCGCGGAACGTCCCCGTGGCATCGCCGAGCCCCGTCAGCCAGGCCTGCAGGGCGTTCAGCGGCTCGGGGTGGTCCAGCAGCTCCCGGGCGCGCTCGGCCTGGGCGTCGAACCGGGCACGCAGGAGCGTCTCGAGCAGCGCGTCGCGGGTCGGGAAGTGCCGGTACAACGTGCCGATCCCGACGCCGGCGCGGCGCGCGATTTCCTCCAGGGACGCCTCGACGCCGTGTTCGACGAAGGCGCGCTGCGCCTCTTCCAGGAGGCGCTCGTAGTTGCGGCGGGCGTCCGCGCGCATCGGTTTGACGTCGGTCATCGCACTCCCGACCTTACCGGGTAGCCAATCGGAGGCTGCCTCCGTATATTAACCGGAGGCAGCCTCAGCTTACTGGAGGGAACTCGAGGATGACCCTGATCGAAGACACACGGGCCCGGCTGGGCGCGATCGGCGCCTGGCTGCCGAGCGCGCCCCTGGCCCCACCGCCGGAGGTCGAGCGGGCGGCGACGCGGCGGCTCGCCGAGGCCGGCTACCGCTCGGTCTGGAGCGGCGAAGGACCCAGCACGCGGGAGGTGTTCGCCCACTTCGGCGACCTCCTGGCCACCGTGCCGGACGTCGTGCTCGGCACCGGCATCGCGAACCTGTGGGCCCGGCGCGGGACGACCGCGCAGAAGGGCGGCGCGACGCTCGCCCAAGCCCACCCCGGCCGGTTCGTGCTCGGCATCGGCGCCGGGCACGCGTTCCAGGCGGCGAAACTCGGTGAGGACTACCGGCCGCTCGAGCGGATGCGAGCTTATCTGTCCGAAATGGACACGACAGCCGCCGAAAACCCGGCTCCGGTGGCATTTCCGCGCGTACTGGCCGCCGTCGGACCGAAGATGCTGGAGCTCGCCCGCGACCACGCGGACGGCGCGCACCCGTTCGCCCAGCCGGTTTCGCACACGCCGTACGCCCGCGAAATCCTCGGGCCGGACAAGCTGCTGATCCCGCAGCAGACCGTGCTGCTCGGCAGCCGCGAGGACGCCCGCGAAAGCGTGCGGCGCCGGGTGGCGCAGTCGCGCGAGCACTCCGTCACCGTCTACCTCGCGGGCTGGAAACGGCTCGGCTACACCGACGCCGACATCACCGGGCCGAGCGACCGCTTCGTCGACGACCTCGTCCTTTGGGGCGACGCCGCGACCATCGCGAAACGCCTCGGCGAGGTGCTCGACGCGGGCGCGGACCACGTGCTGCCGACACCGTCCGCACCGTCGTTCGAGTCCACTGTGGAAACCCTGCTCGACCTGGCTGCGGAGGTGACCCGATGAGCGTCGGGATCTGGCGGTTCTTCGACGGCGCCCCGATCGGCGTGGTCCGCGAGACGGCTGCCGAAGTGGAGGAACTCGGCTTCGACGCGATCTGGTTCGGCGAGTACGCCGGCCGGGACGCGTTCACGCAGGCGGGCCTGATCCTGGCGGCGACGTCCCGGCTGACCGTGGCCACCGGGATCGCGCGGTTCGACCGCCGCGCGCCGATCACCGCGGAAGCGGCGACCCGGGCGCTCGGCGAGGCCTACCCGGGCCGGTTCGTCGCGGGCTTCGGCGGCCACCTGCCCGGCACGCGGCCGGTGCCGTCCATCCGCGCGTACCTCGACGGGATGGATGAGGCCGCGCTGCCGGCCCTGCCGCCGCCGTCGCCACGGCCCCGGCGGCTGATCGCCGCGCTCGGTCCGCGGGTGCTCGACCTGGCGGCCGAACGGGCCGACGGCGCGCACCCGTACTTCGTCCCGCCGGAGCACACGGCGCTCGCGCGGGAGCGGCTCGGGACGGGCAAGTACCTGGCGGTCGAGCAGGCGGTGATCCTCGACGCCTCGCCGGAGGCGGCCCGCGAAGCGGCCCGGGAGCACGTGGGCCTGTACGTCCGGCAGGCGCCGCACCACCAGGCGAACCTGCGCCGCCTCGGCTTCACCGACGCCGACCTCGCCGACGGCGGCAGCGACCGCCTGATCGACGCCATCGTCGCGACCGGCGAGCAGGCGGCCGCGGCCCGGATCCAGGCCCACCTCGACGCCGGCGCCGACCACGTCTGCGTCCAGGTCCTGGCCCGCACGGAGAAGTCCTACCGCAGGTTGGCCGACCTCCTCCCGTGACGAACGGGGCATCACGCGTGTCCCGGCGGGCATCACCTGTGATTGCAGGGGCATCACCGAGATGCCCGCTCAATCACGTGTGATGCCCCTCCAATCACGCGTGTTGCCTCTGGAGACACGCGAAAATCCCGAAACGGAGTAAGGTTGCGGGGCGCGGTGAGGGCCGCGTCCCGTCCGCGGAAAGGGCCGAGCCCACCCCTGCTTCACCGCACCACCCAGTTCCGCACCTTCTTTCCTGCCCGGTGCCGGCGGACCACGGGCGACGAGGGAAGGAGGCACGTATGGGCACGCTGCCCGCCAAACCCAGCCTGGACCAGCTGCGCAAGCGCGCGAAGGACCTCGCGCGCGCCGAGGGCGTCAAACTCGCCGAAGCGCAGTTCCGCATCGCACGCGAGCACGGCTTCCCGAGCTGGCCGAAGCTGCGGGCCTACGTCCGGCGCGTCACCGAACACGGGGATGCCCTGCAGCACCCGTACCACCAGGACGTCGGGTACTACACCGACCGCGCGCTCGGCCTGCTCGCCTCGGCCGAGGACGACACGCCCGGCGCGAAGGAGCCGTTCGAGCGGTGGGGCCGGCCGCTCACCCGTGACGGCGCCCGCGCGGTCGTCGCCCACGAGCACGGTTTCGGTTCCTGGAAAGCACTCCGCGAGCACGTCAAGTCCCTTGTGGACAGTGGCGAGCCGTTCGCCCGCGCGTACCGGGCGATCGAGGCACGGGACCCCGAGCAGCTCGAAACGCTGCTCGGCGAATTCCCCGGTCTCGTCGAGCAGCGCGGCACCAACGGCAACGACCTGCTCGGCATGGCCGGCGCCACGCACGACGAGCGGCTCAGCCGGATCCTCCTCGACCACGGCGCCGACCCGGCCCGCGGCAACGTCCACGGCTGGACGCCCCTGCACCAGGCCGCCTACAGCAATCTGCCGCTCCTGCTCGACCTGCTGCTGCGGCACGGCGCACCCGTGGACGTCTCGGCCCGCGGCGACGGCGGCACTCCCCTGGTCGTCGCCCTGTTCTGGGGCCACCGCGAAGCCGCCGAAACCCTCGCCTCGCACAGCCGCGCGCCGGGCAACCTGCGCGTCGCGGCCGGGCTCGGCGACGTCGAGGCCGTCGACGAACTCCTGACGTCGGGCCGCGGCGGCATCCACCGCGGTTTCTACCGTCCCCACAGCGGTTTCCCGCACTGGCGGCCGACGGCCGACCCCACCGAGGTCAAGAACGAAGCCCTGGCCTGGGCGGCGCGCAACGACCGCGTCGACGCACTGAGAACGCTCGTCGCCCGCGGAGCCGACGTGAACGCCGACGTCTACCGCGGCACCGCCCTGGCCTGGGCGGCGGCGACGGGCAAGCTCGACGCCGTCCGGACGCTCCTCGACCTCGGCGCCGACGTGAACTTCCGCGGCACGTTCGGCGGCCCCGGCCACGGCGAGGGCGTCACGGCCCTGCACCTGGCCGCCCAGTCCGGGCACCTCGACGTCATCCGCGTCCTCGTCGGAAGCGGCGCCGACCTCGGCGCGCGGGACGCGATCTTCGGCAGCACCCCGGAGGAGTGGACGGAGGTGTGCGGGCAGCCGGCCGCGCGCGACCTGCTGAAGTAGACAACCGGAGTCAGTAGTCCGTATCGTCAGAGGCGGACTACTGACTCCGTTTTTCCCACTGGGAGGAACCATGACCACACCCCGCGAGGTCTTCGCCGCGCTGTCTGACGGCATCGGCGAAGGGAGGTGGGAGGACCTTTCCGCGCTCTACGCCGAAGATGCCGTCGTCGAGCACCCCCAGGCCGTGCCGCGACCCATCCGCACCATCGGCCGCGCGACGATCCACGAGCACTTCACCGGCGCCCTCGCCGGATCGCTGCGGCTCAAGCGCAAGAACATCGTCGTCCACGAGACGACGGACCCCGAGGTGATCGTCGCCGAATACGACTACGACGCCGAGTCGGTCGAGACCGGGCGGACGATCCCGACGGCCAACATCCAGGTGCTGCGGGTCCGCGACGGACTGATCGTCCACTCCCGCGACTACCACGACTACCTGCGGCTGGCCGTCATCCGCGACGGCGTCGGCCAGCTGGTCAAGGCGTACGAGGAGGCGCCGCCGCGCGAGCTGTCCCCGGTGACGCCGGAGGGCGCGGGAACGGTGTTCGAGCGGCTCGTGCACGGCGTCGCCGGCGGGCGCTGGGACGAGCTGCCGGAGCTGTACGCGGAGAAAACACACGTCACGCACCCGTTCCTGCCGGGCTCCGGAGTCCTGCGCACCCGCGACGAGCTGCGGGCGCACTTCGCGGCGGGCAAGGCGCTGAACCCGGGGTTCGCCGTCGCGGACCTGGTCACCTACCGGGGCACCGACCCGGAAGTGCTGATCGGCGAGTTCGCCTACCAGGGCGAGTACGGCGGCCGCCCGGTCCGGATCGCGAACATCTTCGCCATGCGGGTCCGGGACGGCCTGATCGTCGAATCCCGCGACTACGGCGACCACCTCGGCATCGCCGGCGACCTCGGCAAGATCCCCGAGCTGGCGGCGGAACTCTAGGCCTCGGCGAGGTCCTCGGGCAGGTCGAACTCGCCGTCGCGGACGCCCTTGACGAACGCGTCCCACTCCCCCGGCGTGAAGACGAGGATCACGCCGTCCGGCTTCGCCGACTGCCGCATCGCCGTGTAGGTGACGCCGTCGGTGTGCTCGATGAAGGCGTACTCGACGCAGTCGTCGAGGGTGACGCCTTCGGGCTCGGCCCGGATCCACTCGGCCTTCGTGAAGTCGAGGTGGTGCCGGATGTGCGCCTTGTCGTCGACCGGCTGATCGCTCATGTCTCCAGCGTAGCGACCCGGGCACCGAACGCACTGAAGGGGACGCCCGGCGCGGGCGTCCCCTTCAGTGTCAGGGAGAAAAGACTCAGGCGGTCTCGGTGATCGGCCGGTCCACCCACGACATCAGGTCGCGCAGCTTCTTGCCGGTCGCCTCGATCGGGTGCTGGTTGCCCTGCTCCTCGAGCTTGGTGAAGTTCGGCCGGCCGGCCTCGTCCTCGGCGACCCATTCGCGGGCGAACGTGCCGTCCTGGATCTCGCCGAGGATCTTCTTCATCTCTTCCTTGACCGCCGGCGAGATGACGCGCGGGCCGCGGGTCAGGTCGCCGTACTCGGCGGTGTCGGAGATCGAGTAGCGCTGGCGCGCGATGCCGCCCTCGTACATGAGGTCGACGATCAGCTTCAGCTCGTGCAGCACCTCGAAGTAGGCGATCTCCGGGGCGTAGCCGGCCTCGGTGAGCACCTCGAACCCGGTCTGCACCAGCGCGGACGCGCCACCGCAGAGCACGGCCTGCTCGCCGAAGAGGTCGGTCTCGGTCTCCTCGGTGAACGTCGTCTTGATGAC
>Ga0070663_100000378_pt1 | contig 23463 bp, 28 predicted proteins | sample KBSC63metaG_FD_65646 | JGI IMG/M metagenome (GOLD analysis project Ga0070663, IMG submission 65646) | Corn rhizosphere microbial communities from Kellogg Biological Station, Michigan, USA - KBS C6-3 metaG | ecosystem: Host-associated > Plants > Roots > Rhizosphere > Soil ...
CTCCACGACGTAGTTGTGCATGTCGAGGATGCGCTTCTCGAACAGCCTGCCCTCGATGATCTCGCCGCCGGGCACGGTGAGCCGGGCGTGCAGCTCCTGCCACACGCGCTCGTCCGGCCAGTCCGGCTCGGTCTCGCCCGGCGCGGTCTGCAGGTAGAACCGCGTCACCTCCGGCGTGCGGGCCATGTGTGCGGCGAACCCGCGCGGGTGGATGCCGAACAGCACGCCGTCGGCGGACGGTGGCGCTTCCGCGAGCAGGGCCAGCCAGCCGATTCCGTAGTCGTGGTGGGCTTTCACGGTCGATTCCGCGGGCAGGTAGCCCTGGGAGACGCCGCGGGCGCCGTCGCAGCCGGCGACGAAGTCGCAGTCGATCCGGTGCTCGCCGCCGCCGGCCCGGAACGTGACGGCGGGGGAGTCCGACGTCAGGTCGTGCAGCTCCACGTCCGAGACCTCGAAGACGGCCTCGCCGCCCGCGTCGGTGTACTGCGCGACGAGGTCGGTCACCAGGAGCTGTTGCGGGTAGACGAAATGCCGCTGCCCGGTGACTTCGCCGTAGCGGAAGACGTGCCGCTGCCCGGCGAAGCGGAACTCGAACTTCTCGTGCCGCGGCGCCTTCGCGACGAGCTGCTCGCCGAGGCCTCGCCGTTCGAGCCCGCGGACCGCCCACTCCTCGATGAACCCGGCTCGCGGCAGCTGTTCGATGTACGCCCGGCTCTGCGCTTCCAGCAGCACGCAGCCGATCCCCGCGCGCTGCAGCAGGTTCGCCACCGTGAGTCCGGCCGGGCCCGCCCCCACCACGGCCACCGCCGTGCGCCTCGCCACCATGCGCCCGAGGGTAGCGCGAACCGGACGAACGGTTCAGTAGTAGTGCCGCAGCTGGGGCCACGCTTCGGACCACGGCCGCGTCAGCGTGCACAGCGAAAGCACGACGCCGTCCTCGTCGTTGTCGACGCCTTCGGCGTTGTGGTGCTTCGCGACCGCGCGGCACCCGGTGATCAGGCGCGACGCGGGCGAGCCGGGCTGGGCGCGCCCGACGAGGAGCACCGGGCCGACCAGCCGGTCCGGCGGCGGTCCCCAGTCCGCGTACGACATGTGCGGCGAGTACGGCTGCGGCAACCCGAGCTCGGGACCGTAGCGCTCGAGCGCCCCGGCCTCGCCGTAGTTGCCGGCGAGGATCACCGCGGTGTCGCGCTCGGCGTCCGGGATCCGCTTCCACGCACCTGCGACGCTGCCGGCGAAGCCCGGCCAGCCGACCTGCTCGCCCGGCTCCTTGTTCATCGCCAGCAGCGGGCCGTTCAGCGCCGTCGCCGGCACGACCGGGAGTCCGATGAGGACGGACACGGCCACGCACACCGCGGCGGCCGCGCCGGTCGACGCCCGCCGGACCGTCCCGCCCCGGCCCAGCCACCGCAGCACCGGTTCCGCGCCCAGTGCCACCAGCGGCAGCAGCAGCGGAACCGAGTAGTACGGCTTCCCGCCGACGATCAGGAGCTCGGCGCAGACCACCGGGTAGGCGATCGCCAGCGCGCGGGCCCAGCGCAGGCCGGGCTCGCGCCACGGGCGGACCAGCCCGGCGATCCACACCGGCACCAGCACCGGCGAGAGCAGGACCAGCTGCATCGGCACGAACAGGAGCCGGTTCTCCGCGCCGTCGTCCTCGCTGATCCCGCCGGCCACGGTGAGCATCGGCCAGCCGTGGGACGCCTGCCAGACCAGCACGGGCGCCGCCAGGACGACGGCGATCCCGACGCCGGCCGCGAGCCACCAGGTCCGCAGGATCCGGCGCGGCCCGGCGACGGCCACACCCACGCCCAGCCCGGAAAGCAGGAGCAGGACCAGCCACTTGTTCGCCAGGCCGAGCCCGGCGGCCGCGCCGACGGCGAGCCACCACCGGCCGTCGCCGGTGCGCAGCAGCCGCAGCCCGGAGAACGCGATCAGCGACCACAGCAGCACGTCCGCGGAGTTGGTCGCCAGCATGTGCGACACGACCAGGACGTACGACGACAACGCCGTCGCGATCGCGGTGAACAGCTGGACACCGCGGCCGCCGCCGAACTCCCGGGCGATCAGCGCGACGACCACGACCGTCGCCATGCCGAGCAGGGTCGCGACCACGCGCAGGCCGCTCGGCGTTTCCCCGAACACCGCCGTCGACGCGCGCGCGAGCCACGGCGTGATCGGCGGGTTGTCGACATAGCCCCAATCCGGGCGGCGGCCCGCGGCGACGAAGTACAGCTCGTCGCGGTGGAAGCCGTAACGTCCGGACAAGGCCGTCAGCACGACGGCTTGCGCGGCAACGACGATCCCGACCGGTAGCGCGGCGAACCGCGGCAAATCGCGACCGACCCCCATGGCAGTCTCCCCTCGGCGTGCCCGGGATCGTACGCCGGTGATCAAGCTCCCGGGAGGTATTCGCCGCCGGCGTCGGCGACCAGTTCGGCCAGGGTCTGCGCGCGGCGCAGCGGCGTGAACCCGACGTCACCGCGCGGCGACACGGTGAATCCGTACACCGCCGGGCGCGGCAGCGTGTTGTAGGCGTAGTGCGCGCCGAAGTAGTACGCGCCGGTGTCGTGGGCGACGACGAGGTCGCCCGGTTCCAGCAGCGGCAGCGGCCGCTCGCGGGCGAGGAGGTCGCCGGCGAAGCACAGGGGGCCGGCGATGTCCTGCGGTACTTGGGGTCCGGTCTTCGGCGTGCCGTCGGAGCTGAACGCACCGATCCGCAGCGGCCAGTGCTCCGGCTGGAGCACCGTGCGCGCCGCCACCTGGGCGCCCGCGTGCGTCACGGCGATGTGCCGTCCCCCGGCGACCTTCGTGTACTCCACCGTGCTGACCAGGAACCCGCTCTTCGCCAGCAGGGACCGGCCGAACTCGGTGACGAACGCGTAGCGCCCGTCGGCCAGCGCCGGAACTCGGGCCAGCAGCGTTGCGACATAGCCGGGGTAGGTCGGGCCGGGGGCGTCGGAAGCGAAGTCCACCGGCAGCCCGCCGCCGAGGTCGAGGCTGGTCACCTGCCGGTACCCGGCTTCGGCGTTGATCTCCTCGGCGAGTTCGTGCACCGCGGCGACGCCGTCGGCCATCAGCTCGGGCGGGCAGCCCTGCGAGCCGACGTGGACGTGCAGCCGCGTCAGCCACGGCCGTCGGGCGAACGCTTCCCGCAGCAGTACGCGGTTTCCGTTGTCCAGCAACGGAATGCCGAACTTCGACGCGGCCGTGGCGGTGCTCGTGTCACCGATCCGGCCGGCCCCGACCTGCGGGTTGATCCGCAGGCCCAGCACCGACCGTGGCGGCGTGCCGCCGACCATCGCGTCGAGCCGGGCGAGCTCCTGGAAGTTGTCGGCGTTCACCGCCGTGCCCTCGGCCAGTGCGTGCGCGAGCTCGGCGGTCGTCTTGGCGGGGGAGTCGAGCACCAGGCGCGGGCCGCGGAGGCCGGCGGCTTCCGCGACCGCCGTCTCGCCCGGGCTCGCGACCTCGGCGTCGATCCCGAGGTCGCCGAGGAACCGCAGCAGGGGCGCGAGGCCGCACGCCTTGGCGGCGACGGTGTGCTGGACGCGCCCGAGGGGTGCGAACGCCTTCGTCAGGTCTTCGACGGCTTCGCGGACGCCGTCCAGGTCGACGAACCCGGCCATCGGGTCGGCAAGCCTTCGCCCGGCCGCGAGGGCGAGCAGCTTGCGGTCGGTGCGGGTCGGGGGCGCGCTGGTCGTGGTCACGGGATCCAGGACAGCAGCGGGTGCGGCGGGCAGTCCAAGACTTCGTCCCGATCAAGTCATAGGAATGTCCTATAATCGCTGGGTGGACCTGCGCCGATGGCACTACTTCGCCGTGCTCGCCGAGGAGATGCACTTCACGAAGGCCGCCGCCCGCCTGTACGTGTCCCAGCCGTCGCTGAGCCAGCAGATCCGCGCGTTCGAAGCGGACCTCGGGGTCGCGCTGCTCGACCGCAGCGGCCCGCGGTTCGCGTTGACCGACGCCGGGCGCGTGGCGGCCGCGGAGGCACGCGACCTGCTCGACCGGCTGGAGCGGGCCCGGGGCGCTGTGGCGGCGGCCGGCCGGGGCGACGCCGGGCGGCTGCGGATCGCGTACACGCGTTCGGCGCCGGGCCCGCCGGCCGGTGACCTGGTCGCGGCGTACCGCGAGCGGTACCCGGACGTCGAACTCGCCCTCGAGACGGGCTGGACCAGCCTGAACCTGACCCGGCTGGCAGCGGGCGAGATCGACCTCGGGTTCGTGCGGCCGCCGGTCACCGCCGCGGGGATCGAGGTCGCGGTGGTCGGGTCGGAGGAGGTCCTGCTGGTGCTGCCCTCGGATCACCCGCTCGCCCGCCGCCGCGGCCGGGTGCGGCGGGCGGCGATCGCCGCCGAGCCGGTGGTGTTCTGGCCGCGCGAGAACGGCCCCGGCCAGTACGACGCGATCAGCGGCCAGGTCTGGCCGGGCGGGTTGCCGCCGATCGTCCGCGAAGAGCCGGAGGACGAACAGCTGATGCGCGCGGTCGCGGAAGGCGCGGGGCTGGCCGCGGTCCCGGAGCACCGGGCGCGCGCACTGCGGCGGCGCGGTGTGGTGTTGCGGAGGTTGGAAGACCCGGCGCCGAGGATCGACCTGGGTCTTGCCTGGCGGACGGGTGCGGTGTCTGCGGTGGTGCGGGCCTTCGTGGACCTGGCTTCCGGCGGTTAGTGCTCGCCGAGGGCCGAGCGCACTGCCGTCACGACCTCCGGGTGGCCGAGCGGCAGCGGCGGCGGTACCCGGTCGTTCCGGCTCTCGCTGCTCGAGGCCACGACCCGCACCTCCGTGCCCGCCTCGCGCAGCTTGGCCACCACGTCGTCGTGTTCGGCCAGCCAGGCGTCGTTGGCCTGGGCGGCGTCGTCGGAGGCCAGGAACGCGTCCGAGGCCGGGTCGACCAGCAGCAGGTGCGTCGCCGCGCCCGGGTGGCGCTCGACCAGCTGCATCGCCTCCGCCGCGAACGGGCCGCTCGCCACCACGGCGATCTCGGGGTCGCCCGGGCCGGCGTCGCCGAGGAGGTCGTCGGCTTCGGTCAGGGCGCCGCCGGCGGGCACGCGGCACCAGAACACGGCTCGCTTCTCCGCCAGCGGCCGCCAGGTCGCGGGCAGCTCGTCGTGCTTCCCGGCGCCCGCCGGGTCGAGGACGATCACTTTGGGACCCGACGGGTCCCCGGCGGTCACCACGGGCGGGCCTTCGGAGCGGACGGGTTCGGGTTCGGCGGGCATGGGAGTTCCTTTCCCGGAAAGGCTTCAGCGGCGGGGGAGTTCCGGGCTGTCCGTGTCGAGCGGCACGGCCCCGGAACGAACGAGTCCCAATTGGACGGTCTGGCGGCCGGTCAGCGCCTCCAGCACCCAGTCGGCGGCTGTGCGCACGCGGTTGCCCGGCATCGCCATCAGGTGGTAGCCGCGCGTGACGGCCTTCGCCGGCCGCCCGGACAGCGGGATGTGCAGCGGGTTCGCCGCGGCGGCACCGGCCCCGAGGTCGACGACGAAGCCGAGGTCGTGGTGCCGGTAGGTGCCGGGCCGGCCGTACCCGAGCGACGCCGCCACGTTGCGGCCGGCGAGCTTGCCCTGCCGCTCGGCGTGCTGCGCGGTCATCGCGGTGTACTGGCCGGGGCGGGTCAGGTCGGGCACCGCGGCCGCGTCGCCGCAGGCGAACACGTCGTCGCGGCCCGGCACCTTCAGCTGCTCGGTGACCACGAGCCTGCCCTTCGCGGTTTCGAGCCCGAGTTCGGCCACCAGCGGGTCCGGCCGCACGCCGACGCACCACACGAGGGTGCGGGCCGGCACGGCGTCCCCGTTCGTCAGCGTGACGCCCTTGGCGTCGGCGTGGTCGACGGAGGTCTTCATCAGCACTTCGACCCCGCGCGAGCGCAGCACCTCGTCGGCGGTCCGGCCGAGCCGCCCGGCCAGCTCGGGCAGCACCCGCTCGGCGACGTCGAGCAGCAGCCAGCGGATCTTCTGCCCGGCCAGCTCGGGGTGCCGCGCGGCGAGCGCCGCGGTGAACGCGGGGCCCTGCGCGGCGACCTCGGTACCGGTGTAGCCGGCGCCGACCACCACGAACGTGCAGCGCGCGTCCCGTTCGGCCGGGTCTTCGGCCGCGGCGGCCAGCTCGATCTGGCGCGTGATGTGGTCACGCAGGTAAAGCGCTTCCGGCACACCGCGAAACCCGTGGGCGTATTCCGGGACGCCGGGAATCGGCAGCAGCTTGTTGACGCTGCCCGCGGCGAGCACCAGCCGGTCGTACCCGATCCGGTGTTCGTTGTCCTCGGGATCGGTATAGGTGACGTGCCGGGAATCGAAGTCCACCCCGGTGGCCACGCCGAGCACGAGGCGCACCCCGCGCAGCGTTTCGGGAATCGAAACCGCGACCCGCCGCGGGTCGAGGATCCCGGCCGCCACTTCGGGGAGCAACGGCAGGTAGAGGAAGTAATCCGTCGGGTTCAGCACGACGACTTCGACGTCCTCACCGGCTTCCTTCCGCAGGCTCTTCGCCGCGTGGTATCCGGCGAAACCGCCGCCGACGATCACGACACGCATGGGTCCCCTTCCGAAACCGGATCTCCGTCCCGAACGGATTACCCGAGGTCGGAGCCGGGAAACCCGCGGGGTTGACCTCACCGCCCAGTGGCGTACGGTCAAGGTGTTGGCTGTTGTTCAGAAACGTGCTCCGGTCAGCGCCCCTGCACCGCTGAAAAGGGAGCGCCATGTACGACTGTTTCCGCACGATCTACGAACCGTCCGGCCTGACCGTCACCACCATCGACCGCCCGGGCGGGATCCGCGTCCTGACCCTGGTGGGCGACATCGACGCCGCCACGGTCGGCACGCTCGACGAAGCGCTCGCCACCGGCGGGCGGCTGGTCGCCGACCTCACCCGGGTCGCCTTCCTCAGCTGCGCCGGGGTCCGGTCGCTGCTGGAAGCGCACAACCGCACCGAACTCGCCGTCGTGCCCGGCGGCCACGCGGTCACCCGCTCGCTCGAAGCCACCGGTGCCGACCTGGTGCTGAAGATCCACCCCCGCGTGGGGGCCGCGCTCGCCGGCCTGGCGCCCGAACCCGGCCTGGCGCCCGAACCCGGCCGGGAGGCGTGACCACCTCGCGGCCACGCCTCCCACTGTCCACTGTGTACAGTCAGTCGTCGCCCGGCCAGTCGCCGGTCGCCTTGCGGTAGCCCACCGCACCGGCGCGTTCGGTGGCGGCCTTGACGGCTCCGAAGATCGCGCCCTGGACCGCCGCCGCGATGACCACCTGCCGCCAGGTGTAGTCGCGGTCGGTGGCGTCCGGGGCGTCGTCTTCACCCGCCACGCGGCTCCAGACCTGCTTGAAGACCTGGCCGGCGAGGATGCCGCCCAGTGCACCCACGACCCAGCTCAGCGGCTTGTAGAGCGCTTTGTTCACGAGTTCCTCCGGCGCAGGATCAGGCGGATCAGGATCAGCAGGCCCAGCACGCCGGCGAAGACCGGCACCGGGTTGGCGCGGACGGCGTCGGCGCCCTGGCGGAACTTGACCGCGGTCGGCTCGTTCGTCGCGTCGGCGACCTTCGCGGTCGCCTGGTCGAGCTTCTCGTCGACGTTCTCCTTGACCCTGGTCTTCACGTCGAGCTTCTGCCCGAGCGCCTCCAGGGTCTCGGTGAGCTCTTCCCGGGTGGTGTCCCGGTCGAGCCGGGCTTCTTCGGCGTTCTTCGGGAAGTCCCCGCTCATGTCCGCACTCCCTGCTTCACGGTGTCCACGTCTTCGCGGACGCCGCTGATGGCCTCTTCGGGCACCGGTGGCACCCCTTGCGTCACTTCCTTCTTGCCGACCAGCGCCGCGATCCCGGCCACCACGAACAGCGCGACCGCGACGAGCACCGCCGCCAGCCAGCCCGGCACGACCAGCGCGAGCGCCAGCACGGCGGCCGCGACCAGCGTGCCGGCGCCGAGGAACGCGAACAGGCCCGCCGCGCCGAACAACCCGGCGCCGAGGCCCATCTTCTTGCCCTTGCGCTGCAGTTCGAAGACCGCGAGCCGCATCTCGTCCCGGACGAGCCGCTTGACCTCGTCGGTCAGGTCCGTCACCAGTTCGCCGACCGAGCGGTCGGAAGCCGGCTTCTTGTTCACCTCTTCGATCATCGAACACCTCCTTGCCTGGCCGCCGTGTACCCGGCTCCGGCCCGGGTCAACCGCGCCGCGTTTGACCGCCGGTGCACCGGGTAGCCGATTTGCGCCGACCACCGACGAGGAGGAGTGCATGAGCACGATCACCGAAATCGTGGACGTGGAAGTTCCCGTTTCCACCGCGTACAACCAGTGGACGCAGTTCGAGGAATTCCCGCAGTTCATGGAGGGCGTCGAGGAAATCCGCCAAGTGGACGCCACCCACACCCACTGGGTGACGCGGTTCGGTGGCGTGACGCGCGAATTCGACGCGACGATCACCGAGCAGCACCCCGACGAGCGGGTCGCCTGGACGTCGGACTCCGGTCCCGACCACGCCGGTGTCATCACGTTCCACCGGCTGGACGATTCGCACACCCGGGTGACCGCGCAGATGGACATCGACCCGGAGGGTTTCGCCGAGAACGTCGCCGACAAGCTCGGCGTGCTCGACCGCCGGGTGAAGGGTGATCTCAAGCGGTTCAAGGAGTTCATCGAGCAGCGCGGCCGGGAGACCGGCGGCTGGCGCGGTGACGTGGACCGCCCGGGGCTCTGAACCTGAGGGTCACCCGTTCGGGGTGAAGTTGTCGCGGCGGGGCGGATCATCCGCCCCGCCGCGTTTCGCGTCCCGGGCTCTCACCGCGTGACCGCGGCGTTTCCCTGCGCGACCTGCCGGGTATTCCTCCGGCAAGGTCCCCCAGGAAGGAGCGTCCGGCATGACCACGAACGCGTACCTGTCGTTCCTCGCGATCGGCGTTGCGCTGGTCCTGATAGACGGGCAGATCATCTACCGCAGCGGCCGCCGGTACCTGGAGAACTCCTACGGCGACCCGGCGGCGGGCGCGTCGATGACCCGCCTGGTCACGGTGCTGTTCCACCTCGCGACGCTGGGTGTGCTGGCGCTGATCTCGACCATCGAGATGGGCAGCAGCGATCTCCCCGGCGTCGTCGGGCGGATCGGCGTGCTGCTGCTGATCCTCGCCCTGGCCCACGCGATCACCCTCGGCGTCCTGGCCCGCATCCGCGGTGAGCAGGAGGTCGAGGCGGTCGTCCAGCGCGGCCCCCGGCCGCGGGTGGAGCCGGAGCAGCAGGGCACGACCGTCACCCCGGTGCCGGGCCAGGACGGCCGGTACCCGACCGCCAGTCCGTCGCTGGAGAACCGGTCTCCGTACTCCGCCCAGTAGGTTGCCATAGCCGGCAAACCGGGAGCCGCAGCTTTCACACGGAAGCTGCGGCTCCCGCTGTCATGCCCCGGCGGCCGGCAGATCCACTTCGGTGTGCTGCGTGGCAAGGGCTTTCGCCAGATCGGCGAGCTTGACGTTGAGGTCCTGCGACGCGCGGCGCAGCACCTCGAAGGCTTCGTCGGCGGTGATGCCGCGGCGCTGCATCAGGATGCCCTTCGCCTGACCGATGACGTCGCGGCTGTCGACCGCCGTCCGCAGGTGCGCCGCCTCCAGCTCGGCCGAAGCCACGGACTGGGTGTGGGACAGCGCCAGCGACGCGTGCGTCGCCAGCAGCAGCGCGATGTCGATCGCCCGGGCGTCGAACGCGCCCGGGGTGCGCGAGTAGATGTTGAGCGCGCCGGACAGCCGGGGTGGGCGGGCGTCCGGGAGCAGGGCGGTGGCCAGCACCGACTGGTAGCCGTGGCGGGCGGCGGCCGGGCCGAACGCCGGCCAGCGCGGATCCCGTGCCAGGTCCTGCGACCAGCCGACGGCCGGGCCGTCGGGGCGGGCCGATTCCACGCAGGGGCCTTCGTGGTGGTCGTACTGCACCTGGTCGAGCCGTTCGGCGATCGGGTCCGTCTCGAGCGGGGTGTGGTAGGTGCCGTCGGCGTCCCGCAGGGTGATGCTGACGAGGTCGGCGTCCGGGATGAGCGAGGTCGCCGCCCCGACGACGAGTTTGAGCACCCCGCCGACCGTCGGCGTCGCGTCGAGCAGGGTCCGCGTGAGGTCGGCGAACTGCCGGGCCAGCGGCCCCGGCGCCGGTGCACCGTCCTGCCCGAACCAGGCCCGCTCCCGGGCCCATTCCTCTTCGCCGACGCTCATGGGTGCTCGCTGTCCTTCCGGATCGGGTGGCCGACTGCCCATTCAACCCGATGCCGGGGCGCGCAGGGCGGCTCGGGCACGGTCGACGAACCCGGGTCCCGGCCACAGCTGGTCCGCCTGGGGGACCCGGTCGGCAAGGTCCGGGTGGGGGAGCGTCGGGGCGGCTTCGCGGCTCTCGACGATCGCTCTGCCCAGTTCGGCCTGCCGTTCGGGGGAGCAGGTGCGCCGGATCGCGCTCACGGCCGCGGGTCCTTCTTCGCGGACGTGCCGCCGGACGGCGCGGATCAGCCCGCCCAGCAGGCGCTCGAACCGCGGCTCCTGCGGTCCGGCGCCTTCGAGCTGCCGCATCAGGCGGTCCGTTTCGGCGAGATCGCCGTCGCCGTCGAGATAGGGCTCTTCGGCGACGGAGTGCCGGACCAGCTCCGCGATCAGGTGATCGGCGAGGTCCCTGCGGTTCTCCGGGCTGCCCTGGCCGAGCTCGAGCTCGGTGCAGAGCCGGTCGAGTTCGCGGTGGTCGCCGTCGAGGACGGTGGTCAGGTCGGTTGCGGGTGGGTGGCCGTTCATGCACTCTCCTGGTCCGGGCTCGGGTGGGAGAATCGGATACCCGCTGCTCCGGCGCCGAATCCCGTGTCGGCCGCGCGCTGTGCGGGTACCCGTACGGTGAACCCGGCCTCAGGGAGGACGAACCATGGCAGCGCCGTCGCCGGTGACCGAGCGCGAACGCAAGTACGAGATCGTCGCGGGCAGCGGCGTGCCCCGCCTGGTCGGCGTCGGCGGCGTCGCAACCCAGGACGACCCGGTCGAGCACGTCCTCGACGCGGCCTACTACGACACCGAGACGTTCCGGCTGGCCCGCGGCGGCATCACGCTCCGGCGGCGCGTCGGCGGCCCCGACGCCGGCTGGCACCTCAAACTGCCGGTGTCGGCCGACGAGCGCCAGGAGCTCCAGCTCCCCCTCGGCGGCGACCCCCACAAGGTGCCCGGACGCCTCCGGCGCCTGGTCCGGGCGTACACGCTCGGGGAGAAGCTGGTGCCGATCGCGCACCTGCGCACCGACCGCTTCGCCCACCGCCTCGCCGGAGCCGACGGACGCACGATCGCCACGCTGACCGACGACCACGTGACCGGCGAAGCCGGCGGCGAGACCGCACGGCTCGACGAGTGGCGCGAACTGGAGCTCGAGCTGGACCCTTCGGTCGAGCCGGGCCTGCTCGAGGAGTTCGACCGCGCCCTGACCGGAGCCGGCGCCTCGGCCTCCCCGTGGTCGTCGAAACTCCGGCGCCTCATCGGCGACCGCGTCCCGGCCGCACCCCGGCCGGGCAAGAAGCCGACCGCGGGGGACGTCGTGCTGACGTCACTGCGTTCGCACTACGGCAGGTTGCGCCGCGCGGACGTCGGGGTTCGCATCGACGCCGACGATTCGGTGCACCAAATGCGCGTGGCGATCCGGAAACTGCGGAGCACGCTACGCACCTTCGGTTCCCTCATCGACAAGAAGAAGACCGCGCCCGTCGCGGCCGAGCTGCAATGGCTCGGCCGTCAGCTGTCGCCGGCGCGGGACACCGAAGTAACCGAGGAGCGGCTGCGGGCCCAGCTCGACGAAGTGCCTTCGGAGCTCGTGTTCGGACCGCTCCGCCAGTTCCTCACTCGGTACTTCGCTCGCGAAGCCGAGGAAGGGCGAACTCGCGCACTGACGGCGCTGACCGACAAGCGATACCTGCGGTTGCTGTCTGCATTGGATGCCTTGCTGGAAGAACCGCCGCTGACCGCGGAGGCGCGTAAGCCGGCGAAGGCCGGTCTGCGCAAGCCGGTGCGGAAGGCTGCGAAGAAGCTGAGCCGCGCCGAAGCGGCAGCCCACGGTCTGGAGGGTGACGAGCTCGGGACGGCCCTGCACGACGTCCGCAAGAAGGCGAAGCGGGCCCGCTACGCGGCCGACACCGTGAAGCCGGTGTATGGGAAGAAGCTGCGGAAATGGCGGAAGAACGTCAAGGCCGTGCAGAGCACCCTGGGGGAGCACCAGGACACCGTGGTCGGGCGAGAGGTCCTGCGGCAGCTCACCATCGCCGGCCACGGCGAGGGTCAGCACACGTTCACGTTGGGGATGCTCTACACCCGGAACGCGGGGCGGGCGGAGGAGCTGCGCGGCAGGTTCGCCCGCGAGTGGCGGGGCTTGCGAAAGGGGCAGCGGCCAAGGTGGCTGCGGTGAGCTGCCGGGGCTGAGGTTGCAGCCGGGCCGACCGGCGGCAGCCTCACCCCCGAGAACACCGGCCACACCCCCCTGCCGACCCGATACGCAGCCGCCTCAACGGCCTGGCGGTCGTTGAACAATCCGGCGTTCGGGCCGGCGGAAAACCCGGCAGATCCAGCGGCAGCGCTAGCAACCGGCAGCTTGACCCCCGCGGCAGCATTCGCAACAGGCAGCCTGACCCCCCGCGGCAGCAGCCCCAACAACCGGCCGTGCTCAGCCTTCCCCGGTAAGCTTCCCGCGCAACTGCTCCAAAGTCTGCGACAGCAGCCGCGAAACATGCATCTGAGAAATCCCGATGCGGTCGGCGATCTGAGTCTGCGTGAGCCCCCCGAAGAAGCGCATCACCAGGATCGCGCGCTCGCGCTTGGGCAGTTCCTGCAGCAGCGGTTGGAGGGCCTCGTGGTTCTCGACCATGGCCATCTCGTGGTCCGGTTCCCCCATGGTGTCCGCCAGCGACAACGCCTCGGCGTCGTCGTGCACCGGCTTGTCGACCGACAGTGCCTGGTAGGCGTTGCCCGCCAGCAGGCCTTCGCGGACCTCGTCGACGTCCAGGTTGAGGTGCTCCGCCAGCTCGGTCGGCGTCGGGGCTCGGCCCAGGCGCTGGGAGAGCACCGCCGAGCCCTGGCTCAGCGACAGGTGCAGTTCCTTGAGGCGGCGCGGGACGCGGACGGACCAGCCGGTGTCGCGGAAGTGGCGGCGGACCTCGCCCATGATCGTCGGGACGGCGAACGACAGGAAGTCGTGGCCGCGGGTGGGGTCGAACCGGTCGACCGCGTTGATCAGGCCGATCCGCGCCACCTGGACCAGGTCCTCGCGGGGCTCGCCGCGGCCGGAGAACCGGGTGGCGATGTGCTCGGCCAGCGGGAGCAGTTCGGTGACGAGCCGGCTCCGGACGACCTCCCGGCGCGGATCGCCGTCGTCGAGCGTGCCCAGTTCCTCGAACAGCGGTTCGCAGTGGGCATATTCGTCCGGGCGGTGGAGGACGGTTTTTCGCTCGGTGCTCACGCGCTCGTTCCCGGGTTGAGCACCAGCTCGATCGTGACGATGCCCGCACCCCCACCGGGCAGCGTGTCGCAGTGGGCGGCCACCGACTTGCTCAGCGTCGTCAGGACGTGCCAGCCGAACGTGCGGTCGCTCGGCGGCCGCGGGTCGGTCGAGCGGGTCGAAACGATGACGTGCAGGCCGTCGGGGGCCAGGCGGAACCGGCACTGCAGCTGGGAGCCGAGCTCCGCCAGCTGGACGAGCTGCGCGCACGCCTCGTCGACGGCCATCTTGGCGTCGGCGATGGCGTCCAGCCCGAAGTCCGCGCGCGAGACCACGCCGTGCGTGAGCATCCGGACCAGCGGGATCTGCTCCGCCATCGCGGGGAGCCGCAGCTCGACGAGTTCGTCGAGCAGCTCGTCGACGGTCGGCTTGCCGCCGAACGAGCTGTCGCTTCGAGTTTCTTCCATGCGGGAGGTACTACCCATCCGGTGTAATGGCGACACTTCGTGATCCGGGGTTTCGGGAATGGTCACCGGCCCAGCGCCCGTTCGAGTTCCTTCTTGGTCATCTTCGAGCGGCCGTCGATGTTCTTCTTCTTGGCTTCGTTGTAGAGCTGGTCCTTCGTCGGGCCGCCCGGGCCTTTGCGGTTGCCGGAGCGCTCGCCGCCCCGCTGCTGCGGCGACTTGTCCTTCAGCGACGTCTTGCTCGCCTGCCGGGACTCACCGGACTGCGCGCGGTTCTTGTTCACCGTCCGGGCGGCGATCTCCTTGGCCCGTTTCGTGCTCGCGCCGCGGTCCTCGGCCGAGTCCTTGATGTGCTCGTACTGGCGTTCGCGCTTGCCGCTCCACGACTGAGGCATGCCCGCTCCCTTCGTCTCGCGGGGTGAGTACCCGCTTGATCGCGGGGCAAACGTCCCGGCCGTGGTGGTTACCGGCTGCTGGGCAGGGGTAAGCGGAGAGCTGACCGAGAGCAGCCGATCGAGAGGAGGCGCCGATGCGGATCGGCTACACCCTGATGACCGAGCAGGCGGGCCCGGACGACCTGGTCCGGTACGCCGCCGGTGCGGAACGGGCCGGCTTCGACTTCGAGGTCATGAGCGACCACTACTCGCCCTGGCTGGACGAACAGGGCCACGCGCCCTACGCCTGGGCTGTGCTCGGCGCGGTCACGCAGGTGACCGAGCGCGCCGAGCTGATGACCTACGTGACCTGCCCGACCATGCGCTACCACCCGGCGGTGGTGGCCCAGAAGGCGGCGACCGTGCAAGCGCTCTCGGGCGGCCGGTTCACCCTCGGCCTCGGGGCGGGGGAGAACCTCAACGAGCACGTCATCGGCCGGGGCTGGCCGCCGGCCAACGTCCGGCACGAGATGCTCGCCGAGGCCGTGCAGATCATCGGCGGCCTGTTCGACGGCGGCTACTTCGACTACGACGGCAAGCACTTCCGCGTCGACTCGGCGAAGCTGTGGGACCTGCCGGAGAAGCGGACGCCGATCGGCGTCGCGGTGTCCGGCTCGCAGTCGGTCCGGAAGTTCGCCCCGGTCGCCGACGTGATGATCGCCGTCGAGCCGAAGGTCGAGCTGTCCCAGGAGTGGGACGCGACGAAGCTCGGCGGCGCGCCGAGCCGCAAGGTCGGGCAGCTGCCCGTGTCGTGGGGCACCGACCGCGACGCCGCCGTCAAGCGCGCGCACGAGCAGTTCCGCTGGTTCGCCGGCGGCTGGAAGGTCAACGCCGAGCTGCCCGGACCGGCCGGGTTCGCCGGCGCGACCCAGTTCGTCCGCGAAGAGGACGTCGCCGGCTCGATCCCGTGCGGCCCGGACGTCGAGCCGATCGCCGAGGCGGTCAAGGAGTTCGAGAAGGCCGGCTTCACCGATGTCGCGCTGGTCCAGATCGGCGGCGACCAGCAGGAGGGCTTCCTCGACTTCGCCGAGAAGGAACTGCTGCCGGCCCTGCGTGGCTAGGCGGGCGCGGGGGCGGGCCGCCTCTCGGACAGCTCGAGGCGGCGGTCCGCCCCGGTCACCTGCAGGGCCCGCCGGACCGCCGGTCTCGTCCCGGTGACCACGAGCAGCCCGGTCCCGCTCTGCTCGGCCTGCAGGGCCGCGTGCAGCAGCACGCGGACCCCGGCCACACCGAGGAAGTCCACTTCGGACAGATCGACCACCAGCTGCTCCGGCGCCGCCCACAGGCGGTCGGAGAGCAGCGCGGCCAGGTCGTCCGCCGTGGCGCTGTCGAGGTCGCCGCGGGCGGTCACCAGGACCGCGTGCGGGGCGGGCCACGCGGTGCGCAGCCGCAGTCCCGGGTGCCGGGCTCGGGGGAGGTTCATGCCGGTTCGCCGCCGTTCTGGTGCGGCGCGGCCGCAGCGCCGCGCTCTGGGTGTCCGAAGCGGCTGCTGGTTGAACCGTGCCACCGAGACTAACCCCGCGTTCCCGGCCCGCAACCGTCGTTGCTCCGAACGGGCGTGCGGCGCGCCGCGGCGGTAACCGCTCGTGCCCGGACCGAGCGGGATGCAGTAATCTCGCGCTGGACCCGTTAAAGCGCTAGCGGCCCACTAGTGGCGCGCGCCCGGGTCCCCCCTGGTTGAGAGCGCCCTGCCGAAACAAGGAGGGGCGTCACCAGGATGACGAGCGGCCATGAGCAGCTCACCGCGCGGCTGGACGAGGTCACGCTCGCGATGGAGTCGCTGACCGCGATGCTGGACAGCGAGCTCGACCTCGGCCAGATGCTGCAGGCGGTGTGCGACCACGTCGTGCAGGTGGTTCCGGGGGCCGACATGGCCAGCATCACGCTGGTGCGCGACGGCGTACCGGAGACCGTGGCCAGTACCGACCAGCGGGCGGTGAACTTCGACCGCGAGCAGTACCGCGTCGGCGACGGCCCGTGCCTGCGCGCCGCCGAGACGGGCCAGCCGGTCCGCGTCGGCGTCGGCGCGGTCGGGGACCTGTGGCCGCAGTTCGTCTCCTCGGCCGAGCAGCTGGGCGTGGCCAGTTTCCTCGCCGCACCGCTGACGGTGGACGAGGACATGTCCGGCGCGGTGAACCTCTTCGGCTTCGGCGAGCACGGCTTCAGCGAGCTGGGCACCAAGATCCTCGAGCTGTACACGGCGACGGTGGTGATCGGCCTGCGCAGCGCCCGGCGGTACTTCGCGGCCCGCGAACTGGTCGACCAGCTCAACCGGGCACTGGAGACCCGGGCGGTGATCGACCAGGCCAAGGGAATCCTCATGGCGGCGCACCGGATCACGGCGGAGGAGGCGTTCCAGCGGCTGGTGAAGCGCTCCCAGGACGGCAACCGCAAGCTCCACGAGGTGGCGGCGGAGTTCGTGGCCGCGGTGGCCACCACGACGTGACCCGCCCGCCGGCCCTGTCGTGGCGCCCTGGGCGATCGGGCGGGCCGGTGGGGCTCAGCCGGCCGGGACCTCGTCCGGGGGTGCCTCGGACTCGGCGGGTGCCGGTTCGGAGCGGTGCTTGCTGCGCTGGCACGTCGTGCAGACCAGGGTGCGGCCCAGCACCGTGCCGTCGTCGGCGACGACCTGGGCCACGTGCATCGTCGGGAAGCCGCAGACCTCGCAGGGCAGTGATCCGTCTTCCCGGCTGATGCGGATCTGGGTGCCCATCCGGCCTCCTGCTGTGACGTGGGTCTCACCACCTTGCCTGCCTCCGAGGCCGGACCCTGCTGAATTCACTCGTTCGGCCCAGTCGAACAGGATCTTCGGTGACGGCCGTGTCGCGTGCGGTGATCCTGGGTAACCCGCCGGCGAACGGACTGCCGGAGGGGAGCGAAAGATGCGGGACAAGCGCAACGATCTGCGGCCGGTGGCGGACCTCCTGGTCGACGGAGACTCGCCGGAGCTGGAGCGCACGCGCCACCGGGCGGCGCTGGCCGTGGCGGCGCGGGCCAAGGACCCCGAGGACTGCGCGCGGCTGCTGGACATGCTGGGTCTGCACCGGGGCAGCCGCCGCAGCAGCGACGTCGCCTGAGGGCGAGGAGGACGACATGGCCCGGCCGGTCTGGAGCGGCGCGCTGAGCCTGGGACTGGTCACCGTGCCGGTGGAGCTGTACCCGGCGGTGGCGGACCACACGATCCACTTCCACCAGTTCGAACGCGGGACAGCGGACCGGATCCGCAACCGTCGCGTCAACGAGCGGACCGGCGACGAAGTCTCCCAGGACGAGATCGTCAAGGGCTACGACCTCGGCGGCGGCGACCACGTGCTCGTCGAACCGGACGAACTGGACGAGATCGCGCCCGAGCGGTCGCGCCGGATCGACATCGAGCAGTTCGTCGAGCTCGACGAGATCGACCCGTGGTTCTTCGACAAGACGTACTGGCTCAAGCCGGCGAAGGAGGACTTCGCCAAGGCGTACGGCCTGCTGCTGCAGGCGATGGACCGGAGCGAGAAGGCCGGGGTCGCGAAGTTCGTGCTGCGCGGCAAGGAGTACCTCGCCGCCGTGCGCGCCGGTGAGGACGTCATGGTGCTGAACACGCTGCACTTCGTCGCCGACCTGCGGAAGCCGAAGGACGTCATGGGCAAGCTGCCGCAGCTGCCGAAACCGCGGCCCAAGGAGCTCGACATGGCGCTCGCGCTGGTCGACGAGATGACCGCGCCGTGGAAGCCGGAGGACTACCGCGACGAGTACTCGAAGCGCGTCGAAGAGCTGATCAAGGCGAAGGAAGCCGGCAAGGAGATCGCGCACGAAGAGGAGCCGGAGCCCTCGGCCGACGTCGTGGACCTGTTCGAGGCGCTGTCGCGCAGCGTGAAGAACCGCAAGGGCGGCAGCGGCAAGGAACCGAAGAAGAAGGCCGCGAAGAAGCCGGCGCTGTCCGAGCTGTCGAAGTCCGATTTGGACAAGCTGGCTCGCGAACAGGGCGTGAAGGGCCGGTCGAAGATGACGCGGGCCGAGCTCGAGAAGGCACTGAAGGCGTCGTGAGCGGGCTTCAGCCGAGCAGCTTGGCCGCGGCTCGCAGATCGGCGACGAAGCCCGCGTAGGCGTCGTCCCGGTCAGGGGCTCGCAGTACCGCCGACGGATGCACCGTCGCCATCGCCGAGGGCACCAGCCCGCCCAGGTCCTCCGGCGGTTCCAGGGGCTCGCCCCGGTGCGCGGTCAACCGGAACTTCGGGCCCAGCAACGACTGCGCGGCCGTCGCGCCCAGCAACAGCACGAGTTCCGGGCGCACCGCGCGCAGTTCCGCCAGCAGCCACGGGCGGCACGCGACCACTTCGGTGCGGCCCGGCTTCTGGTGGATCCGGCGCTTCCCCGCGCGCTCGAACTTGAAGTGCTTGACCGCGTTGGTGACGTACAGGGACTGCCGGTCGAAGCCTGCTTCTTCGAAGGCGCGGTCCAAGAGCTTCCCGGCGGGGCCCACAAACGGCTCACCCGCCAGGTCCTCCTTGTCGCCCGGCTGCTCGCCGACGACGAGGACCTTCGCCCCGGCCCGACCTTCGCCGAAGACCGTCTGCGTGGCGTCCTGGTGGAGGTGGCACCCCTGGCAGCCGGACGCCGCCGACCGCAACCGGTCGAGGTCGGTGGTGTCCGGCGGCTCGGCGCCGCGGGAATCCGGCATGTGCCGGGAAATTCCCCGATCGGGGCGGGCGTAAACGTGCCCGGCCCGGGTAGCCGGACCACAACCACCCAGGGAAAGGAGTTCGGAGATGACCACCGCACGCGACATCATGACGTCGGACGCGACCTGCGCCCGGGAGTCCGACACCGTGCACGACGCCGCCGTCACGATGGCGCAGAAGGGCGTCGGCGCCCTGCCGATCTGCGGCGAGGACAACCGGCTGAAGGGCATGATCACCGACCGCGACATCGTGGTGAAGGTCCTGGCCGAGGGCAAGGATCCGCGCGCGCTCCACGTCGGCGAGCTCGCCCAGGGCGAGGTCGTGACGATCGGCGCGGACGACGACGCGCAGGAGATCCTGCGCACGATGTCGGAGCACCGCGTCCGCCGGCTTCCGGTGATCGACGGGCACGACCTCGTCGGGATCGTCGCCCAGGCCGACGTGGCCAAGGCGCTGTCGAATCCGAGTGCCGGCGAGCTGGTCGAGGCGCTCTCCTACGACTGAGCCCGGCCGAGTGTCCCCTGGACGCAGTACGGCCGCCCCCGGCGCGAGTTCCGGGGGCGGCCGTACTGCGCCGGTGCGTCAGAGCGCCCCGGCGGACGGCGTTGCACCGTCCTCAGTGGACTCGCGAACCGACTCGGCGCGGGCGATGTGCCAGGCGACCAGCGCGCCCGCGCTCACCGTGCCCCAGAGCACGAGCGCGGCGTCGCGGGCGAACAGGCCGACGAGCAGCATCACGACCGCCGTGACGTCGCAGAGCACCAGCAACAGGTTCCCGCGCTTGGAGGAGCGCAGCTTGCGCCCGCTGAAGGCGGCGGCGAACGCGGGGTCACTCGCGCGCAGCTCCGCCTCGATCTCGCGCAGGGCGTGGCGTTCTCGATCCGGGAGCATGGGGGCCTCCTCGCCTCGGCTATCGCTGGGGATACCCGTTTTCCGCCGGCCCGAAGCACCGGAAGTCAATGGTTGTCGCGGGGAATTCCCTTCGTCGCCGCGATGCGCTGGTACGCCACCGCCGGGCGCAGCACCATGCCGTCGCAGAGCTGGTCGACCATCGACCGTTGGATCTCCTGCCACGGCGTCTGGGACTCCGGCACCGGGTAGCCGCCCGCCTCGGCCAGCTCCCGGTGGCGCCGCGCGAGCTCGTCGTCGGAGATCAGGACGTCGGCGGTGCCGGCGCCGAGGTCGATCCGGACCCGGTCGCCGGTTCGGAGCACGGCGAGGCCGCCGCCCGCCGCGGCCTCGGGGGAGACGTTGAGGATCGACGGCGAGCCGGAGGTGCCCGACTGGCGGCCGTCGCCGAGGCAGGGGAGCTCGTGCACGCCGCGCTTGATCAGCTCGGCGGGCGGGCGCATGTTGACCACCTCCGCCGAGCCCGGGTAGCCGAGCGGGCCGGTGCCGCGCATCACCAGCAGTGAGTGCTCGTCGACGCCGAGGTCCGGGTCGTCGATGCGGGCGTGGTAGTCCTCGGGGCCGTCGAACACGACCGCGGTGCCTTCGTAGACGCCCCCGGCCAGGTACCGCCGCCGGAACTCCGGCGAGATCACGCCGGCCTTCATGATGGCCGCGTCGAAGAGGTTGCCCTTGAGGACCAGGAACCCGGCGTCGGGGGTGAGGGCGGTGTCGAAGGTCCGGATGACGTCGCGGTCGCCGGCTTCGGCGTCGCGGCAGTTGTCGCCGAGGGTGCGGCCGTTGACGGTGGGCGCGTCCTCGTGGACCAGCCCGTGCCGCATCAGCTCGTGCACCACGGCGGGCACCCCGCCCGCGCGGTGGAACTCCTCGCCGAGGTACTTGCCCGCGGGCTGCAGGTCGACCAGCAGCGGGACGCCGTGGCCGAGCCGCTGCCAGTCGTCGAGGGGCAGGTCGACGCCGATGTGCCGGGCGATGGCGCCGATGTGGATGGGGGCGTTGGTCGAGCCGCCGATGGCGGAGCTCACCACGATGGCGTTCTCGAACGCCTCGCGCGTCAGGATGTCCGACGGCTTGAGGTCTTCGCGGACCATCTCGACGATCCGCAGCCCGGTCCGGTAGGCCATCCGGGCCCGGTCGCGGTGCGGGGCCGGGATGGCCGCGCAGCCGGGCAGGCTCATGCCGAGGGCTTCGGCGAGCGCGTTCATCGTGGACGCCGTGCCCATCGTGTTGCAGTGCCCCGGCGAAGGCGCGGACGAGGCGACGAGCTCCATGAACCCGGCGTCGTCGATCTCACCGGCGGCGAGCAGCTCCCGCGCCTTCCAGATGATCGTGCCGGACCCGGTGCGCTCCCCGTTGAACCAGCCGTTGAGCATCGGGCCGCCCGAGAGCACGATGGCCGGGAGGTCGACGGTCGCGGCGGCCATCAGGCACGCCGGGGTGGTCTTGTCGCAGCCGGTGGTGAGCACGACGCCGTCGATCGGGTAGCCGTAGAGCGTCTCGACCAGGCCGAGGTAGGCGAGGTTGCGGTCCAGTGCCGCGGTCGGGCGCTTGCCGGTCTCCTGGATCGGGTGGACCGGGAACTCGATCGCGATCCCGCCCGCTTCGCGGATGCCTTCGCGGGTCCGGCCGGCCAGCTGCAGGTGGTGGCGGTTGCAGGGGGTCAGGTCGGAGCCGGTCTGCGCGATCCCGATGATCGGCTTGCCGGACTGCAGCTCCTCCCGGGTCAGGCCCCAGTTCATGTACCGCTCGAGGTAGAGCGCGGTCATCCCCGGGTCGGCGGGGTTGTTGAACCAAGCTTCGCTGCGCAGTCCCATACCGGCCAGTCTGGCAACGGGCCTCGCCGAATGCACGTCCCGAAGCCCGTGAAGGCCACCCGCGCCGGTGGCCTTCACGGGCTTCGATCAGCCGAGGCCGTTGAGGCCGATCACCCGGGAGTACCAGTGGGCACTCTGCTTCGGGGTCCGCCGCTGCGTGTCGTAGTCGACGTGGACCAGGCCGAACCGCTTGGCGTACCCCTCGGCCCACTCGAAGTTGTCCAGCAGCGACCAGTAGAAGTACCCGCGCAGGTCGACGCCCGCCTGGATCGCGTCGTGGCAGGCCCGCAGGTGGGAGTCGAGGAACGCGACGCGGTCGGTGTCGACGATGTCACCGCCGTCGGAGACGACATCGGGGTAGGCCGCGCCGTTCTCCGTGATGTACAGCGGCAGCGACCGGTAGCCGCGGTGCACCTGCAGCAGGGACTCGGTCAGCCCGGCCGGCTGGACCTCCCAGCCCGAGTCGGTGCGGGGCGCCGCCGGGTCCGGGACGAAGTGCACGTCGGCGGCGCCGACCCACTCCGGGCCCGCCGGCTCGCTGCCCGGCACCGGGCGGCCCGCGACGCGGTAGTCGCGGTAGTAGTTCACGCCCAGCCAGTCGATGTGCGCGGCGATGACCGCGGGGTCGTCGTCGCGCACGACCGAGCCCAGGCCGAACGGTTCGAGGTCGGCGACCAGGTCGTCCGGGTAGCCGCCGCGCAGCACCGGGTCGAGGAACAACCGGTTCTGCAGGCCGTCGATCCGCCGGGCCGCGGAGACGTCGGCGACGTTCGCCGGGTCGTGCGGGGCGACCGGGTACAGGTTCAGCGTGATGCCGGCCGGGACGCCCGGGGCGTGCCGCCGGATGATGTCCATCGCCAGGCCGTGGCCCAGCAGCAGGTGGTGCGTGGCGGCCACGGCCGCCGGGTGGTCGGTGCGGCCGGGCGCGTGGATGCCACCGGCGTACCCGAGCATCGACGCGCACCACGGCTCGTTGAGCGTCGACCAGCTGGCGACGCGGTCGCCGAGGCGCTCCAGCACGGTCTCGGCGTACTCGGCGAACCGGTAGGCGGTGTCCCGGTTGGCCCAGCCGCCCTGCTCCTCCAGCGCCTGCGGCAGGTCCCAGTGGTAGAGCGTCGCCCACGGCTGGATGCCGGACTCGAGCAGGCAGTCGACCAGCCGGTCGTAGAAGCCGAGGCCGGCGGTGTTCGCCTCGCCGCCGTCCGGCCGCACCCGCGGCCACGCCAGCGAGAAGCGGTAGGCGCCGAGGTTGAGCCGGCGCATCAGCCCGACGTCCTCGGAGTACCGCCGGTAGTGGTCGGCCGCCGGTTCGCCGTTGTCGCCGCCCCGGACCGCGCCCGGGCGGCGGGCGAAGACGTCCCAGACCGAGTCGGTGCGCCCGTCGGCCGTCGTGGCTCCTTCCACCTGGAACGCCGCGGTGGCGGCGCCCCAGACGAAGCCAGGCGGGAACATCAACGCGGTCTCCGCCCGAACGCTGTCGGGATGTACGGACATGTTCACCCTTTCACGGCACCTTGCATGATTCCGGCCACGATCTGGCGGCCGAGGAGGACGAAGACGATGAGGATGGGGATGGTGGCCAGGGTCGTGCCGGCCAGGACGAGCGAATAGTCGACGTAGTAACCGCTCTGGAGCTTTTCCAGGGCCACCTGGACGGTGGGGTTGCCGGCGTCCAGGACGACGAGCGGCCACAGGAAGTCGTTCCACGACATCATGAACGTGAACATCGCGAGGATCGCCGCGGCCGGGCGCACGGCGGGCATGCAGACGT
>Ga0070663_100000379_pt1 | contig 23456 bp, 24 predicted proteins | sample KBSC63metaG_FD_65646 | JGI IMG/M metagenome (GOLD analysis project Ga0070663, IMG submission 65646) | Corn rhizosphere microbial communities from Kellogg Biological Station, Michigan, USA - KBS C6-3 metaG | ecosystem: Host-associated > Plants > Roots > Rhizosphere > Soil ...
CGCCCATCCGCTCGATCGACTTCATGACGTGGAGCAGAGCGGCGATCAGCCGCAGGTCGGTCGCGACCGGCTGCTGGGTGGCGAGCAGGGTCAGGATCGACTGATGGACCTCGAGGTAGCGACCGTCGATCCGATCGTCGTCGGCGATCACCATCCCGGCGAGCTCGACGTCGGAGTGCTCGATCGCCTCGAGCGTCCGCGTCAGCGTCTCGGCGACGAGATCGAGGCCACCGAGCGCCCGCTCCTCGAGCTCGGTGAGCTCCTCGACGTAGGCCTGTCGGGTCCTCGTCATCCGAACCTCCCGCTGACGTAGTCCTCGGTTGCCTGCTTCTCCGGGTTCGAGAAGATCTTCGTCGTCTCGTCGATCTCCACGAGCCGGCCGGGATCGCCGCTGCGCTCGAGGTTGAAGAACGCCGTGCGGTCGCTCGCCCGGCTCGCCTGCTGCATGTTGTGGGTGACGATCGCGATCGTGTACTTCGACTTCAGCTCCTGGATCAGGTCCTCGATCGCCAGCGTCGCCACCGGATCGAGCGCTGAGCAGGGCTCGTCCATCAGCAGCACCTCGGGCTCGACCGCGATCGCGCGGGCGATGCAGAGCCGCTGCTGCTGGCCGCCGGAGAGCCCCGAGCCCTGCTTGTCGAGCCGGTCCTTGACCTCGTCCCAGAGATGGGCGCCGCGCAGGGAGCGCTCGACGATCTCGTCGAGCTCCGACTTCGACGGCTTCGCGTTGAGTGCGAGCCCGGCGGCTGCGTTCTCGTAGATCGACATCGTCGGGAACGGGTTCGGGCTCTGGAAGACCATCCCGACGAGGCGGCGGACCACGACCGGGTCGACGCCGGGGGCGTAGATGTCCTCGCCGTCGATCTCGATCGTGCCGGCGGCGCGAGCCCCCGGCGTCAGCTCGTGCATGCGGTTGATCGAGCGCAGGACGGTCGTCTTCCCGCAGCCCGACGAGCCGATCAGCGCCGTCACCTTGTTCGGCTCGATCGTCATGTCGACGTCGGCGACCGCGTGGAAGTCGCCGTAGAAGAGGTTGACGTCGCGGAGGTCGACGCGCTTGGCGTCGGAGCCGGCCTTGCCGGCCCCCCAGCCGCGACCGGTCCGCTGCGGCTCGGCGTCACGGCGGTCGGCGGCCGGCTGCTCGCCGTCGCGGCGGGCCGGGGCCTCGGGGTTGGCGGTGGTCTCGATCATTCTCTTCCTCTCTTCTTCCATCGAAGTCAGCGGATCTCGGTCCCGAAGCGGCGGTAGACCCACCGCGCCGCCAGGTTCAGCAGCATCACGATCAGGATCAGGACCAGCACCGCCGTCCAGGCGCGGTCGAACGACGGCTCCGGGGGCACGCCGGGGTTCTTGTACTCGTTGTAGGCATAGACCGCGAGGTTCTGCATCCGGCCGTCGAACGCGTTCGCGTTCATCGAGTCGATCACCCCGGTCGTGACCAGGAGCGGTGCCGTCTCGCCGACGATCCGAGCGATCGCGAGCATGATCCCGGTGACCAGGCCGGCCAGCGCAGTCGGCAGGACGACCTTGGTGATCGTCTTCCACTTCGGGGTCCCGAGGGCGTAGGACGCCTCGCGGAGGTGGTTGGGGACGATCTTGAGGATCTCCTCCGACGAGCGGATGACGATCGGGATCATCAGCACGGTGAGCGCGACCGAGCCCATGATCCCGAGGCGGATGCCGGGGCCGAAGAAGATCTCGAAGAGCGCGTAGGCGAACAGGCCGGCAACGATCGACGGGATCCCGGTCATCACGTCGACGAAGAAGGTCAGGGCCCGGCGCAGGCGGCTCGTGCCGCCGTACTCGTTCAGGTAGATCGCCGCCATCAGGCCGATCGGGACCGAGATCAGCGTCGCGATCCCGGTGATGACCAGGGTCCCGACGATCGCGTGGCTGGCGCCGCCACCGGCGCCGATGACCCCACGCGCGGACTCGGTGAAGAACGCGACGTCGAAGCGGTTGATGCCCTTGCTGACGACGGTCCACAGCAGCGAGGCGAGCGGGATCATCGCCAGCGCGAAGGCCGAGGCGATCCCCATCGACATCATCCGGTCCTTGGCGCTGCGGGCACCCTCGACCGAGCGCGACCAGGCGTAGAGCCCGATCGAGGCGACGATCATCGTCCCGACCACGAGGAAGCCGGCGGCGAAGATCCCGGTGACGAGCAGCAGCGCCGCGACGACGATCGCGGCGGCGCCGACCGCCATCCAGCTCGCGCCGCCGGGCAGCGCGCCGCGCTTGCCGCTGCCGCCGAGGAGCTTTCGCGCCTCCGCCGGGGTCCCTGCTCTCGGTCCGCTCATCCCGCCAACCCCCTACTGGACGTTCGACCGGGCGATGACGGCGCGCGCGGCCATGTTGACGACGAGGGTGATCGCGAACAGGACGAGCCCGGAGGCGATCAGGACGTTGACGTCGATGCCCGAGGACTCCGGGAACTGGAGCGCGATGTTGGCGGCGATCGTCGACGGGTTGTCGGTGCTGATCAGGTTGAAGGTGACCGCGCCGGAGCCGGAGAGGATGATCGCGACCGCCATCGTCTCGCCGAGCGCGCGGCCGAGCCCGAGCATCGAGCCGCTGATCAACGCCGACCTGCCGAACGGCAGGACCGTCATCCGGATCATCTCCCAGCGGGTGGCGCCGAGCGCCATCGCCCCCTCCTGGAGCCGCTTCGGGGTCTGGCTGAAGACCTCGCGCGCGACCGCGGAGACGATCGGGAGGATCATCAGCGCGAGGACGATCCCGACCACGAACATGGTCCGCCCGGTGACCGAGGCGGGCCCGGCGAAGAAGGGGATGAAGGAGAGCTTGTCGGCCAGCCACTCGGTGACGGGCACCGAGGCCGGACCGAGGACGGCGATCCCCCAGAGCCCGTAGACGATGCTCGGGATCGCCGCGAGCAGGTCGATCACGTAGCCGAGCGGCTGCGCCAGCCGGCGCGGCGCGATGTGGGTGATGAACAGCGCCACGGCGGTCGCCAGCGGGACGGCGATCACGACCGCCAGCCCGGCCGCCAGCATCGTCCCGAAGACGAGCGGCGCGACGTAGCTGACGAGGCTTTCCTGATTCGGGAGCTCGGAGGTGGCGGCGGTGATCGCCGGCCAGGCCTGACCGACGAGGAAGATCGCGACGCCGGCGAGCAGCAGCAGGATCGTGATCCCGGCGAGGACGGAGAGGTTGGAGAAGATCCGGTCGCCGGGACGACGCCGGCCGCCGCTCGAAGATGCGAGCAGCTGGCCGGCGTTCGTCGTGGTGTCGATGGAGCTCATAGGCGGCGCAGCGCTCCCGGCGCCCCGCCAGGGGCGCCGTGATCGGAGCGCCGCCGCGCCCCCGTCATCGAGCCGACCGGACCGGACGCGCGGCGGAGGATCCGGTCGGGGTCATTCATCCGATCGCGTCGACGGCGGGCTGGATCTGGTTGCGGATCTGATCGGAGATCGGCGCCGACCCCGCGTTCGACGCGGCTGCGTCCTGGCCCTCGGGGCTGACGATGTAGTTCAGCAGCGCCTTGACGATCTCGCCGCTGGCGGCGTCGTCGTAGGCGGTGCAGGCCGCCTCGTAGGAGAGGAGGACCAGGGGGTAGGAGTCGGCTGACGTCGTCGTGCGGTTGATGTCGTAGGAGAAGATGTACTTCCCCTCCGTCGACTCCTTCGACTCATCGAGGACTGCCGTGGCACCTTCCGAGCTCGGCGCGACGTACTCGTTGCCGACCTTGATGGTCGCGACTCCGAGGTCACCGGCCTGACTCTCGTCGGCATAGCCGATCGTGCCGTCGCCGTTGGTGACCGCATCGATCACGCCCGAGGTGCCGTTCGCAGCCTCACCACCCTTGACCGGCCAGGTGTCGTCAGCCGGATGGGGCCACGCGTTACCGGCGGTGTCGGCCAGGTAGTCGGTGAAGTTGGCCGTCGTGCCCGAGTCGTCGGAGCGGTTCACCGGGGTGATCGCCTTGTCCGGCAGGTTCGCGTCCGGGTTGTCCGCAGCGATCGCCGGGTCGTTCCAGTTGGTGATCTTCTGATCGAAGATCCCCGCCAGCGTCTCCGGTGAGAGCTGGAGGTTCTCGACCTCGGGGAGGTTGTAGACGACCGCGATCGCCGAGATGTAGACCGGGATCTGGATCATCTCACCGCTCTGATCGGTGCAGCGCTTCTGGGCATCGGTCAGCTCCTGGTCCTCGAACGCCGAGTCGGTGCCCGCGTAGTCGACGCCCCCGGCGATGAACTGCTCGCGACCGCCACCGGACCCGACCGGGTCGTAGGCGATCGAGACGTCGGGGCTCGCGTCCTGGATGCCGGCGATCCAGGCCTCCTGGGCGGCCTCCTGGGCGCTCGATCCGGCGCCGGCGATCTCGCCGGAGAGAGACGAGTCCGATGCCGCGCCGGTGCTGTCGCTGCCGGTGCTGTCGTCGCTGCCGCATGCGGCGACGCCGAGCGCCAGCAGGGCCGTCGCGACGACCATTGAGAAGAGCTTGCGTGAGTTCACTGAGTGTGACTCCTTGTGTCGATGGTTTGGGATGCAGTCCCGGAGGGGGCGGGCATGGGCGCGCCCCGGACGTGTCTCCGGGCGACAGCAGGGTCTCAGCGGCTGGAGGGCATGTTGTTACGGCCCTGTGCCCTTCTTGTGAAAAGGGTGTGAACGAGCGCAGGAATGCGGAGTTTGCGCGCGTACGCCCGGCTTCCGGGCGCGGAAGCGGGCGCTGGACGAGCGGGGCTCAGGTGTCGGCCGGCTCGAGCGCGGGCTCGATGTCGGCCTCGATGCCGGCGGGCGCGGGATCGCGGCCGATCGGCGCCTCGGCGGCGCTGCCGTCGAGCGGCTCGGGATCGAAGCGGTAGCCGATCCCGAAGTGGGTGTGGATGTAGGCCCAGCCCGGCGAGAGCTTCTCGAGCTTGATCCTGAGCTTGCGGATGAAGACGTCGACCGAGCGATCGCCGTGAGCCATCTCGTAGCCCCAGACGCGCCGGTAGATCTCGCCGCGTTCGATAACACTGCCCTGCGCCTCGGCGAGCGCCTGCAGGAGCTCGAACTCGCGGCGGGTCAGGTCGGCGCTGCGGCGGGCGACGAAGGCCTGGTACTGGTCGCCGCGGATCTCGAGCTCGCCGACGACGACGGGGCCGCGCTCGGGCTCGGTCGCGCGGCGGCGGCGGCGCACGACCGCTTCGATCCGCGCCATCACCTCTTCGGGATGCGACGGCTTGGCGATCCAGTCGTCGGCGCCGAGGCGAAGGCCCCGGACCCGCTGGGCGACGGTCGACTCGCTCGTGCAGACGATCACCCCGAGGCCGGGGAGCATCCCCGCGACGCGCTCGAGGAATGGCCAGGCCTCCTCAGGCGGCAGGACCGACATGTCGATGACGAGCGCGTTGAGCTTCATCGCGACGAGCTCGTCGACGGGGATGACGCCGCCGAGCACGCGATGCTGCCAGCCGGCCGCGTCGAGGCGGTTGGCGAGCGTCTTGACGAAGGCGCCGTCGCGGTCGATCACCGCGACTCGGAGTGTTCCAATGGTCGAACCCATCAGCGCGCCGATCGGACGAAGGGATCGGCTCGCGGCCGATGGTAGCGACACCGGTCCCCGGTCCGGGCGATTTTCGGCTCCGGTAACCGGATTTTCACAACCCCGTTTCCGGATCTTCACCGGGGGCCCGCCGCGGGGCGCGAAGGTGCGGGTGCACGGGAGCGGATCCTCGTGCCGCGCGCGGCCTCCTCCTGCCCCCGGCCGCGCGCTTTCGTTGTGGAGCGTTACTCGCCTAACCGTGGTAGCTGATCGCGCCGCTGGCGGCCAGCGCGATCACGAGGATCCCGAGCGGGATCCGGTAGGCGACGAAGATCGCCAGCGAGTGATGGGCGAGATAGCGGAGCAGCCAGGCGATCGCGAGATAGCCGGAGATGAAGGCGACGATCGTCGCAACCGCCGTCGGCACGAACCCGACGCCGCCCTCGCCGCCGATGTCCTTGAGCTCGAAGAGGCCGCTGAGCACCACCGCCGGGACCGAGAGCAGGAACGAGTAGCGGGCCGCCGCGGTCCGGTCGAAGTTCCGGAACAGGCCGGCCGAGATCGTCGCGCCCGACCGTGAGACGCCCGGAATCAACGCGAAAGCCTGCCAGATGCCGATGAAGACGCCGTCGCGGCCGTTGATCTCCTGCAGCGGCCGGTCCCGGCGGCTGTAGCGCTCGGCGGCGAGCATCACCAGCGAGAAGGCGATCAGCATCGACCCGACCAGGTAGAGGCTGCGGGCGCCGGACTCGATCTGGTTGCGGAACAGGAACCCGACGATCGAGATCGGGATGGTCCCGAGGATGATGAACCAGCCGAGATTCGCCTCGGTGCTGCGTCGCGCGAACGGGATCCGCAGCTCTGCGAGCCAGGCCCTCGCGATCCGGATCAGATCGACCCGGAAGAACAAGAGGACGGCGGCCATCGTCCCGAGCTGGATGACTGCTGTGAACGCGGCGCCGGGATCGTCCCAGCCGGCGAAGGCGGGAACGATCAGCAGGTGACCGCTCGATGAGATCGGCAGGAACTCGGTCAGGCCCTGGACGAGTCCGAGCACGATTGCTTCGAAGACCGACATCGGCGGCGCCATCCTAGATGGGCCGGTCCCCTGAGCCGACACCCGCGCCCTCCGCTAGAGTCCGCGTCCGTGCAAGCACTCGTCCGCAAGCGCGCGCTGGCGGCCGCCCTGATCGGCGCGGTTGCCGTCCTCGCCCTCGCCCTCGCACCGGCCGCGATGGCCGCCGACGGCGTCGGGACCGGCGGGCGCACGACCGACAAGAGCGTCACGTTCTTCTGCTTCGGCGTGATCGCGCTGTTCATGGTCCTTCCGATCGTCCTGTCGCTGATCCAGGCGAGGCTCGACGGTCGTAAGGAGCGGATGCGCGAGCAGATCGAGCGCGTCCGCCGCTCCTAGCGGCAGCTGTCGCCCGGCAGGCCGCCGCCCAGGTTCGTGTGACCTGCTCACACTTCCTTAATCATTTGCAGGCATCGGGGTAACAATGGCGAACCCCGCTCCCGCCGGCCGTTCCGCCGCGGGCCCGGGTCGCCGTGATGCCGACGTTCACTTCAGTCACCTCCCCGAGGCGTGCCGTTGCGCGCGGCGCCGCCCTGCTCGCGTTGCTGCTGACGGCGGGCTCTGCAACCGCGACCGCGACCGGCGAGGCGGCGACCGACGCCGCTAAGCGTCCGGACTCGACCGGGTCGGCCACCGATGTCGCGGCGCTGATCATCGGGATCGGGGTCGGCGAGCGGGCCGAGCCGCCGCGGCCGATGAGCCCGGTCGCGGCGCCCGTCGACTACGGCACCGCGATCAACGGCTTCGGCAACGAGCGCGGCCGTCCCCACGAGGGCCAGGACATGTTCGCGCCCGAAGGGACACCGGTCGTGTCCCCGACCGCCACCGAGGTCCTCGAGACCGGGACCGACGGCGGCCGCGGCAACTGGGCCGCGCTCTACGACGCGGCCGCGAAGCACACCTACGTCTACATGCACATGAGCGCCCCGGCCGATGTCGCCGCCGGCGATCGACTCGATCCCGGCGACCGGGTCGGGCTGCTCGGCTGCACCGGCTCCTGCGACGGCCCTCACCTGCACTTCGAGATCCGCGAGGGCAGGAGCCCTTACGCGCCGGCGATCGACCCGCTGCCCGAGCTGCAGCGCTGGCAACCGGCGAAGTAGGCCTGCGCGAGCGCCCGCTCGCGAATACGATCGCCTCGATGACTCATCCGGTGGACCTCGTCACCTACGAGAGCCGCGAGAGCACGGCGATCCTGACGATCAACCGGCCCGAGCGCCGGAACGCGGTCGACACCGCGACCGCGGCCGAGCTGCTCGCCGGATTGCGCCGGTTCGAGGCCGACGACGAGGCGCTCGTGATGGTGCTGACCGGCGCCGGCGATCAGGCGTTCTGCGCGGGCGCCGACCTGAAGGCGCTGGCCGAGGCGGGTCCCGACCTCCCCGGCGAGATCGTCGAGCAGGTCGCCGGGCGGCCCGAGGGGCCGATGGGCTTCACGCGGCTGACGGCGGCGAAGCCGGTGATCGCGGCGATCGGCGGCTGGTGTCTGGCCGGCGGCCTCGAGCTGGCGCTCTGGTGCGATCTGCGGATCGCGGGCCGGAGCTCGAAGCTCGGCTACCCGGAGCGGCGCTGGGGGGTCCCGCTGATCGACGGCGGCACCCTGCGGCTGCCGCGGATCGTCGGCCTCGGGCGGGCCCTCGACCTGATCCTGACCGGGCGGCTGATCGAAACCGACGAAGCGCTCGACTGGGGTCTCCTCACCGAGGTCGTCGACGACGGGCGGCACCTCGATCGCGCCCTCGAGATCGCTGCCGGCCTCGCCCGCTTCCCGCAGCGGACGATGCTCTCCGACCGCCGCTCGGCGATCGAGGGATCGACGCTGCCGCTCGCCGAGAGCCTCGAGTTCGAGGCGCGGCTCGGCCTCGAGTCGGTCCGAACAGGCATCGAGGGCGCCGCCCGTTTCGCCGCAGGCGAAGGCCGCGGCGGAGCCGGCACCGGCGTCTGAGCGCCGCTAGATCCTGAACTCGCGCATCAGGCGTTTCTCCGTCTCGCCTTCGACGGTGGCGATCACCTCGATCTTGTCCTCGAGCGGGGTGCCGCGGATCTTCGTGGCGAGCAGGTCGTCGACCTGGAAGATGCCGGCGGAGTTGTTCATCCGGATCTCGACGCGGATCGGCCGGTCGGTGCCGCGCTCGATCTTGACGTCGTCGATCGCCGCCGCCGAGATCGAGTGGATACCGATGTCGCCGCGCTCGACCGGCAGCCGTGAGCGGCCCTGGGCCATGTCGAGGGCGTCGGCGACGCGGACGACCCCGGCTTCGAGCGTGTAGGGCTGACCACGCCGCCGGTGACCGATGATGCAGTGCAGCGCCTCGGAGACGACGACGGTCAGCTCGGGCTCGTCGTAGACGCCGTCGAGCAGCTCACGCAGCTTCGGCTCGGCGAGGAAGAGGCTGTAGGACTCGTGGTCGGCCCGGTGGATCGAGATGCCGACGTCGTGCAGCATCGCGCCGGCGGTGACGACGACCTCGGCATCGCGCTGCCCCATCCCGTGGTCGGCGACCATCGTCGGCCGGATCCCGCCGCGGTCGGCGAGCCGCAGCATCCGCAACGCGATGTTGGCGACGATCTGGATGTGGACCCAGGAGTGGTCCGACATCCCGAGCCGCTCCGAGCCGACCTGCTGGAGATGCCACCAGGCGCGGACCTGGGGATCCGCGGCAGCGCGCTCGACGAACCGCTCGAGGCGGCGGTTGCCCCGGGTCGGGACCCCGAAGCGGACGGCGTCGAGCCGCTCTGCAAGCGGCGCCGGGCGGTCGCTTTCGTGGTCTGCCATCGCAGGCAGTCTGCCAGCGCGTCAGGCGAAGGGCGAGGCGGCCTCGAGAAGACGCGGCCAGACGGTCAGCTCGACGAACGCGGCGACGAGCAGCATCGGCAGCGCCAGCGCGACGGTCACGAACGTCGCTGCGAGCAGCTCCTGCCACTCGTCCCGCCGCGAGGCGATCAGCCAGGCCGCGAGCGGCAGGAACACCGCCGTGAGCTCGAGCAGGGCGTGCGGGAGCACGGTCAGGATCAGCGTCCCGGTCCCGATCCCGAGCTGCGCGGCGAGGGTCGCGCCGGTCATCCCGAGCCCGAGTGCCTGGGTGATCAGCGAGAAGGCGGTGACGGCGGCAACCCAGGCGATCGCGACCGGACCGGCGTGCTCGTGGACGATCCGTGAGATGCCGGTCTTCGTCGCCGCGAGCTGCCGCATCGAGCTGCCGGCGATGAAGCCGGCGACGCAGGCGGTCGCATGCAGGGCGAGGACGAGCAGGTTGCGGCCGAGGATCGCGAAGTAGTCGCCGACCGTGGCGGCGTCGTTGTAGCCGGGGATGAAGACCTGGGTCAGATCCGGGGTCGCCGATCGCGACACGATCCAGACCGCGGTCAACAGCGCCGCGGCGATCGCCACCGCGCCCGCGAACCACGGGACGAGCACCGCGGCGGGGTCGCGCCGCCAGCGCTCGAACGTCTCCCGGCTCGCCCGCAGCCCGGCCGCGAGGACGAGCCCTTCGGGGGCCGGGGGGACGGCGGGACCTTCGCGGCTCACCCCGACCTGATCGGCTCCGGCGGCCCGGCCCTTGAGCGGGGCGCGGGCCGCCGGAGCGGTCAGCGGGTCAGCCGCAGACGGGCCAGGGGCTCGAGCCGGAGCGCGACATCAGCAGCGCCGCGCGGTAGTCCTGCTCGGCCTCGGGCGCGGCGGCGGGATCACCGCTGCCGCCGACCGACGCCCACGTCTGGAGGTCGAACTGGTACTTGCCGCGATAGGTCCCGGAGGGATCGACCGCGGTCGGATCGCCGCCGGATTCGCAGGCGGCGATGGAGTCGAGCGTCGACTGGTCGACGCCGACCGACTCGGGGGTGCCGTAGTCGGGCTTGGCGGCTTCCTTGCGGCGTTCGCGCTCGGCCTCGATGCGCTTGCGGAGGCCGTCCGAGGCGTCGGCGATGTCGTCCTTGCCGGCGCCGATGGCGACTCCGCGCTTCGGCTCGACGTCGAGGCGCTTCGCCTGCTCGTAGAGCTTCTCGTAGCGGACGCGGGCGACGCCGACGCCGAGCGAGCGCTCGAACTGGCTGTCGTGGTCGAGCACCGGGACGTCGGCCGCGGGCTCGTCCGGTCCGGTCGAAGCGTCGGGGGTGGTCGCCGCGAGGGCGACGCCGGCGCCTCCGAGGGCGAGGGTCGCACCGACGGCGAGCACGGCGAGGGTGTCGCGGCGCGAGCGGCCGCGCTTGGCGCGCACAGGTTCAATCGGTTGTCTGGGCAGCATCGATCCAATCCATCTGCGTTGTCCGAATCGGGCGGGTAGGTTGCGGGCATCTGGCCCGCAACGGCCGGATTCGGCTGACGGACCAAACGATTCCGGGATTGGCCGGTCTTATGTGTGAGTCCCGTCACACTCGCAATGTCTCCTTCATACTCCACACACAACGCTTGAACTCCGCTTCCGCAGCGGTCCAGGTCCACACCGCCGCCTTCCCCGACGACCCCTACCTCGAGACCGCGATCTCGGCGGCGCTGATGCGCCAGGTGGCGCGCGCCGAGATCCCTCCGGCGATCCGCCTCAACCGCATGGCGCCGATCCTCGCGTTCGGCAAGCTCGACCGGCTCCGGCCGGGCTACCGGCGCGCGGTCACGATCGCCCGCGAGGCCGGCTACCTCCCGGTCGAGCGGATCGCGGGCGGCCGCGCGGCCGTCTTCCATGAAGGGACGATCTCGTTCTCGCACGCGATCCGGGCCGGTGGCGGCTCCTACGCGGGGACGCACGAGCGCTTCGCGGCGATGGCGGCGACGATCGCCGCCGCCGGATCGGCGCTCGGCGCCGACGCCCGGGTCGGTGAGGTGCCCGGCGAGTACTGTCCGGGCGAGTTCAGCGTCAACTCCGGCGGCCGGATCAAGCTCGCCGGGATCGGCCAGCGGGTCATCGTCGGCGGTGCCCACGTCGGTGCCGTGGTCGTCGTCCGCGGTGCCACCCGGATCAACGAGGTCCTCGAACCGGTCTACGAAGCGCTCGGCCTCGAGTTCGAACCGGATGCGACCGGCAGCCTCGCGGCCGCGCTCGGCGAATCCGATGAGCCGCTCCCGCTCGGCGAGACCGATCGCCTGATCGAGTCCGCGGTCGCGGCACTCCGCACCGAGCTGGCGAAGACGTACGAGCTGCGCGAAGCGCCGCTAGCCGAGTCGACCCTGCAGCTCGCCGAGCAGACGAAGGACGAGTACAGACCGCGGGTGTAGCGCTCTCTCCACCACCCGGGCCGGGCATGGGTCCGAACCGGTGTCGGGGGCCGGAGGGTGGCCGCCCGCCGACACTCCACAACCCGGAGGCGGGCCCACATCCACCCGCGCTCCCAATTGATCGGATAGAACCTCACCCATGCCCGGCATCGGCACCTTCATCTCGGCCGGCCGCTCGCTCGAGCAGGCGATCGAGCGGGTCCGCCTCGCCGAGTCGCTCGGCTACGACTCGACGTACGTGACCCACATCGCCGGCCGCGACTCGCTGACCGTGCTCGCCGCCTACGCGGCGGCGACGGAGCAGATCCGGCTCGGGACCGGGGTCCTGCCGATCTACTCGCGGACCCCGGCCGCGACCGCGCAGACCGCGGCGACGATCGACGAGCTCTCGGGCGGACGGATGGTGCTCGGCGTCGGCGTCTCGCACCGGCTCACGGTCGAGGCCTGGTACGGGCAGTCGATCGACCGGCCGGTCGCGGAGATGCGCGAGTACGTCGGTGCGATCCGGGCGATGTTCCGCGGCGAGGAGCCGCCTGAGGGCGAGAAGTGGCCGACCAAGTTCCGTTTCATGGGCTACGACGTCCGTCCCGAGCTGCCGATCTACGTCGCGGCGCTGTCGCCGAACATGCTCCGGCTCGCCGGTGAGATCGGCGACGGCGTGCTGCTCTGGCTCTGCGACCCGCCGTACGTTCGCGACGTCGTCATCCCCGAGGTGACGAAGGGGCGCGAGCGGGCCGGGAAGGGTCTCGAGGGCTTCGACATCGTGCCGGCGGTGCCGGCGGCCGTGACCGCTGACCGCGACGCGACCCTGGAGCGGTTGCGGGGCGACCTCGTCACCTACCTGTCGTTGCCGTTCTACCGCTCGATGCTGGAGCGCTCCGGGTTCGGCGGCGAGATCGCCGGCTTCGACGAGGGGATCGCCGCCGGCGACGTCGAGCGCGCCAAGGCGTCGATGTCGGAGGCGATGCTCGACTCGCTCGGCGGGTTCGGCGGCGGCGCCGAGGTCCGCGGCGCGGTCGAGCGCTACCTCGACGCCGGGGCGACCTCGCCCGGGGTCAGCCCGGTGCCGACCGCCGACTTCGACGCGACGCTTGCGGCCGGAGCCGAGCTGATCTGATCAGTTGGTCGCCGCGGCCGGCTCGGCCGGATCGGGGCGCAGCTTCGCAAGCCAGAGGGCGGTCAGATAGGCGACGACGACGCCGACGATGATCAGCGGATCGGCGCCGAGGCCGCCCTTCGACGTCAGGAGCGTCGCCAACACCGCTGCGGAGAGCGGCAGCCGCAGGATCGCCGCCATAGCGGCTCCCATCGCGACGGCGACCGCAGGCGTCGTCGAGAAGCCCGGGAGCCCCGCGACGGCGAGGCCGGCGGCGGCGGCGAGGAAGAGCGCCGGGAAGACGGGTCCGCCGCGGAAGCTGCCGAGCGCGAGCGCATAGGCGAGCCCCTTGCACGCGATCAGCGCCAGCAGGGCGCCGAGCGACCACGTCCCGGCGTTGGCGATCAGCGGCCCGATCGCGTCCTGGCCCGAGAAGAGCACCTGGTCGGAGCCCTTGTCGGTCACCAGCTCGAAGAGGATCGCGAGGCCGGCGACGAGAACGCCGACGACGATCGCGGCCGGCACGGGTCGCGCCTCCGCCCGCCGGGCGACCCCCTTCCCGATCGTGAAGATCGCGAAGGCGACGACCGCAACCGCGAACGCGAGCGGCACCGACCAGAGGAACTCGACGGCATCGGGGCGATCGAAGGTCGGCATCGGCAGCAGCTCGAGCGAGATGTTGCTCGTATCGACGCCGGTCCAGGAGCCGAGCCCGATCGAGATCAGCATCCCGATGCCGGCGGCGAGCAGGCCCGGGATGAGAACGACGGGAAGCCGCGAACCGCCGATGGCGGCCGCCTCGATCACCAGCACGGCCGCGATCAGCGGCGAGCCGAACAGGAACGAGAGCGCGGCGAAGACGCCCGCGGACGCCATCAGCACGCCCGCCTCGGGCGGGGCGTCGGAGCGCACCGCACGGATCACCATGGCGCCGAGCGCGCCGCCGAGCGCCATCAGCGGCGCCTCCGGTCCGAGGACGACGCCGAGCCCGATGCCGGCGACGGCGGCGAGCATCACGCCTGGCAGGTCCCGCGGCAGGGTCGGCTGCGGGTTCAGTCCATTGGCGGGAAGGTGGCCGCCCCGCCCCGGCAACCGCTCGATCGCCAGCCCGACGATCAACCCGGCGACGGCGAGCACGGGCAGCGGCCACCAGGTCGGCGCATCGTCGAAGCCGAGCAGGTCGGGAAGGTCGTCGAAGGCGCCGGTCTGGACGAGGTTGACGGCCTCGAGGAAGAGCCAGGCCCCGAGCGAGGCAACGACGCCGACGACGGCCGCGAGGACGAGCAGGGCGAGGAACGACCGCTGCCCCATGATCGCGGCCGGGTCCGGCTCGGGCGGCGGCTCTCCTTCGGTCATCCCATCAGCGTCAGCGCTGCGGCCGGTCAGCTGCCGAGGATCTTCGCCTTCTGGGCGGCGAACTCCTCGTCGGTGAGAACGCCGCTGTCACGCAGCTCGCCGAGCTCCTTGAGCTGGGCGATCGGATCGGCGGCCGGCGCCGCGGGAGCAGCCGGGGCGGGGGCGGGCTCGGCGTACTGCTGGGGCGGTGCCTGCTGGGCCCAGCGCTCACCCTGCCTCCTCGAGACGCGGTTGCTGACGGCGGTTGCGGTGCCGGCGACGACCGCGGTCCTCGCCACCCCTCTGAGCAATCCTGGCATCGGTCGGTCCTTTCTGGTCTGGCTCGGCTACCCGGCCTCGACGGCGTCGAGCGCCGCGAGGAAGGCCTGGACGTGGATCCGGTCGGAGGCGACGAGCTGCCCACCGGAGCGCCGGACGGCGGCCGCGAACGGTCCCGCCCAGCTGTTCTCGTAGACGATCAGGGCGGCGAGGGCGCCGGGACTGATGGCGGCGGCGGCCTCGGCGAGGTCCTCGTCGGCGAGGACTCCCGACGAAGCGCCGCGGAACTCCTCGAGCGCGGCCGCGTGCTCGGGCAACTCGCCGAAGTCGATCGCGGCGACGTCGCCGTCCTCGTTCTTGGCGAAGAGCGCGAAGTCGAGCACCCGGATGATCCCGCGGTCGACCAGGTCGAGCACGATCGGCACGGCCTCACCGGTCGGCTCGCTGTCGGCCCACTCGATCAACACGTAGTCGATCGGGCCCATCTCCTCGATGTCTGCAGCTTCCACTCACCTCTCCTCTCTCGCGAACGGCGGCAATAACCTAGCTGGTCGAGTCCGGCAAGGAACGGCCGGATTCGAGTGAACTCGGCGCGGCTACTCGTACTGGAGCGCTTCCATGACCTCGATCTTGGAGGCCCGGCGCGCGGGCCAGATGCCGGCGAGGACGCCGGCGATGCCGGCGACGATGAGGACGACGATGATCCCGGCGATCGGGACGGCGAGGACGAGGCCCTCGCTCTTGAGCGCCTCGACGGCTGCGATCGCGATGCCGAGACCGACCACCGCTCCGATCAGGGCGCCGATCATCGCCGTGATCAGCGACTCGTAGCGGACCATCCTCCGGATCTGCGATTTCGAGGCGCCGATCGCGCGGAGCATCCCGATCTCGCGGGTCCGCTCGTAGATCGTCAGCACGAGCGTGTTGACGACGCCGAACAGGCTGACGATCACCGACAGCGCCAGGAGCACGTAGATGAGCGCCAGGAGCTGATTGATGCCGTCCTCCTGCTCCTGCTTGAACTGCTGCTGATCGCGCGCCTCGGCCTGCGGGAAGCGGTCGGCGAGCAGCTTGTCGACCCGGTCGCCGGTCGCCGCTGCGTCGGCGCCGGGCGTGAAACCGACGAGATCGGCGAAGTCCTGGCGCGCGTCGAAGCGGGTCCGGATCGTGTCGAGCGGCAGGGCGAGGCTGGTGACGAGGAGCTGAACGCGGTCGCGGAGGCTGCCGACCACATGGACGGGGACCTCCTCCCCGGTGGTGGTTCGCAGCGTGACCGTGTCGCCGACGGAGACCCCGTGATCGTCCGCCCACTGTGACTCGACGATCGCCTCGTCGGGGCCGAGCCCGGTCATCGTCGCGTTGTCGCCGTCGACCCAGTCGAGCGTCGCCACCTTCGTGATCGTCGCCGGATCGAGGCCGGCGATCAGGCTCTGCTCGGTCGTCCCGGTCTCGACCTCGGCCGGTGCGCCGGAAAGCTGCGAGACGGTCTCGACGCCCTCGACATCGCCGACCTGACGGGCGATGTCGGGCGAGATCGGCGAGAAGCCGTCGGTGTTGGCGATGATCAGATCGCCGGCGAAGGTCTCGTCGAGGGCGTCGCCGACCGACTTCGTCGCCGAGGCCGCGAAGACGGCGGCGAAGACGACCAGTGCGACGCCGATCATCAGTGCCGCCGACGTCGTCGCGGTCCGGCTCGGGTTGCGCAGGGTGTTCTCGCGGGCGAGCCGGCCGGTGACGCCGCGGAGCTTCTCGATCGGCCGGCCGACGAAGGAGGCCAGCGGGGTGACCAGCGTTCCGGCGAGCATCGCGATGCCGACGAAGAGGAGGATCAGGCCGAGGCCGAGCAGCGGCAGCGCCGAGCCGAACGACGACGTCGCGAACAGGCCGGCGGCGATCGCGAGGATCCCGACGAGGACTAGGGCGCGGGCGATCCAGACGCGGCGCCGCGACGGCTTCTCGGTGCCCTGTGCATCCTCGCGGAGCGCCTCGAGCGGCGTCACCCTGGTCGCGCGTAGCGCCGGGACGATCGCGGAGCCGAGCGTCGCGACGATCCCGACGATCAGCGGCACGATGATCGAATCGGCGGTGATGACGACCCCCGACTGCGGCAGCTCGAAGCCGATCGCCTTGAAGGCGCCGGTGACGAGCGCCACGAACCCGAGCCCGGCGACGATCCCGAGCGCCGAAGCGATGATCCCGAGCATCAGCGCCTCGCTGAAGACGGTGGCGAGCACCTGGCGCGAGGAGGCGCCGAGCGTGCGCAGCATCCCGAACTCGCGGGTCCGCTGAGCGACCGTGATCGAGAACGTGTTGAAGATCAGGAAGGCGCCGACGAAGACCGAGATCCCGGCGAAGACGAGCAGGAAGGTCGTCAGGAAGCTGAAGCCATCCTTGATGTCGGCCGACTGCTGGGCGGCGTCCTCGGCGCCCGTCTTCGCCTCGGCGTTCTGGGGCAGGATCGCGTTGATCCGCGTCGAGAGCTCGTCGGGCGAGACGCCGCTCGATGCCTCGACGTCGATGTTGTCGACCTCGCCGACCTTGCCGGTGATCGCCTGCGCCTCGGGCAGGGTGAAGAGCGCGAAGCTGGCGCCGCCGAGCGGGATCCCGGAGCCGAACCTGCCGATGCCCGACAGCGTGTACTCCTTGGCGCCGCGGGCGCCGCTGATCGTGATCTTCTGGCCGACCTGGTAGTCCTCTTCGTCGGCGGTGATCGAGTCGATTCCGACCTCGGAGTCGGTGGCGGGCGCCGAGCCCTCGACCCAGGTGAACGGGTTGAAGGGCTCCGGCTCGACGCTGCCGGCGATCTGCGGCGGCCCGCCCCCGGGCGGGCCGATCCGGTCGCCGTTCTCATCGAGGATCGCGATCGATGTCGAGTCGTTGATGGCGGGGGCCGCCTTCTCGACCCCGTCGACCGACTCGACCTTGCGGACCAACGACTCGTGCAGCGCCGCGCCCGACTCGGGCAGGTCGAAGCCGGTGTCGAAGGCCGACTTCGGCTGCACGGTGACGTCGATGCCGGCGTTGGCCTCGGCGAAGATGTCGTCGAAGGCCTTGTCGACCGACCCCTTCAGCATGAAGGTGCCGGCGACCATGGCGACGCCGAGCATGATCGCGAGCGCGGTCAGCGCCGCACGCAGCTTCCGCGACGCCAGCCCGCGAAGTGCGAGCGCGAACACGGCTACAGGTCCCGCATCAGGGCGATCACGTCGTCTTCGCCGGAGACCTCCCGGTCGGCGGCGACCTCGCCGTCGGCGAGCACGATCACGCGATCGGCGTAGGCGGCCACCTTCGGGTCGTGGGTGACCATGATCACCGTCTGGCCGAACTCGTCGACCGACCGGCGAAGTAGCCCGAGGACCTCGCCGCCGGACTTCGAGTCGAGGTTGCCGGTCGGCTCGTCGGCGAAGATGACCGCGGGCCGGGAGATCAGCGCCCGGGCGATGGCGACCCGCTGCTGCTGGCCGCCGGAGAGCTCCGAGGGCCGGTGGGTGGCGCGGTCCGTGAGTCCGATCGCTTCGATCAGCCGGTCGCGCCAGGCGGGATCGACGTCCTTGCCGGCGATCCGCACCGGCAGCTCGACGTTCTCGGCAGCGTCGAGGACGGGCACGAGGTTGAAGAACTGAAAGATGAAGCCGAGCTTGCCGCGCCGCAGCTCGGTCAGGCCCTTGTCGTCGAGGCCGGTGACCTCGACGCCGTCGATCCAGGCCTGGCCGGCGGTCGGCTTGTCGAGCCCCGCGAGCAGGTGCATCAGCGTCGACTTGCCGGACCCGGACGGCCCGACGATCGCGGTCAGGTGCCCCTTCGGGAATTCGAGCGTGACGCCGCGCAGGGCATCGACGGCAGCGCCGCCCTCGCCGAAGCGTCGGCTCAGGTCACGGCAGGCGACCGCTCCGTCGCCGGTCGCCGCACCGTCGGGGCTGGCTACGTCTTCGTCGGCCATCCGCGGCGAGGTTAGTGACTTCGACGTGAGAGGATCAGTCCGACCTGAAAGGAGAGACGAATGGCAGGTGCAGATCTGATCGGACGGGCACGGGAACGGCTCCCCGAGATGCGGAAGACGGGCTTCGAGGTCCGGGCCGGGGCCGCCCGCGGCCCCGCGGTCCTCGGCCCGACGCTCGCGGCGCCGATCGCGGTCGGCGCGCTCGCCGCCGGCGCTGTCGCGGTCGGAGCTCTCGCGATCGGCCGGCTCGCGGTCGGGCATGCTTCGGTGAAGCGGCTCGAGATCGACGAGCTCGAGGTCGGCCGACTCCGTGTCCGCGAACTCGAGATCGTCGAGAAGACCGGGGCGGAGCGATGAAGCTGCTCGCCTTCAGCGACCTCCACCGCGATCTCGACACGGCGGCCGACCTCGTCGAGCGCAGCGCCGACGCCGACCTCGTGATCGGCGCCGGCGACTTCGGCTCGGTCCACGAAGGCGTCGCCGAGACGATCGCGGCGCTCGCCCCGATCTCGGTTCCGACCCTGCTCGTCCCCGGCAACAACGAGACCGAGGACGAGCTTCGCGCCGCGGTCGCCGACGCGGGCTGGAGCGCCGCGGAGATCCTCCACGGAAGTGGTACGAGCGTCGACGGCCTCGAGTTCTTCGGCCTCGGCGCCGGCGTTCCGACGACGCCCTGGGACTGGAGCTTCGACCTGACCGAGGACGAGGCCGCCGCCCGGCTCGCGAGCTGTCCCGAGGGGGCCGTGCTGATCGTCCACTCGCCCCCCAAGGGTCACTGCGACACCTCGTCGGGGGGCGAGCACCTCGGCAGCGAGGCGATCCTCGCCACGATCGAGGGGAAGGAGCCGCTGCTCGCCGTCTGCGGTCACATCCACGAGGCCTGGGGCGATCGATCCGAGGTCGGGGCGACGACCGTCGCGAACCTCGGCCCGCGCGGCGCCGAGTTCGAGGTCTAGGTCGTCTGATGGCCAGGGACACCGCGAAACTGCCGCGCGATCTCTACGAGAGCAAGCTCTACGAGCTCCAGGTCCAGCTCGTCGAGATGGCCGAGTGGGTCCGCCGCGAGGGAACTCGCGTCGCGGTCGTCTTCGAGGGCCGGGACGCCGCCGGCAAGGGCGGCGCGATCAAGCGGATCACCGAGTTTCCGTCGCCGCGCGTCGTCCGCACGGTGGCGCTGCCGGTGCCGTCGGACCGCGAGGGGACGCAGTGGTACTTCCAGCGCTACATCGCCCACCTGCCGTCCGCCGGCGAGGTCGTCCTGTTCGACCGCTCCTGGTACAACCGCGCCGGCATCGAGAAGGTCCTCGGCTTCTGCACCGACGACGAATACGCCCGGTTCATGCGCCAGTGCCCCACCTTCGAGCGGATGCTCGTCGACGACGGGATCATCCTCCTCAAGTACTGGTTCTCCGTCTCCGAGGGCGAGCAGGCAAAGCGATTCGAGGCGCGGATCGACGACCCGCTCAAGCAGTGGAAGCTCTCCACGACCGACCTCTACTCGCGCAGCCGCTGGGTCGACTACTCGCGCGCCAAGGACGAGATGTTCAAGCGCACCGACATCCCCGAGGCGCGCTGGCACGTCGTCGAGTCCGACAACAAGCGCAACGCGCGGATCAACTGCATCTCGCACCTGCTCTCGAGCATCCCCTACGAGCAGAGCGACCAGGAGGCCGTCGAGCTCCCGAAGGTCCAGAAGGACCCCGACTACGTGCGCCCGCCCGAGGATCTCTATGCCTACGTCCCCGATGTCGCCGCGAAGCTGATCGAGGAGGAGAGGAGCTGAGGCGGGCCGACTAGAGGTGGCGCTCGTCCTCGGAGACCTTCGGCATCTCGCTCGTGACCCGCTGCATCGTGCCGAGGAAGCGGTGCACCTCCGGGTAGAGGATCGGCTTGCCGTTGTTGAGGACCGCGACCGAGATCGCCCGCTCGGGATCGGCCCAGGCGAGCATGTTGGTGAAGCCGAGATGTCCGAAGGCGTGCTGGGTGTCGAGGCCGTAGAGGCTGAGAACGCGGGAGCCGAGCATCAGGCCGTAGGAGAAGCGGGTCGGGAAGCCGAGCGAGAGGTCGACCTCGAGGTGTGAGCGCTCGACGAGGGCGTGGCGGATCGTGTCGGCCTCGATCACCCGGACGCCGTCGATCTCGCCGCCGCAGCGCATCACCTCGAAGAAGCGCGAGAGCTCGTTGGCGGTCGTGATCGTGTTCGCGGAGGGGACGATGCCGGTCAGGAAGCGAGGGTCGTTGGTGATCTCGACGAGATCGTCGAGGCCGGAGCCGAGCGCACGGCTGAGCAGCGTCGAAAGCGGCGGCACCGTCCGCGGCCCGGTGATGTAGTTGAGGGCGACGGCATCGACGTCGGCGGGGTCGACCCCGTAGTTGGTCCATCGGAAGCCGAGCGGGTCGAGGAACTCCTCGGCGAGCACGGTGCGGATGTCCTTGCCGGTGACCCGGTGGACGATCTCGCCGAGGATGAAGCCGCCGGAGACCGCGTGGTAGGCGAGCTGGGCTCCCGGCAGCGTCGTCGGCTTCGCGTCACAGAGAACCTCGCAGAGGTACTCGCGGTCGTTGATGTGCTCGAGGTCGAGCGCCTCGCGGGGCAGGTTCGGGACGCCGGCCTTGTGGGCGAGGACGTGGCCGATCGTGATGCTGCGCTTGCCGTGGCGCTCGTATCCGGGGATGTGCTCGCTGACCGGGTCCTCGAGGTGGAGGAGGCCGCGCTCGCAGAGCTTGTGGACGACGAACGCGGTGATCGCCTTCGACGTCGAGTAGACGCAGAACGGCGTGTCGGTCGTCGCCGGCACCTTCTCGGCGTCGCCGCGATCGCGGGGGCCGTTGCCACGGGCGTGACCGATCGCCCGGTCGATGATCACCTCGCCGTGGCGGCGAACGCAGACCTGCAGGGCCGGATGGACGCCACTCCGGTACCAGTCCGTGCAGGCCCGCCAGATCGCGTCGACGTTGCCCCGGGTGACGCCGGCCGCTTCGGGATCGGCCTCCGCGGCGATGGTCGTGACCGCTTCGAGGTCGCGCGGGATCCGGACCCGGCGCAGCGGGTCGGGGACGATCGGGATGCGCGGGACCGTCGGCAGCCGGTTCAGCGCCGCCAGGCCGGGCGGCAGGGGCGGCTTGACCACCGTTCCCGTTGCCCGGCCTGCCTAGACGACTGCGATGAGCGCGGGGCTCAGCCCTGCGCCGCCGTCTTGTCCGCGGCAGCGGCCTCAGAGGTGCTCTTCGCCGCCCTGTCCTCGTAGGCGGCCCGCTCCTGCTCGTCGACCTCGGCCAGCACCTTGTCGGCCTTCAGCAGCCGGGCGATCGCCTCGCGGCCGCTGCGCGGGACGAGGCCGAGGATCACCGAGATCCCCGCCGACGACTTCGGCACCCAGACGTCGAAGCGGTTCGTCTCGATCGCCTCGACGATCGCCTCGGCCACCTCCTCCGGCTCGAGCTTCTTGACGCCGCGCGTGTCGGTCAGGCCGCTGCCGAGCTCGGTGTTGACCACCGCCGGCATCACGCACGAGACCTCGATTCCCTTGTCGATGTTCTCGAGCCGGACCGCCTCGCTGAGCCCGACCACGGCGTGCTTGGTCGCGCAGTAGGTGGCGCCGCCGGGCAGGCCCGCCTTCCCGGCCTGGCTGGCGATGTTGACGATGTGGCCGCTGCCGCGCGGAAGCATCCGCTCGAGCGCGAGCTTGGTGCCGAAGATGACCCCGTGAAGGTTGATGTCGATCATCGTCTTCGCGGTCTCGTCGCTCTCATCGGCGAAGGTCCCGACCGGCATGATCCCGGCGTTGTTGATGACGACGTCGACCGGTCCGAGCTCGCTCTCGGCGTTGTCGAGGAAGCGGCTGAACGATTCACGGTCGGTGACGTCGAGCTCGAAGGCGACGCAGTTGCCGCCGAGCTCTGCGGCCGTCTTCTCGGCGAGCTCGCCGTGCAGGTCGCCGATCGCGACCCGGGCACCACGGCGGATCAGCGACTGCGCCGTGCACTTGCCGATCCCGCGGGCCCCGCCCGTGATCGCCACAACCATCCCCGCTACCGACTTGACCTGCTTACGCGCCATTTCAGGCTCCTCTCCACGATTTGAGCGCTCGATCGCCAATCATCGCGCAACCGGGCCCGCGACGCGGCAACGGGTTCCGGCTCAGGACCCGAGCACCGCGACGGCGACCGCCAGCGCGACGGCGGCACGGTCCTCGAGCGAGTCCACCAGGAGGTGCTCGGCGGGGGAGTGGGCGGCGCCGCCGAGCGGGCCGAGGCCGTCGATCGCGAGCGGCAGGTACGGGGCGAGGTTGCTGGCGTCGCTGGCACCGCCCCGCGAAGTGCCGGCGATCGGCCGCCCGAGCAGGCGCGAGGCGCGCTCGAGCGGCCCGGCGGCGACGGCACCCATGTCCATGCCGGGCCAGAGCCGTAGCCGCTCGACCTCGAGCCGGACGCCGTCGACGGCATCCGGGATCGACTCGATGACCGGGTCGAAGCTCGCCTCGTCGTCGGCCCGCATGTCGATCGAGAGCTCGCCGTTGCCGGGGACGACGTTGATGCCCTCGCCGGAGCTGATCATCGTCGGGACCACGCTCAGCGCCTCCGGCCCTCGTGGGTCGTGGCGGCCGGCGAGCGTCGTCGCGACCGTGGCGAGGGCGAGCAGGGCGTTGCGTCCGGCGTCCGGGTTGGCGCCGGCATGGGCGGCGACGCCGCTCGCCGCGACCCGGATCGCCGCTGCCGCCTTGCGGCGGACGACGACCGCCTCCTCCCCGTCCGTGTTGCGCTCGCCGCCCTCGAAGCAGAGGCCGGCGTCGAAGTCGGCGAAGCGGGGTCCGTGCGCGAACGGCTCGGTCCGGAACTCCTCGTCGTTGACGAGCAGCAGCGCGACCTCGGCGAACCGATCGGGCACCTCGGCGAGGGCGCGCAGGACGCCGAGCGAGAGGGCGACGCCGCCCTTCATGTCGATCGTGCCGGAGCCGATCAGGCTGTCGCCGTCGCGCTCGGTCGGCCGGTGGGAGGTATGGGGCACGACCGTGTCGAGGTGGCCGATCA